>ENA-OSIY01001117-OSIY01001117.1-marine-metagenome-genome-assembly--contig:-NODE-1117-length-14592-cov-4.520152_pt1 | contig 14592 bp, 11 predicted proteins | sample MGYA00237884_ERZ534233 | MGnify/ENA primary metagenome ERZ534233 (study PRJEB26412, sample SAMN06343840) | marine metagenome | isolation source: estuarine water | place: USA: Columbia River Estuary... | reverse complement strand
TTTTCAAGCAGAAGACGGCATACGAGATTTCTGCCTGTCTCGTGGGCTCGGAGATGTGTATAAGAGACAGGATTTGCACTTATCATGTAAATCTGTAATTCCAGATTGCCTAAGTTTAACTATATCGTGTCCTAAGGCTTCTGTAAAACTATTCTTAAAAATATTCATATCAGTAACTTGAATTTCCTCTCCAATAGATTTTAAACAATCTACCCCTTCTATATTCCCATCAGTGCTAATAGTAAGTAAACCAATAGGACTTGAGGTCATTACTTCATAAATGGCAGATCCGCCAATTAACTGAGTAATTATATTCTTAATAAATCTTACATCAATATGTTGATTTCTCCCCTCTATCCATTCTTTATAAATTCTGAAATACCATTTCCCATATGCTACACTTTCTTGATTTGGGTAATAGGGAGGATTGTCAAAAGTTTTTAAAGGCAATAAAAAATCAATATCAACTTCAAATTGTGCAAGGAAATCAAATGTTTCAATTGGGTCAGATTCAATATCAATTACGGAAAGAATACCTATAAATAATTCAGGTGCTTCCTGTTTTAGTAATTGAATGCCTTTAATTACCCTCTCCCATGATGGGTCTCCTTTTAAATCAATTCTATTTTTATCATGAGTTTCCTTTAATCCATCAAGACTAATACTAATTCTGATATTATGTTTTTTAAAAATGTCAATATGTTCTTTTGACATTAGAATAGCATTTGTTTGTAAGCTAAAAAATAATTCAACTGTAGGATCAATAGTAGATTTTAACGAACAAACCAGTTCATCTAGTTTTGAAGGGCTCATTAATAGAGGCTCACCTCCGTGTAATCCTAAATTGTACTCTTTTAATTGAAATTCTGTAATATGTTCTTGTATTCTCTTGCCTAGTTGTTCTGCTACAGCATTTGTCATAAATTTTGAGGCACTTTTCCAGGTTTCATCCCCCATATTATATTCATAACAATATTTACAATTTAAATTACATCGAGATGCAATTTTTACTACTAGTTCAATAATTGGATATTTTTCCATATTCTAAGAAAATTTAATTATATCTGTCCCCTCTTTGAAAATAGTTGAAATGGAGCCACTTTCTTCATTTATATAAATAGGTTTTAGAGCATGTTCTACCATAACCTTAGCAATTTCATTAAACCCAAAACTGATAACATCTGAATGCATTGTTTTAGAATATTTAATTGCACTAGGGCAAATTAAAGAGCAAGGGAAAAGTTCACCTATTATACTAATACCTCCCCAAGTTATTGGGAAACGGTTTGTAAAGTAATTAGCAGATCCATTATTTCTATAATCATTTAAATAAAAAGTTGCCCATTTACCATTTAATATATTAATTTTTTCGACATTATTTATACAACATTTAGGATAGCCTAAATATTTGCCCGCTTTTAATATATCGCCATGGACTTCTGCAAATTCAAAATCGTCTAAATCTTTTATTGATTTAGAAATAGAAAACATTTTAACTTCATTGTAATGTTCTCTATTTATTTTATCTACACTAGAAACTAAATTTCCGAATGAATTATTTTCTAGAGAGCTAAACAATAAAGTCTCTTTAACAATAAAACCAAATTTATTGAATAATTGATGATTAAAGGAATTATTCGAATTGTCAACGACAATTCGAATAATTTTCTTTCGCCCCTTTAGAAAAGAAATGAACTCTGGAAATACCGCTAATTGAACCTTATGATAATCAAATAAATGATCAATTAATGATTTCAATTTAAAGGTATTTCAAATTAATAAGTGAGCTTATTAATTTTTCTTGTTAATTTTTTCACGCATCGCACTGCTATGTGAAGAGTGTGAACTTCCACTTCTGTGGCCAGTGGTACTTGAATTGTGACCAGAAATAATTTCAGTTACATCAGTGTCAATAACTTCAGTAGCAACTCTTTTAAGAATTTATGATTCTGTAGTTAAAAGGTCTTGAGCGTTAAGTTTTCTTTCTGATTTCATAAATTATAATTTTAGAATACTAATTTAAGAAAATAATCTAAATAAAATAAATAATTTATATATATTAATAATAATATAAAATATTGTAAACCAATTTTTTATATATTATATTTTTATATTATATTTTAAGCACCCATTAAGAACTTAAATAGAAACGGTATACGTTTCCAATAACCTTTTGATTTGAAGTAATTTAAGATAAAAGTGGCAATAACAATTGTAAATAAAGAAAGTAAAAATATGGAAACTTTATTGACCATTGAATAATTGTTCAAATTATACGAGTCTAAAATAGAATCAAATATGGCATTTAATAAATAAGCAAATAAGCTATTCTGACCTAATATATTAAAAAATCTAAAATTAATATTGCTGTATAAATTAATGGTGCCAATAATTATAAAAATAACTGCAATTGGCAAAAGCAATTTTATTCCATATAATGGATACCAAATTTCAAAATATTTCTCTCTGACAATAAAAGTTGTCATATTAAAGTAGAAAACTAAAAATATTAAAGCAGATAACCCAGTTAAAATTAATAAAAATAAAAAAAATCTATTCTTAATATTATTGTATTTGTAAAATAGTGACCCGATTAAAACAATTATAAACCAGGGGAAAATAGGGAACCAACCATCATAAAGAAATCTTTTAATTGCGCCGGATTTAAAATAATAATAGGGATCATTATATAAAACATTAATATTTAAATCAGAAAGGAAAAATCTGTAAAAAAGATATTTAGATAAAAAAATAAAAACGCCTATAAATAAAAATAATATAAATATTTTAATTGATCTGTTAGCATATTTATTGAGAATAAATAATAACAATTTAGATGCGCCAATTAAATACAATACATCAAAGGTATAAAAGGGTATTGACCTCCATACAAAAATATCAATTATAACAGCTATTAAAATAACTTGAAAAATTCTAATTAATTTTTCTGGTTTGTTATTTTCAAAATTCATCTGAGTTGTATAACCAGCTAGAAAAATAAATATGGGGGCTGCTAATGAAAAAATGATTCTTAAGGTGTTATAAGAACTTAAATTAAAAATATAAGGAGTGGAATTGGCAATAATCATAATAAATACTGCAATTCCTCTTAAAAAATCTATAGTATCAAGCCTTCTAGGTAAATTCATTAAATAGTAAAGTTGTATGCGAAATTATTCTTTTTGAGTCTAAATATTAAATTTATTCAAAAATAATTTCAACTCTTCTATTTTTTGATTTTCCTTGTACATTTGCATTAGAGGCAATTGGATTATCTTTCCCTTTACCAATTGTTTCAATATTAGCTTTTATGTTTTTATCCATTAAAAGGCTTTTAATTTCTAATGCCCTATTCATTGATAATTCAAGGTTATGCTTATCTGTTCCGTCACTATCAGTATAACCTATGATTATTAATTTCTGTGGGTTATTTATATTTATAAAATCTATAATTTTTTCTATATAATCATTATTTAATTTTAATTTATAACTATCTACTTCAAAAAGTAAATCAGGAATTGTTAGTGCTATATTTTTATTATTATAAAAATATATATCAGTTTGTTCTGCAGTTTTAAATGAGCCCGATTGCTGTCCATAAACTGTGTATCCTGCTCTATAATTATTTTCAAAAATAAAGCCTGTACCATCCTTACCTCTTTTAGTCGGCACATAATCAAGTTTATTGGCTCTAGAAAAATAGACAACGCCATTTAAGTCTTCTTGATAGCCCCAGTCATCTGTCTGGCCATTTAGTCCTGTTATTTCGAATGGGCCTTCCCAATGCTCCCAATCTTTCTTATTTGTCCTTTTAAAGTAATATATATTTAAATCTTTTCTATCTGTATTATACCCGTTTGAGGCTATATAAAGGGTTAAACCATCTGAACTCAACCAAGGGGTTCTTTCGGTGTATGGAGTGTTAATTTTAGACCCTAAATTGATTGGATTAGACCAAGCATCTCCATTATTTGTAGAAACATAAATATCTGTGTTTCCCCAATAAGATTCATTCCATAACCAACCCTTTTTATGATAATCGCCAATATGTCCTGGTCTATCTGAAACAAATAAAATTGTATTTCTATCTTTTGTCATGTTAGCATCTGCCTCATTGAAAATACTATTAACTGGTTCATCGAAGTGAGTTAAATTGAAATTTTGATTACTTCTAGCTAAAAATATATCCGTTGTGTTGGCGCCATTGTCTGTTTTTGTAGGACCTAAATTTTCCAAGTAATTACCTGTTATAAGTAAATCGCCATTTTCAAATAATTGATTCACAGATTCATGCCCATTCGTATTTAAAATTCTAAGGTCTCTTGAGTCTTGCCAATTACCATTTTCTAAATTTGAAAAGAAAATGTCTTCTCCGCCATTATTTCTAGATTTATTAAATAAAATTTTATAATCAAAATATCCTGTTCTATCCATTCCTGTGAAAATAATTTTTGTCCCATCTGGAGAAATAGTTGGGTAATATTCTGATGCAGATGTATTAATTGCATGAGAAAATTTAATGGGTTTTACATTTAAATTATTTTGTATAATTTCAATCTTATTTGCACTTTTTTCTGGAGTATTTTCAGCATTAATAGTATTAGTTGGTTTTTCTGTATCTATAGCATTACAAGAAAAGGATAGAAAAATAGTGAATATAAAAAGAGTTTTCATAGTAATTAATTTGTTTTAAAGTCGACAGTATAATTTAGCAATTTTTTTAAATCGGAAAAACTTATTCTTTGTACTGAATTTGAATCATCATTTTTAAAGAGTAAAACATGTGAAATTAAATGTGTTTTGAGGTTAATTACCAATTTCCAACAATATGTAGGAATGCCAATAGAATGGCGATTTATAGCATTAGTATAGATGCCGCCACAATAAATCCTCAAAGGCCATTTTTGACTTTCTTGTCTTATAGTGGTTTCCCAAATCTTCCATACCCCTCTATTTAATCTTCGATTTTGTGGAAAACAGTTAAAATAACTAAAGGTTAACGCTTCTTTATAAGAATCATATGCAAAATCTTCAGCATTGGCTAAATGACCTCTATCGTATTTATTATAACCAAGGTTGATTTCTTTATAATTTCTATTACTTGCAGTTTTATCTTCATTATTAAATCTTAAACCTTTCCTTGACACATTCCCACCCCCTTTATATAAGTCATATACTACATATAAAGGTGATTTTAAAACAAATGAATAATATGATTTATAAATGCCTTTATCAACAATTGTATCAATTTTTTGACCATTAACATTAATGGTGAAAATTAATAAAAAAATTAAATAAAAATTTTTCAAATTGAAATTGTAAAAAGTATGCCCTTATTAATATTTCTTATTTTTTAAAAACACCCCTAAGCTCAGATTTACCTTTATAATATATATACTGTGTATGTAATTTTGTAACAGTAAGCTTTTCAGCAAAAGTTAAATCATTAGAAAAATGATCATACCAATCAGTATTAAATTTTTGAAATTTTTTCTCTGTACTTTCCCAATCACTTTCTGTATAGCTTGGTTCCTCATCAGCAATTTTTGTGATAAAGGTATCGTAGTCCTTTAAATAAGACTCCTTAGTGAATGGTCGACAAGCAATAAAACTAAAAAGTAAAAAAATAAATATTAATTTTTTCATAAACTATTTTTTAAATATTGTTTTTCTTTTGCTTTTAATGGAAGCTATTATCTTATCCCATCCTTCAGAAGTACCTTTTATTGAAAAATAATAAGACGATAATTCTTCTTCATATATTGTAGGTAAAGCTAAAGCCAAGTTAGTCCAAACATCCGTAAATCTATTTAAATATGTATTTAATTCTGGCTCTTCTAAATCCCATATTTCATCGTCTAATTGTTTTGAATTTTGTACTAAATCATAACAAAGATTAGTTTGCCATATATTTATTAGTTCCTCAAATGTAAATCCAAGTGATCCTAAAGTTTCATTTTCAAACTGTTCAGTAGTAGTATTATAAAAAATATCTTTGTTTGAAATAGCAGCAATTATTGGGTTTCCTAAAATTCCTTTTTCAACAGTAGTAATATTCAATGAAGGAATTAAAGAATAGGCAGTTGCAGATTCATTTATAAAATATTTAGATTGTTTATCTTTTGTAACGTTATTTCTTAAGACTTCTTCATTAGCAATAACATCATATATTAAAAATGCAGGGAAGTTTGATTTTATACTAATAATTCCTAAGGTATTTTTATTATTTTCATCTATAGATATATCACCGAACTTAATTGTACTAAGGTAAGTCTCAAATTCTTTTTCAAATTTACCAACCGTTATATTTTGTGTATAAGGTATATCGGGAGAAATTACTTGTATGTCTTGTGATGTCCTTAGAAGTGGTCTTGAAGTTTCCATTATTTGGGTAAACTTAGCAGTAGTATTAATATTTCTAGAAAAATTTGGAGACTCATTAAATAATATTGTTTTTAAAGACTCGGTCTCTACTTTTCTTTCATAAATATCATTCGCTTGTAATTCAATTGGTTTTAATATACTATCCAAGGCGTTTGTATCAATAAAATCTCTATAACATTTGCTAAAGTTTACGTCACCTTCAATTCTATTAACTATTCTGGAATTCGTTGATAAATTATATATCTTTTCTATTTCTTCTTTTGTAATTATACAAAATTCAAAAGGGCTTTCATTAAACAAAAATTTATTTTTGTCTTGTTCAAAATCTTGTTTTTTATTGGAAATTAACACTTTAAAATTCTCAATATTTTCTTGATTTAATTTTGCTTTTTTTATAATTTCATCAACCATATAAAAGGAAATCAAATCATTTTCAAATGAGAAATTATTAAAATGAAATTTATTTTTTAATTCTACAAATCTAGATAATAGATTTTTCTTCTCAGATAATTTAGATTGAACTTCATCTAAAAAATCGCTAAATGCCTTGCTTAAAAAATAAAATTTAATTAGGTAAAAGATGTAATAAACAACTTCAATGCTTAATAATATTTCCAAAATCCCAATAAACCAGCCTTCTGGTAAGCCCCATTTAGCTTCTATGAATAATTCTAGGGAAAATAAAACTGCAAAAAATGAGATAGGAATAACTATTAATTTCCAAAAAATAAACTTTTTTCTTTCTTCTAACTTATCATTTTTTAAAGTATAATTATCGGATAAAATTTTATCTTGTTCTGGAATTTTTACATTTTGAATATTTACAATTTCGCTTAAAACAGGCTCATTTCTTTTTGTTCTATATATTTCTTTCCTTGGATCTAATTGATCAAACTCGTTTTTAATTTCCTGTATTCTTTTAGTAAATATTTCTATTTGATCATTATGTTCCCCTATTTCGAAATTTAATTTATCAATTTGTTTTTTATAATCATCTATTTGAATTTGTAGTTCTTTCAATTTAGGATTCTCTACTTCTGGGTCAACATTAATAGCCCCTAATGTCTTTTCAGCCGTTACAAGTTTAGCTGAATAATCTTCAATTAGTTTTTTCTTATTAGAAGAATTATCAGATTCTACTTTTAATAATTTTTCAATTTCTTGTACTTGATCGCCAATAAAACGGCCTCTGTAAATATCTTGTAAGTTATTTAACGAAGGAATATTTTCTACAAATCGTCCTTCAAGCATAGACTGAACCGCAGCTTGATTATTACATAACATTGCTCCAAAAAGTATAGCATAGTTAATGCCCTTTGTTTTATCATCTAGAAATGCAATTTGAGTATCTTGAATTACTTTATTAATTGCAGCTAGTTCACGTTTCTTTGCTGCATCAATTTCACTTGAATAATTAATATAAATTTCATCTTCGTATTGTTTATTTATATTAACTAATTGATGAAAGAAATCATTAGTATTTGTTTTTGATATTACTGTAGGATTATTAACAACACTTATTTTTTTGCTTAATACCTCTTCATATTCAATATCATGATGTTTTGCAATTTTTGAATACGCTAATGGTATATATATATCATCTGCATTTTCTTTTTTTGATATTTTTTGTGGTATGTTCTCGAAATCGTTCTTACGGAAAAATTTTGTGGTTTCATCTTTAATTGCAATAATTTCGAATTTAGTATCAAAATCCTTTACTAAATAGTCAAATTCTTGTGTTTTAGCGTGAATGCTTAAATACTCTTTAATTTTATCAGTAGGGAAGTGCATTAAAGAATAGCCAAATGTTGAATACATACAAGGCTTTTCTTTCTCACTATAGCTTACCATTGTGGTTGTAGGGGCAGTTATCAAGTCCGCGCTTGTGTACAACAAGTCCGCAAATTGTGAAATTGAATAATAAACGGCACTATTGTTATTTAAATTAATTGATTTTTCATTTATGATGTCAATTAACCAAACAAATGGTTTTGAAATTCTTGATGACTCAATTTCTTTGAAAAATGCATTCTTCAAAATTGAAGTATCTATATTATTATCAGACTGTAATTTTGAATTATAAATTAATATTAAATGAAGTTGAGGTTTATTATCTTCAATGAAAGTAAAAGAATCAAAGCTTTGTAATAGTGAAATGATAAAAGAAGATAATGGCGCGTAGTCAAATGAGCCAAGTAAAACAATTTGAGGCCTACCCAGGCTTAGATTATTTTCAGAAGCGTAATTAGTATTATTTAAATTATAAATACTGTTAATCGCTTTCTCTATGACTGTCTTAATTTCTAACCTCTTTTGGTTAAACCCTTTATAGGAATCAGTTTTATTAATATCTCCCACTAAGGGAATATTAATAATAGTATCATCTATACTATTATTAATATTCCCATCTTTATCCATTCCAATATATCTTACATATCTATTTTCGGTATGTATGTTTTGAAGCTTTTTCGATTCCTTTTTTATTGTTTCAACTATATCTAAACCGGTATCTGAAATAGATAAAAATATAATTGGATGTATGATGGACATATTAGAATTTATATACTATTTATAAAATTAATCGAAATTGTCAGGGCGAATTGTTAACGCAGTTGCAAATTCCTTAAGGCCTTTTCTTTCTATGAAGATGTTTTTATATTCATCTTTTGTTTGGTCCATTTTTTCAAATTGTTTTCCCAATACCTCAACAGTTGTGATATTTTTATAAAAATTTACAAACTTTTCTGTTACAGCTGTCAAACCATTTACATCTGAAAATGTATTAAAACATTTTTGAATATAAAGAACCCACTCTTTGTTTTCAATAAAACTTTTAGAAGCTAAATGTCTATTTGTTTTTTCACGGTCACCATCAAAGATTGGAACTTTTTGACCATCCTCAAGTTCAATTTTTAAAGCTGCTTTATCTAAATAAATTTTTCCTAATGCTGAACCGACAGTAAACCATTTTAATCCTTCACCTTCATTATCTCCACCTTCAATCAAATCCATTGCATTTTTATCAAAATAAATGTCAGAAAAATAAAAGGACGTTGCGGATGCAGATTTGAATTTCGCTTTATAGCTTTCAATTCTTTTAATTGCACAAGCAGGAAACATACCAGCAATTTTTATCATAGTAATTCTATCGGGATCATTAGTAGTAAAAGTTTTTAAATTGTCGGAAACATACCCTCCTTCAGTACTTAATAAGTTATAAAGTTCAGAATTTTTCTTAAAAATTGTATTGTCATTATCCTCAACACATATATATCCAAATTTTTGCATTTTTTCCCTTTGTGTTGTAAGTGTAAATGAATAATCTACATCAATACAAACGGCAGAACTTGCATCTAAATAACTTACTATATTATCCCTTTTTTCTTTATCTAGACTTCTTAAAATTTCTTCAACCTTTAACTTGTCAACTTCTTTGAGTGCACTTGTGTTTATAATATAGTCATTTAAAAGTAATTTAATATCTTTTATAGAATTTAAATTTATTAGCTTAGAAAAATCTATTTCTTTGAAGGCTTCTTCTAAATTAATATCTTCTTTCTTTGCGTTTAAAATTTCCTTATAAAACTCGTGAATATATCTTTCAAAATCTTTTTCACTATTGTTTGAATTTTTCAATATCTTATCCCTTTCTCTAATTAAGTCTGAAGTAGTTTCTGATAAAATTTGTTCTAATTGAACCAACTTTTTTTGATTTTCTTTGATTAACCCCAATGACATATCAAAAAATAATTTCGCTTTTTCTTTTCTTACCATATTCCAATTTTCTAATAAAATTTTCTCTGCGTTTTGGACATATGACTCACTTGCTGCCTTAATTCTCCCCTCCCTACCTACAGGATTAAACCCATTTTCTTCGGATAGAACAGCCTCTAAATAACTTGGTAAATCTTTGAGAAACTTTTCTTTATTAGATTTATGGGTATTAGCTTCATTTTGCATCTCATCTGACATTCCTTGAAAAGAACCGATCATGTGATTAATAAACTGTTTAGAAGTAGATACACCTCCCTTAGACTTTAATATCTTTGTAATCTCAGTTTTAAATTTATTTGTAAAGTCTTCAAAAATTGTGTCTTTATTTGTGGAAGTATTAGTATTTATTCTTTCGTCCCATGTTCTTAAAAAGGTATCTACATTTGATTTTAGTTCAACATTTGAACCTCTTCTAAATCTAGTATAAAGTGCATCGGTAGTGTATCTTAATTGATTTCTTGGCATCAATGTATCAATAACCATATCTTTTCCTCCATCCTCACGCCAAGAATTTGAATCAATAAATAATGAAAAGTCTTCAGAATTTATCTCACTGTTATTAAAACAATAATTACTTAAAATTTCTAAAGATATTTGTGTTTTCTTAAGATTCTTTAAAAACTCTCTATCAAGTATTATCTGAGATATTCCCATTGAGGAATAGTTTCTTCTTTTGTAATTTGTACTTTTTGAAGATGGTTCAAGATAATCATCATTATTACTATAACTTGTTTGCATATCTCTTCCTGGTCCAGATACCATTAAGTATAGTATTCGTCCAATTCGATCATAAACATCACTAACTCTTTCTATGTACTTTCCATTCTCGTCTATATTATCAAATAAGTATAAATAGTTAAAGAAACCAAAAAATCCACCAGGTAGTGTACTTTTTTTACCATTCCCAGTATAATCTACTACAAATGGTGACTTAGGATAATTAGACCAGTTTTTGTTTAAAGTAGGGTCTGCATCTTGACCCATTAAATGATCTATTTCAATTAAAGAAGAATATGCATTTTGTACAACCCTATTTGTCATAGGAAATCCAGTGTAAAAATCTGGCATTGTCATATAGCCAAAAACTTTAATACTAGGATCAGCACTTCTAATAATTGTTACAATATCAATGAAAGTTCCCGCGCCTGTTCCGCCACAAGGAGAAAATACTAGATGAATATATGGGTCACCTATAATTTCATAGTCTTGATTCTTTTTTTGCTCAATACTTTTTAATCCATTTATTTTTTCAATAATCTGTCTTTCAATGTTCTGTTTTGAATAATTTTCAAAAATAGCAAAACGCCCCATTTGACGAATTTGTTTTGCTCCTGTATCACTTGGACCTATTTGTGATTTTATGGAAGGTGATAACCACTTGGCAATATAATCTTGATTTGCTAAACTTTGTGGATTTGAGATATTGATGCCGATTGTCTCATTCGGATTAAATTTAATATCTTCAGTGGTTCTAGTATAAGAACCATCAAGATTTTTTTTATCATACTCAATTTCTTCACTTGCTGATAGTAGTTCTTTTTTATCAGTGTCAAAGCACAATAAGTTAATCATTGGAGGAATCTCCCCATAATTATTTAAAATAGCCTTTTTTACATTTAATAATACCTTGTGACCTGTACCGCCCAATCCAATAAATAGTGCAGGATTAACAATCTTTTTTGCCATAACATTAATTTTTATTTTTAAACTCTTGAAATTTTATTGTTTGAATAACTTAATAAATAAGTCTTTTTGTCTTGTGTAATTATTTTGATTTCATCCATATTATATAATTCTTGATTGACACCTATCGTCTCTTCAACATTATCATATTTTAATTTAATTTCTAAATTTGCAGAATTATTTTTTAGTCTAGCAAAACGTTGCTTTTTTCTTTGGTATAACTTGTCAAATGGCTCTAATGTCAAACCTTCTTCAATACCAAGTTTTTTAGAAATATCATACACTTTTAGCTTTTCTAAATTAATAGTTGTTGCATCTCCATCTAAAAAACTTAGCATCCCCTTTTTAAAAGTTTTATCACCAAAAGGCATGTTGGGTCTAGATAATATAAACCATAATAAAGAGATTATAAATAATAAAAGGCCTATGCCTACAACCAGTCTAATCCAAAGTGGAATAGGATCATTATATATAACATACCATTTGCCAACTTTTTCTCCAATTTGTGATGGAACTTTATCTGTACCTTGAGTAATAAATTGTTGTAAGTCAACAGAGGCATTGGTTAATACAAAATTTCCAGAATACTCTGTTTCTTTTGTTCCTTTTGGAAATTTGATTCCAATTTTAACTTCCGGGCTCTTGTTTACAAAATTATATGCATAAAACTTAAGCTTATTGCCTTGAACCGACTTTCCGTTAATTGTAAACTCAAACCCGTTTGGTTGTGAATCATCTTTGTTTAAATATGTGAATTCCACAAAAGAATTACTATCTGCCTTTGCTTCATCATTAAAATTTAATACCAAGGTCTTTTCTACAATTTGATTTGGATGCGCCTCTCCAAAATCCATAGAAGTTGCAGCCTTTTTGGTTTTACTACAAGAAAAGCAAACTATTACTATGGAAAAAAGCGTGGCTTTAAATAAAATTCCCTTCATCTTTATACTTATTTTATAATGAAATTCAATTGTGGCGACTTCTTGTTGATAATATTTATGGGGATTTCAGTGATTTCAGTTGATCCCTCTATACTAACCTTTATTTTACCAACAATATTTAAATTTTGAATAGTTTTTAAAGTGGCAATAGCTTTCCCTGAAATATCTTCTAATGTAAAATTTACATCTAAATTCCCGTCTTTATTTGAAGTTATTGTGGCTTTAATACCTAATTTATCCTGTGTGTTAATTTCTAAATCTGCGTTTATCTTTTTTAAGTCAGATGGCATCGTACCATTATCTACTGTAAACCGTTCAGCACTTGAACTATTATCTTGTACATTAAAACTTAATGGTTGGAATTTGGCGACTAATTTTAAAGGAAGATTAATTCCTTTATTTTTTACATCATCTGCAGTAACAACTGTTATATTTTTACATGCATTTGATAATATGCCCTGAAATGTTTTATCAGCTACATTTAAGGAAACATAAAAAGTATAAGTATCGGAACCGTTAGTTAAAGAACAATATTTATTTACGGTTGAACTCAAACAATTTATACCAAATTGACCAAAAGCTATGTTTTGACTTCCATCTGTAAATAAATAAATTACATTTCGTAATTTAGGGTCAATATGAATCATAGCCTTGTCCCATGCTCCACATATATTAGTATAGCCTTTAGGTTGCTTGTCAATTTTATAATTTGTTATATAGTTAATAGCCTCTTTTCGACCATTTGATGTATTTAAAAAACTCTTATACTCTAGTATGTCAGAGCCAAATGGATATATATTAAAAACACCATCGTCGTCTTTGGTATCAGTTATAATTTTTATTAATCCCTCTCTAACTTGTTTGTCAATATCTGAATTTGCATTGTACCCATAATTAGGTGGAGTACTATTTGTAGATCCAACCATTGATGCAGTAACGTCCCAAAGTATTAATCTATTGACTGCTTTTTGAGCAATAATCTTAGTAGAAAATGAAAAAATGAAAGCCATAAAAATTATTATAGCCTTGATGTTATTTTTTTGTTTGTTTTGAAATAGCATACAGAAATTCTTGAATTTTATTTAGTATAATTATCAATGCTGTTTGTAACCTTGCTTTTAGTATCTTTTATTACCTTATTAGTATCTCCGCCAGTTAATTTAACATAAAGTAGATATGCACCAAAAATCAAAACTACAAATAGAAGTAATTTGAATAGTCTTTTAAGAATAAAAAAAACAATCAAGATTGCAATAAATGCAATTATTATAATTTTTATAGTCATAATACATTGTTTAATATAGGTTTACAATAAAATAAATGGGGGATATAAATATATAGAAAAAAACCTGATGAATATTATATAATTATTGCTTATTTCATAAAAATTTATTGATAATCAACGATTTATGATTGAAGTGTCTGTAATTATATTTTCTATAAACTTACTAGCCCTGTCTAAACCAGATTTTATTCCATTTTTTATATCCTTTAGGCTGGTTTTCACACGGGTAGCTTGATATCTATCAAATAAGTCTGATATCTCCTTCTTTTCCTCTGTAGTTAATGAAGATTCTATTTCTTGATAGCGAGTATTCGATAGCTTCTCGTATTCTAGGGTGGTTTTTTCCCAATCCTTGTCGGTATAGTTTGGATAGTCTTTTTCTACTTTAGTTATAAATGATTGTAAATCAGCAGTATAAGTTGTTTTAGATGGCTGACAAGCAAAAAAAGTACTCACTACCAATAGTAAAACTAGATAGTATAATTTCTGTCTCTTATACACATCTCCGAGCCCACGAGACAGGCA
>ENA-OSIY01001116-OSIY01001116.1-marine-metagenome-genome-assembly--contig:-NODE-1116-length-14607-cov-5.335031_pt1 | contig 14607 bp, 19 predicted proteins | sample MGYA00237884_ERZ534233 | MGnify/ENA primary metagenome ERZ534233 (study PRJEB26412, sample SAMN06343840) | marine metagenome | isolation source: estuarine water | place: USA: Columbia River Estuary... | reverse complement strand
TCCATATAAATTAAATATAATGCTAGATGAACATCAAGCAAGTCTTGGTGTTGCAACAATAGGTTGTGCTTATTTTTGGAACAATGAAAAATATGAAAATGAAAGACCTAAAAATAAAGGAGGATTGGGAGAGGGAATATCTTAAAGATGTAGTATATTTGCAAGAGACACAACAGATACTTGAAGAGGAGTTTAGAAGAATAAAACTACCTGCTCAGATAGTAGTAATTGATAAAGACAACATACTAAACAGAGAACATGAACATCAAAGTAACACCTTACCATTTTGAGCAACTACTCAAAGATGGATTTACATTAGACATGGTATTTCTTCTTAAGCTTATAGAAGAAGAATTTGACATCAAAACACTAGCAGAAGGAGGACCAAAAACAGACATGTTATGTCAAACCTTACGTAGAAAAGGACTAGTGTCTGAACAGTTTAAGATTACAATATTAGGTAAGAATCTACTAGATTTCATGAACACACGTGCTAAAACTAGCAAGATTGTAAAGAAAACACAAACCTTTGCTGAGTTTGAGAGATGGTGGGCTGCATTTCCAGGAACAGATATCTTTACACATAAAGGTAAAAGTTTCTCAGGTGGTAGAACACTACGTGTTTACAGAGATGAATGTCAAGTAAAACTAGATATCATCCTTGCTGAAGGAGAATACACAATTGATCAGCTAATAGCAGCATTAGAATATGAAGTATCACAAAAGAAAGAAACTTCTGTAAGTACAGGTACAAATAGATTAACTTACATGCAAGGTAGTCTTACCTATTTGAATCAACGCTCATTTCAAAACTACATAGAGCTGATCAATCAAGGCTTTGTAATAAAAGAATCTCCTGAACCATTTAAAAGTACAGACATATGAGTTTTGAAGATTTAAAACGAGAAGTTCAAGCAGGCCTAGATGGTAGAAACAATGGTATACCTATGGGCTTTGAAAGATTGAACAGATATATAGGCATCAGGAAATCTATGTACACACTGATTGGTGGCCTCACTGGTTCAGGTAAAACTAGCTTCTTAGATGATGCATATGTTTTAAATCCATTTGATTGGTTTATCAATCAGAAGACTCCAGGTCTGAAGTTAAAGATCATATATAGATCTATGGAGCGTAGCAGGACATATAAATATGCTAAATGGGTTGCAAGAAAGATATTCTTAGACCAAGGAGTTATTATACCTGTACCTAAGCTATTAGGTTGGACAGAGAAGATGACCAAAGATGAGCACGATCTGTTCCTGATGTATGAAGATTACATGGGACAGATGAAAGAAGTGATTACGCTTATTGATGGACCAGACAATCCAATTGGTATATCAAAGCAAATAAGAGACCATGCATTAGCTAATGGTGTCATAGAAGAAGTAGATCAATACAATAAGAAATACATTCCCAATGATGAGAATGAAATAACTATTATTGTTATTGACCATATAGGCTTATTAAAACCAACTAAAGACTATCCTACAAAGAAACAGACAATTGATAAAATGTCTGATGAGCTGAGATATGCTCGTGACATGTATGGATACAGTCCTGTAATTGTTAGTCAATTCAACAGGGACATTAATAATCCCATCAGGATTAAGAATGGTGATGTAGAACCACAGCTAGAAGACTTTGCTGAGAGTTCACAGACACAGAATGATGCTGACGTTGTCCTAGCATTGTTTGATCCCATGCGATATAAAGTGGCAGACCCATCAGGGTATGACCTAAACAAACTTAGAGATGAGTTTGGTGCTAAGTATTTCAGATCATTGAGACTAATAAAGAATAGTTATGGAGAAGATGATGTAAGAATAGGCTTAGGTTTTCTTGGCCAGGTTGGTATGTTTAAAGAACTACCTAAGGTTAAGTATATGAATGAGAGTGTGTATAGTGATATTACTAGTAAAGCATTCTTTTTAAATAAATGATAATGAGATTAAATGTAAAAATGTATAACACACTACCTGCAAAGAACAGTCATTGGTGGCAGGTAGTATTGATTCCTACAATGAGTGTGATGAACAACATCCAAAAACATGACCCATATATAGCTCTAAACATGGAGTGGTTATTCTGGTCATTTACAACAATTATAAGCTATGGCAGTCAAAACACTACCCACCCTTACATTACGAGATAGAAGACAGGCTGAGTTTGCTCAAGTATTTTTAGACCATGCAGAATTTGGTATCCTTAATCTATGCCCTAGATTTGGTAAGATATTTACAACTATCAACATCCTAGAGAAATTAGATGATGACATCAACATCCTAATAGCATACCCTGATCTTAAGATTAAGAGTGCTTGGGAAGAGGATTTCAAGAAAAGGAAGTATAAGAATCAGAACATCACTTATACCACCCATTTGTCTATTAAAAAGCACACAGCTGGCTTTTACGACCTAGTTGTGCTTGATGAGATACATTTACTCTCTGAAGCACAAATAGAGGCTGTAAAGGAGCTACAATGCGTCAGTGTGCTTGGTTTAACAGGTACATTATCTAGTCAAACAGAAGAAACATTAGGATTAGAGTTAAAACTACCAGTTTTAGCCACTTATTCCATAGACCAGGCAATTAAGGAGGGTGTCATTACAGACTATGAAATCACAGTGGTGGGAGTACCACTTGATAACAAAAGAAAGAATGACTACAAGGGCAAATTAAAGACTGAGAAACAGCAATTTGACTCATATGGATGGGTGATAGACCAAGTAGAAAGAAAGGGTCAAAATACAATGTTCTTAAGACTAGCTAGAATGAGAGTGATTCAGAATAGTCTTGCTAAAATGGAGAAAACAAAAGCTCTATTGGCAAGACACAAAGATGAACGTGTCTTAGTGTTTTGTGGACTCACAAGTATAGCAGATGGCTTAGGAATTCCTGTATATCATAGCAAAGCAGGAGACAAAGATGTCTTTGAAGATTTTGCTAATGGTGATGGTAATCATTTAGCTGTTGTTAAAATAGGCAACACTGGTGTTACATACAAACCACTCAACCGTGTGATAATCAATTACTTTGATAGCAATGGTGAAAACCTAGCACAAAAGATTAATAGATGCATGGCTATGGAATACAATACACCTGATAAAAAAGCACAAATATACATTGTGTGTTCCACGGAAGAGGTGGAGAAAAAGTGGCTCAAAAGAGCACTAGAATTTTTTGATAATGATAAAATTAAATATCTATGACAATAGAATTAGTAGAGGAAATTAAGTATGATGGAGAACCTTGGTATATTGTTAAAATTGATGGTGCATATTTCAAGGGTACAGGCAACAAACTCAATGCAGAGAAGCATTACAACGATATAATTAATGATCCAAATATCATAAAAACTAAGGTAAATGTTTTGAAATCTGAAGAAATTACCATACCTTTGGAGGAACAAAATAACTAAAATATTTAAACATGGCAAGCAAATTAATCGGAATTGTTGGACAAACTGGAACAGGGAAATCAACAGCAATCAAACATCTAGATTCAAAGGAAACTTACATCATTAATGTAGCTAAAAAAGAACTTCCATTCAAGGGGTCTGAAAAGTTATATAATGCTGAAAACAAGAATTACAAGGAAATTGATGATGCAAATGAAATCACTAGGCTTTTAAAGACTATCTCTGAAAAAGCACCTCACATCAAAAACATTATTATTGAAGACTCTAATTACATTATGGGATTCAGTATAGTTTCTAAAGCTACAGAAGTGGGCTATATGAAATTTAGTATAATGGCTAGAGATATGGTTGAGTTGTTTAGAGAAGCTCGTAAATTACGTGATGACTTAAAGGTGTTCTATTTCACACATCCTGAAGTTATTGAGGATGGTGGTGAGATTGTAGGATACAAGATTAAGACAGCAGGTAAGTTGATTGATAATCAAATCATATTAGAAGGTTTAATGACTGTATGTTTATATACATATGTAGAAGATAGTAAAGATGGTTCAGCCACTTACAATCTTTTAACTAATAGATATAAGAAATATCCAGCAAAGAGTCCAGATGGTATGTTTGAAGAAATCAAAATTCCAAACAATTTACAATTAGTTGCAGATACAATAGATGCGTATTATAATTAAATCAAAATAAAAACTAGAAAACATGAGTTTAATCGGTGGAGTAAAAAGAGAACAAGTCCAGTTTGAACAAACAGACTTTGTAAAGAAAGTAGGCTTATTTGAAGCCAATATTATTTGTCTTAATCCTGATGCTGAAGAGTTTAAGGATAAGTTAAATATGGAGCTTAAAGAAGACAGTAAACAAACTGAGTATTTAGGCAAGAGCAAAGAAGGTGGTAATACCACACTTCGTTTAGACTTTTGGTTAGAGGAAACAAAGAACCAAGAGAAATACAAATTAACTTTCTTCTTAGAAGATAAAGAGAAAGAGAATAAAGACCAAACTAAAAAACAATATATCAACAATGTTGGTACATGTTCTTGGGCTGCAGATCCTAATGAGTTACCAGAATGGTTTGCTAAACGTGATTATCGTGTAGCATTTGTAGGTGAGGAAGAATTATATAATTTCTTACGTACATGGTTAGGTAACTTAGATTTGAGAAGTGCTGAATCTACATTACAATTAGAGTGGAAGAAACTTATGAAAGGTAATGTTAAAGATTTGAAAGACCAAATCAATGGTGAGTGGTGTACTCCAACTATGTTCTTAGCTACTGTTAAGACTATAGAGAAAGATGATTCTGTTAAAGAATATCAAGGTGTATACAACAAAGCATTCTTACCTGGATATAGCTTAAAGCAGTTTAGAGTGGTTGACTATAGCAGACAAGAAACCTTGAAAGCATTACGTAACAAAAAGTCTAAGGATTTAAAACCTCAAGAGAGATTTGTATTGAATGTAACAGGAGAGTATGGCTGTAGAGACTATTATACATTAAAAGATTTAAAAGAATATAGTCCAACTGATAACTTAGTATCTTCGGATAAAGTTATCTCTGAGGATGATAGTGACTTTTAATTAACATAATAATTAATAAAGCCTCATCATCTGGTGGGGCTTTTTTATTAAATATATATCATGATTCAAGGAGTAAAAAAGAGTAGATTAAGCATAGCTGCAATACTCAGTAGAATATCTGAATATGACATCTTTAGATTTTATATGCCTGAACATGGTTGGAAGATTAACAGAGTGACATTCTCTCCATTTAGGAAAGAGAACAATCCATCATTTGTTATTGGTAACAAACTGGGTTATTTGTCATTCATTGATTTTGCTGATACAAGCTTGAGAGGTGATTGTTTTAACTTTGTGCAAACATTGTACAATCTCCGTGATACAAGTGAAGTGTTGAGACTAATAGATAAAGATTTTAATCTAGGATTTACTACAGGAGTGTATTCAGATGACTATAAGAAAATAGTTGCTGCATACAAACAGCCTGAAGATTTAGGTAAACGTTACTCTTTAATCCAGGTATCCACAAGAAAGTTCACAAATGAAGAACTAGAATATTGGAACCAATATCATCAATCATTAGACGATCTTAGAGCTAACAATGTATATTCTATTAAGTCTCTATTTCTAAACAAGTCTAGATTTCCTTTAAAGGATACTGAATTAAGATTTGGTTATTTGTATGGGACCAGTTGGAAGATATACAGACCATATGCTGATAAAAAGCATAAATGGATGCCTAATAATGTACCTATTACAGAAATGGATGGTAAATTGGATATCACAAATTGTGATGTTGCATTTATTAACAAGAGTAAGAAGGATTACATGGTAATGGAGAAAGTGTTTCCATGCTGCTGTGCTGTCCAGAATGAAGGTGTTGGATGTTTCTCACATGAAAATGTAGAATTTCTAAAAGCTAATTCTGATAGACAAATTCTGAGCTTTGACTCAGATGTTACAGGTGTGGCTAACTCACAACAGATTACCAAGTTGTTTGATTTTGATTATATTAACGTCCCACGTCAGTATTTATCAGAAGGGATTAAAGATTGGGCTGATTTAGCTAAAGCTCATGGTTTACAAGCTATTGAAGATTATTTAAAAACCAAAAAATTAATGTAATGGAAAGTACAAAAACTTACAATACTACAAAGGGACTTATTACAAGTGCATTAGTTCCTGCACAAACAAGAACATACAAACCAATTGCTCATAGTCAATTAATTGACTTGACATTAAATGGTATTGAGAAAGCTGGTTTCAAATTAGATAAAGAAACATATACAGCTGCTAAAGATGGTCAGATTGCTAATGGTAGATTCTCTATTAGTAATGTTGCAGACAGTGAGATGCAATTACAAATCGGTTGGCAAAATAGTTATAATAAAAGCTTAACTCTTAAGTTTGCTATTGGTTCTAAGATTATTGTTTGCTCAAATGGTATGGTATCTGGTGAATATGGTGCATTCAAAAAGAAGCATGTTGGTGAGATTCAATCATTTACACCACAGGCTATTGGAGATTATATCAAAGGTGCAGGTGAAGTGTTTACTATCATGCAAGAGCAGAGAGAAAATATGAAGCAAATAGAAATTACTAAGCGTACCAAAGCTGAGCTTATTGGTAGAATGATGATTGAAGAGCAGTTTATTTGCTCTACACAATTAAACATCATTACTAAAGAGTTAACTAATCCTACACATGATTATGGTGCTAAGGATAGCTTATGGGAGTTGTACAATTATACAACATTTGCTATGAAAGAATTACATCCTAGTTTATCAATGGAGAATCATATACATGCACATAAGTTTTTCAATGATTATGCATATGATATTACACCAATGGATTATGAGAAAGGAGAAATAGTACTTAATCAATTATCAATATTTTAACATGAATTGGGAGAAATTTAAAGAAAACTTCCATGAATCCTGGCATGCAAAAATGCAACCATTTATTGAAAGTGAGGCATGTGATAACATCTATAAATATCTCAAAGCAGAAAGTCAGAGGGGCAAACAAATTGCTCCTCTTTCTTCTAATGTCTACAGATGCTTTATGGAAACACCACTAGATGAAGTTAAAGTGGTTATGTTAGGCATGTGTCCCTATCACAGTTTAAAGAATGGTGAACCAGTGGCAGATGGTCTATTAATGAGCTGTTCTACAACAGGAATATTACAACCATCGCTTGAACAGTTCTATGGAGCATTGGAAAGAGAGCTATATAATGGATTAAATCTAAAGTATAATAAGATGGCTGATTTGAGCTATTTAGCTCATCAGGGTGTACTTATGCTAAACGCTGCTCTAACTACAGAGATTAACAAAGCAGGCTCACATATTGCTTTATGGGAACCATTTACTAAATATGTCTTTGAAGAGATATTAAATACTACTGGTGTACCAGTTATATTTCTAGGTAAAGATGCTGCAAAGTATGAGAAATATGCACCACCATTTAGTTATTCATTCACTGTAAGTCATCCAGCTTCTGCTAGTTATAAGAACTCAGAATGGGATAGTGAAGGAGTGTTTGGTAAAGTAAACAAAATATTAAAAGACAACAACAATTTTGAAATCCAATGGTTGCAAGAATGGGCACCATTTTAAAAACACAATTATGTATACAGTTAAACAAGGTGGAGATATCCACAGAGGTGATTTAGTAGCAATTAGTAATAGTAATGATTTTTGTATTGGTATTTATTTTGGACAAGGAAGAGGTGGTACATTTCAATACTTTTCACCTGTAAATGTTGTAAGTTCTAGAGAATGGTGGGAAAACGCACAAAAAGATAAGGTGAGTAATATGTACACTGAAAGTGGTAAACCTTGGAAACTTACTAGAATTTGGAAGCATTATGTAAATACACCAAGAGATACAAGAATCATAAAATTAAACAGAGACAACATTACAGACCAAGAAACAATAGAAAATATAATCAAAGCAAAAGAAATCTTACAAGAATTTAACATTACAGTAAACTACTAATTATGATTTTAGAAAAACAAACCGAATCACACATCCTCCAAGAAGGAGAATCACAGGAAACTGTGAAAATGTCACTAGACTTAGATTCTGCACAAGTATTGATGCAGATGTTAAGTAAGAATCTATATTCAGATTCAATAGGCTCTACTATCCGTGAATGTGCATCTAATGCATTGGATAGTCATAGAAGAGTTGGGAGTGACAAGCCTATCATTGTTTCCTTTAAGAGAAACACACAGGCAGATACATATGAATTTGCTGTTGAAGACTTTGGTATTGGTTTAGATGCAGATGATGTGGTAAACATTATCAGCAAATATGGTAAATCAACCAAGCGTAACAGTAATACAGAATTAGGTATGATGGGCTTAGGGTTCAAAGCTCCATTAGCCTATAGTTCTAGCTTCTATTTTGTAGCTAGAAAAGATGGTATGGAACGTAAATATATGATGTATGAAGGAGAAGATACAAATAGTATCGATCTTTTATATGAGAAAGCAACTACAGAACCAAATGGTGTTAAGGTGATTGTTCCAGTGGATTATTACGATAGACATAGTTTCACTCAGAAAATTAAAGAGCAATTAGCTTATTTTGAGAGTGTGTATTTTGATGTAGATCCAAGTATTAGTTATGCTGTTGATAACAACTTTACAATCCATAGAGCTGAGCACTATCAGTATTCTAGCTTAGCATTAAACAATGACATGCATTTATGTCTAGATAATGTTAGTTATCCAATTGACTGGGAAAAGCTTGGTATTGAGAGAATACGTATGAAGATTGCTTTACGATTTACACTTAGTGATGGATTATTTCCTACACCAAATAGGGAAGCTATCAGATATACACAGGAAGCTAAGAAGACTATTCTTAATAAGATAGCTACAGTGGCTAATATCTTTATGGATAAATATAATGAGTCCATTACAGACAAAGCTGATATCAAAACTATCATGGAATTCTATAGCAGCAGTTATAATAAATATATAGATGGTTCTATTATAGGAGGTAAAGATAGAATAGAAATAACAGAATTACTTAAACTTTCTACCACTGCTGAAAAACAGCCTAAACTAGAAGGTGTAGAGCTGTTAGATCTTAAGAGACTAGCTGAACAAGGTAAGGATTATTTCTTAGGTGAATATCAAGTTAAGTATAGATATAACAGTGGTAGATATAATTCATCTAAGAATTATTGGACCACTAATCTAAGACCTCACGATATCACTGGTTATGGTTTTGGTGGTGTTTATTATTTTGAAGATAGACTTACCAAGACTAAGCAAGACTATTTAAGAAGTTTATTAGGAGATACAAATAACACTGTTTATTTTGTTAAGAAAGATAAACCTTTTAAACTTAGAAGTGGTAATCAAATTGATTATCATACATATTGGTCTTTGCTAAAACTAGAAAACTATCCAAAGAAACAATGGAGACAGCTTATTAAAGAACTACAACATGTAGTGAGTCTTTATTCTAAAGATTTCATTAATTGCGATGCTATTGATATCCCTGAAACATGGACAGCTGCTCAGAAAGCTAAAAGAATGAAAATTCTAGCTAAGCCTGTTACAGTTGGTGGTGTTAAGAAGGTTAGAATGAAAGGTGAATTCTCTGGTAAGGTCGGTACTAAGATGGAAGTAAATATGACTGATCAATATGCTAAGTTTGTTCCTACTACATTTAAGATGGAAGACATTCATAAAGTTAGTAAGTTACATGTTTATGCTAAAGAAGCTGATAAGAAGAGAATGGATAACTTGTGGTCTATATTTGAGAAACAAGTTAATCTTGTTCTTGTTGCCCAAGCAACCTATGACAACTTACAGAAAGCTGAATTACATAACTGGATAACAATCGATAAATTTATGGAAGGTAAAAACAGACCATTTAAAACAATGGCAACAGACATATTGATAGAACAACTTGTTAAAGATAAGAAATATACATTTGACAGAATTAATATAGTCAAAACTGTATCTACTGATCTTGCTGATAAGTTGACCATTTTAAATAACTATGATAGAAATAATAGCAAACCTTATGCAGATAGTAAGACTAAGTCAACTATTATAGAATTTGCTATGGAGAACAACTTGTTTGATCAAGAGACATATACAATCTATAAGCAAGTAAATGAGGTATTTGAAAAATTACCTTTCCTAAATCAAATGCTAGGATTAATGCATTACACATATAAAGAAGGTGAGCCCATAATTCAGGCTCTTACAGATCTATTTAAGTATCACAAACATAGAGTTAACTTAGAGCACTACACTCTAAAATTAACAGAAGATGCTCCATTAGAGCAGGAATTAACCGTAGAAACAATTGAAGAATTACAAACAATTTAAAAACAAAAACATGCTAAGTTTAAAATGGTTTAAAAGTGCTATTGAACGCACAATTGAAAAAGTAGTAGAGAACAAGATTGAACAAGCGTTCGATCAATTAGATAATGAAGAGGGGGCTCAGGCTCCTTCTTCTCTTTATCAATGGAATTCCACATATACAAGTGGTGGTGTTAAACCTTATCTAAACATTAAAATGGTTAATGATACATTGACTATTGTAATGAATGATGGTAACATCATTACTAAATCTCCAGCAACATCAGATGATTTCAATGCTGCTAGAGAATGTAAATCTGAGGCTTGTTTGTTTGATCTTGTAAGTACACAAGAAGTAAAGGACGAAAGAAGAAAAGCTGAAGCTGAATATGAGAAAGCTAAAGCTGTTCAAAGAGGTGCTGAGTATTTAGCTACATTAGAAGAGTTTGAAATGAAGCATGGTTCTTTGTATTTCAAAAATATCAACAGAAGTATCCCACCATTAATGGTTGAAGGATTACTAGAGATTGTTGGTAAATATGGTGGAACAGATAACGATCCATTCAGAGGCATGCATAGATTCTTTATGTGGTGTTGCTTGAACCCAAGAGCTGAGGTTGCAGATAAGTTATATAACTTCTTATATAATAATAGCTTTAAGATTACTAAGCAGGGCTTCTTTGTAGCATTGCGTAATGTTGTAACTCTTCACGGTTCTAATGAGCTTGTACACTTTGTAAGTAACGCTTACAATAAAGTGAAAGCTGTATGGAAGAAGAATCCAGCTGATTATTCTGTATTCTTACAAGAAGATGGTACATACAAAATGGTACATAAAGATGCTATATCTAGAGAAGAAACAGAAACATGTACATATTGTGATGGTTCTGGAACCAGTCCTGAATATGATGAGGAATATGATGACAGTGGTCATTGTTATGAGTGTGATGGATCTGGTGAAATCACTCACTATTATGATAATGATCATGGTGAGAACATTGGTAACTTAACTGAGTTATATCTTGATTTGCCTAATAGAGCAGAGAATAGATTTACAGATGCTCACACAAAGACATTTGACATTAGAATTGGTAGACCAGTGAGTATGCCTATGGAAAAATGCAGATGGAACACTGATGATTGTGGTGCTGAAGGTTTACACTTCACTAGTGATGAGATTCATTATGTAGGTTGTGGTGACACTTCTGTACTTGTACTTATTAACCCTATGAAAGTTGTAGGTATTGGTCAGTCTAAAGGTAGATGCTATGAGTATTTACCAATTATGACTGTGCCACGTGAGGAAGCAACAACCATCTTACATGACTTAGATTTTGACACTCTTGAGTTGGATGAGTCTTATGCTGTACGTGAATTAGATAACTTAGTTGAGAAAGCTAAGGAAGGATTCACTGCAGAAGCTAAGAAGTATGATTTCAATCTACCTGCTTTATCAGCTGTAGAAGTATATACAATTGTGAAGAGTCTTGATGAAATTAAAGAAGAAATTTCAGGAAGAATCGTTACAATTGATTAAATTTGTAGTCCCAGGGAGAAATCCCTGGGCTATTAAATATAATATATGACAGTAAAAAAGAAAGCAGCAGTTAAACGAGTTAAGGCAGTAAAGACCAGAAACTCAGGTACAATGACTGAATCTGCATTTTGGAGCTTTATAAGAAGTGCCTTGAGACAGAAATCTAGATGGTGGAAACCTATTTCAGAGTGTAAGTTAAAAGCTAAACGTGCATATAAAGGACCAAATAAGAGACAAAAGTTTGAGTATCAATGCAAAAAGTGCAAACAATGGTTTGCAGAAAAGAACATTAATGTGGATCATATCAAACCTGCAGGTAGTTTAAACTGTGCAGAAGACCTACCAGGATTTATAAATAGGTTATTCTGTGAGATAGATAACTTACAAGTGCTGTGTGAGCCATGTCATGATTTTAAGACAAAGCAAGATAGTTTTACCATTACAATTTAAACAAATGAACGAAAAACAAGTAAAAGTAAGTATTAATAGAAAACCATCATTCACTGAAATATGGTATGAAGGATCTGTTGAATACGATGATAAAACATATATGTTCTGGTTGATTAATCCTAGAGGGCTTGATGAACAAGGACGAGAATATGAAATGGAGGTTAGATGGTGGTTTAAGCAGGTGCCCATGGAAATAAGAAGAATGAGTGACCAAATTATTAATGATTTTAAAAAACAACAAGATGATCAAAGGAACAGTTAAGACAGAAGCTCAATATAGAGCAGTAATCATGGACAGCTCTTCAAGTTTGAAAGAGTTTTCTACAAATAGAAAGAAGTATTATAGTAAGTATATACTTAATGAGAAAGTAGAAGATGATGATAGTAAAGCATCAGTAATGGGTAGACTAGTAGAAACCTTATTAATGGAAGACCATTTATTTGATGTAAAGTTTCACATGTCAGTTATTACCTCTGCACCTACAGGATTAATGCTTGAATTCGTTGAAGCATTATATAAGCACACATCTGCAGCTACAAATGAAGATGGTATATTAACTAGAAGCTTTGAAGATTTATGTAAAGATGCATATGTTGATTCAGGATTCAAGATTAAAATTGATGCTGTTTTAGGTAAGTTTATTGGTTCTGATGCAGAAATCTATTACAAAGAGATCCGTGAGGTTAGAAGCAAAGGTTTAACAGTTGTTACTACCCAGGATGTAGATAATGCTAATAAGATTGTAAATGAATTGAAGACTAATGACTTTACAGCGTCAATTGTAAACTTAGTCAATAGTGCTAGATATTCTGTATATAATCAATTACAGGTTGAAGGATATGATGTATTTGATCATAAGTTTAAATCTATGATGGATAAAATGATTGTAGATCATGAAGCAAAGACAGTTCAGGTGTATGATTTGAAATGTACTTGGTCTGTAGAGAACTTCTATGATGAGTATTATTTATATCGTAGAGCATATATTCAGGGATTTCTTTATAGAAATGCTGCATCATTTTGGGCTAGTGAGATGGGATATGGAGATTATAACATCCTCTATCCTAAGTTTATTGTTTGTGATAGCACAAATTATAGTTCTCCATTGATTTATGCAATGTCTGATGAAAATATGCATGATGCAATGAATGGATTTACATATAAAGGAAGAGAATATCCAGGTGTTAGATCTTTGATAGCTGATTTGAAATGGGCTATTGAGAATGACAAATGGAACATCTCTAGAGAAAATCATATTAATAATGGTGTAGTTAAATTAGGTTAATGGAAATAAAAAAGACCATAACCAGTATATTTATTGTCCCTACGCTTAGTATTGGAAAAGAAAAGCTAGTGGACAATGGATATATCAATGGTTATATAAAAGATGCAAGAAAAGAAGTACAATATGAAGGTTGTATTTATTTATTATTTAAACCTCAAAGTTTAGAAAAATTCAAAGATTTCTTGGATGTAGAATATGAACGTACAAAGTCCATTATTGATGATTACGATTATGAAGATGGGTATGTTGTAGTGGTATATATGCTAAATTCAAAGCTTGATGCAGATATTGCTCTTATAAAAAAGGGTAAATATTCTAGAACTTCTCCTGCTTTCCAAGCAATATTTCCTAAAGTTGTCAAATTAAAGAGAAATGGATTAATGAAAGATGAGATTTCTCTGCAGTTTAGAATATTTAACAAGACTGAAGATTTAAAACAGTTTTGGGAAGATAAGCTAGCTGTTGAATTTGATGAAGAGATGGAAGTATGGGGCGGATTTATAGAAGAAGATGAAATTCTAAACCTAGATAAAATTAAAGAACATGTTTAATAAAGACATATCAGACAAGCTCATAGAGCTATATGGTGAAGAAAAGGTAATTCTTTTCTCACAAATGGAAGCAACTAGAAACTCATTGATATTTAATGAATTAGAAGCTAATTCATATAATGACATAGAGGAACACAGTTTTGAAAGAGACTGGTGGTACGATAATGCAGAAAGATTGAAAGGAACAAGATTAAATAACTATAAAAAAGAAAAAGATGCAAGCACAAGAGCTATTGGAAACTTATGATAAAGCAGCAGTTGTTATAAAGCAATTTTATCTACAGCACATGTTAGAGTCATTAAATGATGAGAATCTACCTGAAAACTTCAAAGACTTTGTTAAAGAACAAGGTATTGATAATGATACAGTTGCAGTTATGTTAACAGCATCTCCTAGAACATTCTTTGATGTATTTGATGAAAATGGTATTTATATTACTACTCATGTGGCTGCAGCAGATGGTTATTTTAAATGGGAAATACACTCAGAAGCAGAAGTTT
>ENA-OSIY01001115-OSIY01001115.1-marine-metagenome-genome-assembly--contig:-NODE-1115-length-14619-cov-5.772108_pt1 | contig 14619 bp, 10 predicted proteins | sample MGYA00237884_ERZ534233 | MGnify/ENA primary metagenome ERZ534233 (study PRJEB26412, sample SAMN06343840) | marine metagenome | isolation source: estuarine water | place: USA: Columbia River Estuary... | reverse complement strand
GCCTAGAGTATAAAATGCTACTTTTTTGTATTGATTCATTGCGCGGCAAAGATAGTTTATTTTTTCTTCCGTAGGGGCGAGCTGTGCTCGCCCGCAGCAAATGTGTTAAAGAGCGGGCGAGCGCAGCTCGCCCCTACGGAAGAAACAGTGAATAACCTGTTAACATTTTTTCTGCTACCAATTGGCTATTGGCTAGTCGCTATTCCCTATTTATTGGTATTTTAGCGCTCATGAGCGATATCATAAAATTATTGCCCGATTCGGTAGCCAATCAAATTGCGGCGGGAGAGGTAGTGCAGCGTCCGGCTTCGGTAGTAAAAGAGTTGTTGGAAAATGCGATAGATAGTGGCGCAACAAATATTCAGTTGATTGTTAAAGATGCTGGTAAAACATTAATTCAGGTTATCGACAATGGCAAAGGAATGAGCGATACCGATGCGCGAATGAGTTTTGAGCGTCACGCTACTTCTAAAATAAAATCGGCCGATGATCTTTTTTGTATTCTTACCAAAGGATTTCGCGGTGAGGCTTTGGCTTCTATTGCGGCCATTGCGCATGTTGATTTAAAAACAAAACAAGAAGGAAAAGAATTAGGAACCCACCTTAGAATTGAAGGAAGTAAATTCATTGATCAGTTTCCATGCGCAACATCTGAAGGCACAAGCATGAGCGTGAAGAATTTATTTTACAATGTGCCGGCGCGCAGAAAATTTTTGAAAACAGATTCGGTAGAGACCAAACATATCATTGATGAATTTCAGCGCGTGACTTTAATTCATCCCGACATCGCTTTCTCTTATTACAACAACGATGATGAAATGTATCATTTGGAAAGAGGAACTTTTCGGCAGCGCATTGTTGCTATGATGGGTGCGTCTTACAACCAGCGATTGGTGCCAGTTGAAGAAGATACGAATACGATTGTGAAGGTGAGTGGTTTTATTGGTAAGCCCGAGTTTGCTAAGAAAACACGAGGAGAGCAATTCTTTTTTGTGAATGGTAGATATATCAAAAACAATTATTTGGGGCACGCTGTATCCACCGCTTTTGATGAGTTGTTGGGACGCGATACTTTTCCTTCGTACTTCATTCATTTAGAAGTTCACCCAGCAAGTATCGATATCAATATTCATCCAACGAAAACAGAAATTAAGTTTGAAGACGAGCGTTCTGTTTATGCGATAATGCGTGCTGCGGTGAAAATGGCTTTAAGCAAATACAGTGTCGCTCCTTCGTTAGATTTTGAAAGAGAGACGTTTTTTGACAATGCGCCAGAACCTAAAATGGGAGATGTTTTAAGTGCGCCGCAAATCAAAGTTGATCACACTTACAATCCTTTTAGAGAAAGAACAGAACATCAACACAAAGAAGTTAAACAACAATGGGAAGAGTTGTATAAAGTAGATATGCCGCAAAAAGTAGAGCAAGAGAGAGCGGTGTTTGAGGAGAAGAAAGAGGAAGTTTCTTTCATGCATCAATTTAGAAATAAATACATTCTCACTTCTTTTGGCGAAGGCTTGTTGATTATCGATCAGCATCGTGCTCACAAAAGAATTTTGTTCGAATATTTTTACGATTTATTAGAAAACAATCAAGGTGCTTCGCAACAAATTTTATTTCCTGAGTCGATAGAGATGAATCCTTCTGATTTTGCTTTGATGCAAGATTTAGAAGAGGATTTTAAAAACATTGGTTTTGATATTACTCCTTTTGGAAAAAGTACGTATGTGGTGAATGGTTTACCTGCCGATATTAAAGATGCAAATCCGAAAAATTTGTTGGAAGGTTTGCTAGAAGAGTTCAAAGAAAATCAATCGAATAAATTAGACAGAAGAGAAAATTTGGCGAAATCTTTGGCGAATCAAACGGCGCTAAAATCGGGACAAAAACTGCAAAAGGAAGAAATGCAAATGTTGGTGAGTGAATTGTTTATGTGCGAAAAACCAACTGTTGACCCAAGTGGAAACAAGGTATTGTGGAATATTGATCATGATGAATTAATGAATAATTTCGAGTAAGATGTTTAATAGATATATACCGCCCATAACGAAGAATTTGCTCATCATCAATGCCTTGATGTATGTGCTCACTTTCTTCATTTTGAAGGACAAAGATTTGAACGATATGCTGGGTTTGCATTACTTCGGATTCAGCACCTTTAAGCCTTTTCAGTTGTTTTCTTATATGTTTATGCATGGTAACTTCATGCATATTCTCTTCAATATGATAGGGGTTTATATGTTTGGTAGTGCGTTAGAACAAAGGTTGGGGCCGCAAAAGTTTTTACTCTTGTATTTGGTGGCAGGTATAGGTGCTGGTTTGATGCAGTTGGGTGTGTATCATTTCGAAATCAAAGAATTTTTAGATGCTTATCCCATCGCCGAAGTGCAGCAGCATCTAGATGCAGTTACCGTGGGTGCTTCGGGCTCTTTGTTTGGCTTGTTGGCGGGCTTCGGAATGTTGTTTCCAAATACAGAATTAATGATGATGTTTGTGCCTGTTCCCATCAAAGCAAAATATTTTGTTTTGATTTATGGAGCAATAGAATTGTTTTCTGGTTTTTCACGATTTGAAGGAGATAACGTAGCGCATTTCGCGCATGTTGGCGGAGCAATTTTCGGATTCTTATTGATTAAATATTGGAAAAAAACAACTATTTTGTAGCATGTCGGCGATTATAGAAGATATAAAAAACAACTTTAAAAAGAGCAACATCATTATTCGATTAATCTATGTAAATGTTGCTGTTTTTATTTCGCTGTTGTTGGTGCGTATTATCGCACGATTGTTTTTGTTTGAATCTATATTAGTGGTGCAAGATTTATTCATGATGCCTACCTCTTTTGGTTCTTTTATAATTCAGCCATGGTCGATAATTACGCATATGTTTACCCAAGTAGAGGTGATGCATATTCTATTTAATATGCTAATGCTTTATTTTATGGGACAAATGTTTGTGCAGTTTTTTGGAGAGAAAAGATCATTGTCGGTTTATTTATTGGGTGGTTTTTCTGGCGGATTGATATTATTGTTTGCTACCGCTTTTTTGCCAGCATTTAAAGATGTGAATAGCACCGCTTTAGGAGCGTCCGCTGCCGTAATGGCTATAACTATTGCGGTGTGCAGCTATTCGCCGCGGACTAAAGTGCATTTGTTTGGAGTTTTCCCTTTAGAATTAAGATATTTTGGTTTGATTGTTATCATGCTTGATTTACTTTCTATTGGTTCGGGCGCCGAAAATTTAGGAGGTCATTTGGCGCACGTGGGGGGTGCTATTTTTGGATTTTATTTTGCAACACAATATTTGAAAGGAAAAGATATCACAAAAGGATTTACCAAATTTTTAGATTCGTTTTTCTCACTCTTCAAAAAGAAATCAAATCTGTACGTGTCTCATTCAAAGGTTCGCCAAATGGATGACTATGAGTACAACTACACCAAAAAAACGATACAAGAAAAGGTGGATGAAATACTAGATAAAATTAGTAGAAGCGGCTACGATAGTTTAACCAAAGAAGAAAAAGATGTCTTGCACAAATCAAGTAGAATGTAATGTTTAAATTGATACTAAAAATAATATTTTTCATCGTCAACATCTTTGCTGCTATACCTATGGTACTCACCTTAATGGCTTCGTCTGTTTCTCCAGCCGATTCGTGGATGATAGCTGCAAGTGGTTTGCTTTTTCCCTTGATGGTGGTGGTGAATTTTGTTTTCGTACTAGTGTGGTTATTGGCTAAAAGTTATTTGGTGTTATTGTCGGCATCTCTCTTAATTGTTAGTATTCCAACGATTTCACACACTATTCAAATTGATTTTGGTGACGAAGAAAAAAAGAAAGGATTACGTGTGATGACGTTTAATGTGCGTGGAAATGATTTCTATGAATACATTGCCAAACAAGGTGTGGTAAGCGATAGTATTTGCGCTTTGATAGACGAAGAACAAATTGATGTTCTTTGTTTTCAGGAGTTTTTTAGTATCAAATCGAAGAAGTTTGACGTGATTGAAAAGCTCTTAAATGGAAAAACAAAAAAGAATATTTATGTGAATGAAATGGGGAAATGGCATGATGATTCTCGCTGGGGATTAGTCACCTTTTCTACTCATCCAATCGTAAATAAGAAGTCGTTTTATTTTGATCCATCTTATCCATTTGCAACCTATTGTGATATAAAAGTCTTGAACGATACCATTAGAGTATTTAATGTGCATTTGCGTTCTTTTCGATTTAATCATGAGGAAAGAAAAGTATTTGATATTGTATTAGATAGTAACGATATACCTTCAACCGTTCAGTCGATGAGTATTCTTAAACGCTTTGAAGTGGCCTACAATGAAAAGGCGAGAGAGATTGATACCATCTCTAAAGTGATTAAAATGTCGCCATACAAAGTTGTTGTTTGTGGTGATTTTAACGATCCAGCATCATCTTATGCTTACCACGAGCTGGGAGACAAACTAAATGATGCTTTTGTGGAGAGTGGATCTGGTTATGGTAAAACATATAATGGCAAATTGCCCCTACTTAGAATAGATTATATTTTACATGACGAAAAGATTTCCTCTTTTAATTACAGAACCATCCAAAGGAATTTATCTGATCATTACCCTGTGGTGGTGGATATGGAAATACGGAAGTAGTTTTTCCTATTCCCGGTGCCCGCCTGGTATTCATGGCGCGGGTCTCCTGACCCGTGACTCTTCTACTCCGGAAATTTTATTGCCTCTTATTGTAAATCACTTTTAACTGTTAAACGACAATGCAATTGTCGGAGTAGGAGAGTCACGGGTCGGTAGACCCGCGCAATGATGTGTATATCTAGATGTTAAAATTTTAATTAAATGTATGTACAATTAATTTGCAAACAATTAAAATTAATATACATTTGTACCAACAATTAAAAAATATATGAATCTTATGAAAATCAAATTTCTTTCAGCAGTAGCTTTAACAGCTACATTATTAACTTCTTGTGGCGATGCTGCTACAACAGAAGTAGGAACAGCAGTAAACGACAGTACATCGGCAGTTTACAGCGTAGATGTAGTTACATCAAAAGTGAACTGGAAAGGCGAAGTAGCAGGTGTTTACGGACACAATGGTTATGTAAACTTTACAAGTGGATCACTTCAAGTAAGCGATAGTGGCTTAGTAGGTGGTGAATTTGTTGTTGATTTAAAGAATATCGTTCCATTAGATTCAGCTTCTTACACTGCCGAAAAAGGGCATGGAATTGCAGATTTACAAGGTCACTTGTCTACGAAAGATTTCTTCCAAACCGATTCTTTCCCAACAGCAACTTTCGTAATTACAAAGGTTGAAGGAAAAACTGTGAAAGGTAACTTAACAGTAAAAGGAAAAACGAACGAGGAAACTTTAAATGTTGAATCTTTTGAAAACAAAGACGGAGTGGTTACAGCTGCTGGTAAATTGGTTTTCAACAGACAAAAATATGGTGTTGCTTGGGTTCACTTCATGAAAGACATGATTCTTTCTGATGATATTCAATTAACTATTGCATTGACTGCGAAAAAGTAGTTTTTAGTTTTAAAAGTTAAACATTAAAAAACCCGCCCGTCAGCTGACGGGCGGGTTTTTTTAATTTTTCACTTTCTTTTTGAGTTTGGCTTCTCTATCTAGAATGTTCTTTAAAGTTGCCATTTTTAGAAGTTGTACTGTTTCGTTTCGTACATCTAAAAAGGTATCTCTTATACCGCAAGTTTCTTCATCTTTGCACTCGTCGCAACGTTCGTAGAATTTGTAAGATACGCAGGGGAGAAGGGCAATCGGACCTTCCAACAACCGCATTACATCGGCGATATTGATTTCAAAAGTGGGCTTTAATAAATAATAACCTCCACCTTTTCCTTTTTTACTGGCTAAAATTCCTGCCTTTTTTAAATCGAGTAAAATCGCTTCTAAAAATTTTTGTGGAATTTTTTCTGCAGTAGCAATTTCGCTGATCAAAATCGGACCTTCATCTACCTTTTTTGCCAGGTAAACTAAGGCATTAATAGCATATTTTGTTTTCCTAGAAATCATGTGAAGCAAATATAAAATTAATTACTTAAATCCCTCAGTATAGACAAAACCCTTAAGTAGATGAACGTGCGTAAATTTTCGCTGAACATTAATTTTGTTAATACGAATCAATATCATATTTTTAAAGCCATATTAGAAAACTACATTTTATGAATAAATTTTTAGCGATGGGGATCGCTTCGCTTAAGTTATTGGTATTTTCGATGCTTCTAACTGTAATATTTCAATCTAAGCTATCTGCCCAAGTCTGTTCTCCAAGTTATAATAATCCATGGCAATGGGGACCTCACTCTACTTGGTTTTTTGGTGAAGGAGTGTTTTTGAACTTTCCTGGTGGTGTTGGTGCTCCGGTATTAAGCTATAAGCCTGTTATGGGTGATGATAATAGAGGATATGAAGGTACAGCAGCAATCAACGATAATGCAGGAACATTGCTAGCGTATTCTAATGGTAGGTCGTTATGGCAAGCCAATGCAAGCTTAATAGCAAACAATTTATTAGCAGGAAACGAAGGCGGATCTGTTGGCCAAAGATCATCGGCAGTGCAAGGAATTGTGGCTGTGCGCCATCCAGTGAATCCTAGTAAAATTTACATTTTCACATCTGATGATGCGCTAACCAATGCAAACGTTGGCGTTAATTATACTATTCTTGATTTAAATACCATGACATCTTCTGCTCCAGTGCGATTAAAGGATGATTTGGGTAATGATTATCGATCTACAGAGCAAGTGGAAGCAACTTTCCATGCCAATGGCAGAGATGTTTGGTTGGTTGTTCGTCAATCGGGAAATGGTACTTCAGCGAATTTTCAAAATTTTTATGCCTACTCTTTAACTTGTTCGGGTTTAAATTCTGTGCCAGTGAAATCAGTTGCCGGACCACCAGTGAAAGGTTCTTGGACGCAAAACTGGGAAAGAGGGGCTTTGAAGTTTTCTTGGGATGGCACTAAAGCTGTTGCTGTAAATCACGTGAACGACTGGACCTCATACGATGAGGCAATTAGTGTTTATGATTTTAATAACGCTTCCGGAGTATTATCGAATGGTAAAGCGGTGGCAGGAAACTGGGGTGGTTTTAGCTGGAGTGGAGCAACCTATGAAGCAATGTACGATTGCGAATGGGCTCCCGATAGCAAAGGAATCTATATAGTGCCCGCTGGAGGTACAGCTCGTTTGTTGTGGATGGATGCCTCCTTGGCCACAGCAAATGCAATATATTCTTCTATTAAGGTCGTAACTAATACTGTGGCAGTGCCAGGTGATTTAAAGTTGGGAGGTGATGGTCGATTGTATCAAGCTACTTTTAACAGTTCTTTAAATACCTATAGTTTTCCATCAACTGCAGATATGAATGCTGGTAATAACATTAGCGTTGGCACTTTGGCTTTGGCTCAAAACTCGAATTTAGGACTTTCAAATATGTTCGTTCCTCCAATTGACTATTTAGATATTCAAAATCCTGTCGCGATGGATTGTAATGATGCGGCGGTGAATTTAGCGGTGAATTGGTTTTGTAGAGGTACGAATGCTGAAGATCCAGTTGGAAATCCTAATGGTTGGTCTTCTAATTGTGGTGCTTGTATTACCGATGCGGCAAATGGGGTTTTTAATCCTGTAATTGCCGGACAAGGTACGCATGAAGTTTATTATTCTTACGGCGCTGCTTGCCCAATTGTAGATACTTTAACAATCGTAGTTGGTCCGTGTGGTGGGTGTTTAGATACAACATTAGCACCTTCTATCCCTGAGGTATGTAGCACAAACGGAACCGTCAATTTAACTTTGTACAAAGGTACGGCAGCTGCTGGTTCATGGTCTATTGTTTCAGGTGGTGGAACAGCAAACATCACCGGAGGTAATACTTTTAATATCAACAATACCCCTGCAGGAAATTATGTAGTGCAATATACTGTTGCTGGCCAAGGTGCTGGTTGCGGTAATAATCCGCAAAGAACAATTGTGGTAAATAGACCTACCGTTACTTTAACGCTCACCGATGATGCTGCTTGTATCAACGAAGGGGCCTTTAATTTAAGCGGTGGCTCGCCTGGCGGTGGCACTTATTCGGGCACTGGTGTTGGTGTTTCACCTAGCTTCAATCCAACAACGGCAGGCCTTGGTCCGCATACCATAACCTATTCTTATACAGATGGAAATTTATGTACAGCAACTGCAACACATGTGCTGACTGTGAACGATACTACTCCGGTAACTTTTAATTTACCTGATGACCAAATTTGTATTAATGAAGGCAATTTGACTTTAACTGGTGGCTTGCCTGGCGGTGGTACTTATTCGGGAACGGGTGTTACGGTGTCGCCTACTTTCAATCCGGCAACGGCTGGTGCAGGCGATCATTTCATTACTTACACTTACACCAATGGAAGTGGGTGTACTACTTCTGCCGCAGATACAATGACGGTTAATCCTTTACCTACAGTTACCTTAGTGTTGGGTGATAATGCGGCGTGTATCGATGAAGCCGCTTTCGCTTTAGGTGGTGGTTCTCCTCTAGGAGGAACTTATTCGGGTAACGGTGTTTCTGGTGGTAGTTTTGATCCTGCAAACCCAGGTGGATCGGGAGCTAAAACCATTACTTACACCTATACAGATCCTTCAACGGGATGCAGTGATTTTGAAACGGCAACTTTAACGGTAAACGATCTTCCTATTGTTTCTTTAGCCGATGCTAAGATTTGTCCGGGAGGAAACATAATTCTTGCTCCAGTTCCAAATGTTTGGACAGCGCACACTTGGAGTACAGGTTCAAATAACGATACCATTCACTATAACATTCCAAATACAGCGGTTTGGGTAGATGTAACAGATGCTAATGGTTGTGTGCAAAGAGCAACAGCCAACATCTCTGTGGGCGATACTTTACATGTAGATTTTGGTGCAGATAAAACCATTTGTTCTTATCAAACGGTAACATTAGATGCAGCGCAGTACGGTCCTTTCCAAGCTCCAGTTACCTATACCTGGGATGATCTTGCAGGCAACAATCAGCCTTCGTCAAGAACGCTTAACCAGGCTGGCGATTATGGTGTGTTGGTGATGGATGGCGCCGGTTGTGCAGGTAGCGATACGGTAAACATTGATGTAAATGTGTCAACAGCTGTGAATTTGCCAGCCGATGTGAATGTTTGTTTTACAGGTAAAAAAACGTACACTGCTCAGATTCCAAATATTTATGCATCACAATTGTGGTCTACTGGAAGCGTAGATACTTTCGCTTTGGTGAGCAGTGTTAGCGAAGTTATCGTAACAGTAACAGATAACAACAATTGCGTAGATTCTGATACCATGAAAGTTGGTGAGTATTGCGATTCAATAATTCTATGTGTGCCTAACGTATTTACACCAAATGGTGATGGGGTGAACGATGTATTTAAGCCTTGTAAAGACAAGATGAAAGAGATAAATGATAATGAGTACAAATCAATCATGGACAATATTCTTGACATCAACTTTGCAGTTTATGACAGATGGGGAGTAAAAATGTTTCAGTCTGTAAGCGTTTTCCCTGAGTGGGATGGAAACTACAATGGTAAAAAAGTGTCGGGTGGAGTGTACTATTGGATTATTACTTACACCGACTCGGTTAATGCTAAATACGAATTAACAGGATGGGTTCAATTAGTTGATTAATCTTTAATATAAATAGAAAACCCCAAGTGTCTGACGAAGAGCTTGGGGTTTTTTATTTTTGTTTAACTTTTTTAAAATAGAACATCTTTATAAACGAATACTGCATGGGTTGCTATCATATTTTGTTTGAGATGTTCATCTGTACGTTTTAAAGAACTTGATGTATCAAAGAAACACAATAGAACTTTAAAACGAATTACGACAACAACAACAGATGATTACGAAATTGTTAAGAGGTTTAGTCGATAAAAAGATGAATTAGTTAGTTGACTATCCATGGGGAGTGTAATGACACATAAAAGCAAGAAGTAGGAAATTTTTTAAAGTGATATGTAGGCATTCTTTTCTGTGAAGCGAGTTTTACAAAATGTGGAAATGGCGAGATGATCGATTATGTTAAGTCGATTTATTTTTTTTGAGTTATGAAGCACTAATTTACTTCTCCCTTTTTTAAAGGGAGAGTGCGAAAATGCTGGTGGGAGGGAAGAGGGATTTTGTTTTCTTATCTAATAATTAAAGTATCAACTACCTTAAATAAATCTGTATTATAATATTGTTTTTTCCCAATCAAGCTATCTGGTACAATCTCAAATGACATGTATTTTATTTTAAGCTTTGTCTCGGATTCAGCTTCACCTAGTCCCCAAAAAGCAGATGGTGCTGACGTTCGATTTAATTAAGCACACCTCACCCACATATCCATCAGGAACAATTATTTTATATTCAGAATCTGAGCAACTAAAAAATGTTGCTAAAGCTAATATGAAATATATAGAATGATTCTTCATGAAAGATTTTTTTAGGTAAAACTAATATTCAAAATCCCTCTTGCCTTTACGCTTCAAGCCTATACACACTCTCCCTTTAAAAAGGGAGAAGGAGATTAGTGATGCGCAATTGGAAGAACTAGATTGTAAAAATAGATAAAAGAAAAGCCCCGATTTTCATCGAGGCTTTAATTTTTTGAAGCAGTAACAATTACTTGTTAACTACACCAGAAAGCTCAGCACCAGCTTTGAACTTAACCACTTTTTTAGCAGCGATTTTGATCTCTTTACCAGTTTGTGGGTTTCTTCCTTTTCTAGCGTTTCTTTTCGCTACTGCGAAAGTTCCGAAACCAACTAGAGCAACTCTGTCTCCTTTTTTAAGAGCTTTAGTAGTTGCAGTTACAAAAGCGTCTAACGCTCTTTTTGCATCAGCTTTAGTGATTTTCGCTTCAGCTGCGATTGCTTCGATTAATTCTGCTTTGTTTGCCATGTTATTAAAACATTTAATGGTTAATGAATAAATTGACTATCCGGTTCAAATATATGTGTAATCTGTGTTTCTCCAAACGCGATGCGCTGAAAAGCCCTAAAATGTTGAAAAATGGGGGGTATTGTTAATAACTTGCGTCTAAAACGTACTGAATTCGCCCTTTTCAGGGGGTGTGTTAAGGGAATGTGAATGGTGGCGCAGCTTAAATTAAAATCATTTCACCAAACAGTTAGAAACATTGTATCCTTTTAAGAAGTCGCTTACCAACATCTTGTTTTTACCGGCCAACTGGAGTTGCGTTACTTTTATAGCGCCATTGCCACAGCCTATCAGCAAAGTGTTTTTTTGATCGCTAACTATTTTTCCGACTTCAATTTTTTCATCGCTTTTTTCTGAAGCGTAAATCTTCATCAATATTTCTTGTCCGTCCTTTTGCAAGTTAGTCCACGCTGCTGGGTAAGGCGAGAGGCCGCGTATCTTGTTATATATAGCATCAACACCCTCACTCCAATTTATTCTACAAGTCTCTTTAAAAATCTTTGGTGCAGCTTTCATGGCTCTTACCAACAAATCTTCTTGATAAAGTAAATTCAAATTATTGGTTTGTATTCTATATACAGTATCTAAAACTACTTTCTTTCCTAAATCCATTAGGCTGTCATGTAATTCGCCTGCAGTAGTTGTGTCGCTTAGTTTTACTTTCTCTTGCAATATGATAGCGCCTGTATCTATAGTGTCGTTTAAAAAGAAGGTAGTAACGCCACTTTCCTTTTCTCCATTGATGACTGCCCAGTTGATAGGAGCAGCGCCTCGGTATTGCGGTAATAAAGATCCATGTAAATTAATAGTTCCGTTCTTAGGCATCGCCCAAACTACTTTAGGTAACATTCTAAATGCAACAACAACTCCCAAATCGGCATTGAGTGCTTTTAATTCTTTTAGAAAGTTTTCGTCTTTTAAATTGGTGGGTTGAAGAATATTTAATCCTTTTTCTAAAGCATATTTTTTTACTGCCGACATTTGCAATTGTTGTCCGCGACCCGCTGGTTTATCTGGCGCAGTAATCACCGCCACCACATCATAACCGTTGTCTACTAATATTTGTAAGGAAGGAACAGCGAAATCGGGCGTTCCCATATAAATGATTTTAAAGCTCACGTGTTGTTGTTTTAAGAGTCAAAGATAAATTTATCTTAGTAAAGAAACATGTCCGATGTATTTTTGCTCCTTTCCCCATTCATCTTTGTAATACAACATGTACGCATATACTTCCATTTGGGCATATTCTCCAGCTATTTTACCATCCCAACCTTCGTTAGGTGTGGTACTTTGAAAAATTACATTTCCCCATCTGTTGAAGATATAAAGATGGTAACCTTCGCTTTGAATAGAAGTGCTTTCAATGGTAAATACATCGTTAATTCCATCTCTGTTAGGTGTAAAAGCATTGGGCGCAAAAACTTTTTGCTGGTAATCGCGCACGCATACTTGTTGGGTAAGGGTGTCGGTGCATCCAAAATTATTGGTATTAATGAGTGATACATTGTAGCATGCAACGGTATCGGCAAACATAAAACAGTCGCTTTCATTGTTTGAGGTGGCGATATTATCGAAAATCCATGTGTTGTTGTTCCCTCCTAATTCTGTTACATTTTGAAAACAGAAATAGGGGTAATCTCTGTAAGCGTAGGGGGGAGTGATGTTGAAAAGTACAAGTGGGGTCGGACTAGCATTCACAATACTCGATGTAGTATCAGAACAACCATCACTGGTGGTAATGATGTATTGCACTGTTTTAGTACCGTAGATGGAGAACGAATGTGCTGCTGTATCTACTGTTCCGCTAGTTTCATTGCCATCGCCAAAAATCCAATGAAAATTATTGGGCTTTGGTAAGGTGTTATCTTTAAAAACGATGTTTAATGGCACACAACCAAAACTTTTGTCCATAGTGAATTGTGCTGTTGGTACCGGTATTTTTTTTATTTGAACAGTATCGCTTAGCGTGCATCCAGGAGTGCCGCTATCGGTTATTTGTACAATATAAAAAGCGGCAGTGTTGGGTACGTCAATAATTGGTTTTTGATCGCTTACACTATTAAGTGCAGTATTGGGTGACCACAGGAAGTTGTAGATGCCAATGGCATTCGGACTCACATTTAAATTAAGAGGGGCGAGCAAGGTGCTTTCGCAAATATTTAAGGTGTCAACTAAGTTAGAAACAGGGAAATCAAAAACGCGCACAGATAGAGTAGTGTCGTAAGTACAGCCAAAATCATTTATCACACGATAGATATAGTCTTTGCTGCCTGCTGCAGAAGGCACAGCGCAAATAGCATCACCATCGGCTGATGTTGAAATGGTGCTCGCATCGTTTACCCATGCAGTAGAATCGGGTGAAATAGCATTAAATGTGGGCGTGAAAGCAATGCCTTGCGGAATGATAGTAGGATTAAAATCTAAACTCCACGAACATAAAAAACCATTGTCGGAAGGAAACTTGTCGCCGATTCGTAAAGTCCAATTTCCGTTAAGCGGACAGCCCAATAAATTAGTTAAAGGATCGATGCTTTTGTAATTTCCATAAGGTATGGTTTGACCTTCTGATGCTGCTTGATACAAAAAACCGTTGGCTGCACTGGGCGTAAAGCAATAGTTGCCGCATGTTCCCATATCATTGGGTTTGGTGTCATCATCTACAGGAATACCCAATAAACGGCCCCCGCCCGATTCATTGTGAAGGTTGGCTGTTTGGCCGTTCGGACAAATAATGGTAATCTTTAAATCGGAGATATAGGAATGTTCAATGTCGATACAAATACTTTGTAAATCATTGATGTTACTCAGTTTTTGGCCGGTCTTAAATTGAGAATAGTCTAAGTTCGACGTAAAGAAAACACCCGTTTGATCGGGAAGTGCTAATGATCCTCCTGTATAGGTAGGTTTTGGTTCTTGATAAGGCGTAGACGTAACCATTCCGTTTAAACAGGCTTGTTCACCAAGGCAAATTTCGTTGTCACCTGTCGTTCCGTTAAAATGAGGATGAGTGCTCACCAACACTTTTACTCTCTCTTTGTTGATGTTGCTGCAGCCTGAGGAATTGGTCACTCTAAGCTCTATGTATAAACCCGATGCATCTTGAAACAAACTGGTATAGCGATCATCAACCACTGTATCTTTTTTACTTAGCCATTTGTATTCGTCAATGCTTCCGCTACCAGCAGAAGAGCTAATGGCATCGAGAGAAACGCTTTCTCCCGGACAAATTTTGATAATGTCGTTGCCACTTATTTGAGCCACAGGATAAACGCATTTGTTGCCACAACTTATCTTACCTTCCCAAAATCCATTTACAGCATTATCGCTGGTAAAATTAAAGGTAAGACAACCTCCTGCGTTGGCAGCTGTAGCGGAGAGTGTGAGTCCGAGAAGATCGTCGTTGGTGAATTTACCTATCAAAGCAGCTGCCGTATTTGCACCATCATAAACCCTTAGCGTATCTTTAGAATCGAGATTAAAAGCATCGAAATTAATTTTTACAGCTACGCCCGTGCTGCCATCAGTGCACAAAGTATAAGTTGTGTTTTCGTTGGCCGAATAGCCTAAGCCAGCCTGTGTGCCCGAATCGTAAAAAACGCCCGAACAAGTGTTGTCGGTCACCCC
>ENA-OSIY01001113-OSIY01001113.1-marine-metagenome-genome-assembly--contig:-NODE-1113-length-14626-cov-19.390061_pt1 | contig 14626 bp, 20 predicted proteins | sample MGYA00237884_ERZ534233 | MGnify/ENA primary metagenome ERZ534233 (study PRJEB26412, sample SAMN06343840) | marine metagenome | isolation source: estuarine water | place: USA: Columbia River Estuary... | reverse complement strand
GAATTATTGTTAGGTGAGAAGAAAGATCAAGTTATCTTCTCAAACCCAGGTACATCTACACAATACATGAACTATCTTTACAACATGTCAGATGTTAGCATCTTGATAAGTAGTAATGAAGGATGGGGATTGTCAATCACCGAAGCTATGATGTCAGGAAAGATGATCATCGCTAACGTTACAGGTGGTATGCAAGATCAAATGAGATTCGTAGATGAGAATGGTAAGTGGATTGAGTTCAACGAATCATTCTGTAGCAATCACTTAGGTAAGTATAAAGAATGCGGAGAGTGGGCTATCCCAGTGTTCCCTTCTAACATTAGCTTACAGGGTAGTGTTCCTACTCCATATATCTTTGATGATAGAGCAGACTTCAGAGATGCGGCAGCAGCAATCAGAAAAGTATACGACTTAGGTGCAAAAGAAAGAGAGAGAAGAGGAATGTTAGGTAGAGAATGGGTGATGTCAAAAGAATCAAAGATGAGCGCTGTTCACATGTGTGAAAACATAATTGAAGCAGTTGATGAAACAATTACTACATTTGTACCTAGAGAGAAGCATGAGATTATAAAAGTAAAAGAAAGACCTTTAAAAACATTAAAATTCCCGGTTTCGTTATGAGTAAGTTAACATGTGTTATGAGTTGCCCGATAGATACTCTATCAGGTTATGGTGCAAGAGCAAGAGACTTTGCAAAGTCATTAATCAAATTAAAAGGAGATGAGTGGGATATCATGTTCATGTCTCAAAAATGGGGTAACACTCCATTTGGAGCATTGGATGAAAATGATCCTGAAGAAGCTGACATCAAAAGCAGAATCTTACCTCCTGGTCCATTAGGTAAACAACCAGACATCTGGATTCAACATTCAGTATCTAACGAGTTCCAACCCGTTGGTAAAGTGAATATCGGTATGTCAGCGTTAGTTGAGACCACAATCTTACCAGGTGAGATGATCGATGGTCTTAACAGAATGACATTTAACATTGTATCTACAGAGTTCGTTAAGCAAGTAGCATTGAATACAGTGATGGAGAATAAAGAAACTCGCACAAAGACAACCGTCACTAAACCTATTGAGGTTTTGTTTGAAGGTGTTAACACTAATATATTCAAGAGAATAGACAACTCACCATTTGATTTATCAGATGTTAAAGAAGAGTTCTGCTACTTAACAGTAGCACACTGGTTATCAGGAGATCAAGGTGAAGATCGTAAGCAGCTTACCACATTAATCAAATCATTCTTAGAAGCTTTCAAAGGTAAGAAGAAACGCCCTGCGTTACTTTTAAAGACTAGCTTAGCTGGATTCAGTATAACAGAAAGAGAATTGATCCTAGACAAGATTGATAAAATCAGAAAGATGGTAGGTGGAGATTTACCAAACATCTATTTAGTATACGGTGAATTATCTAACGAAGAGATGAATGACTTATACAATCATCCTAAGGTGAAAGCATTTGCTTTAGTAGGTAACGAAGGATTCGGTAGACCATACTTAGAGTTCTCAGCCGCTTCAAGCAAACCTGTGATTGCATCTAAGTTCAGCGGACATGTAGACTTCTTACATGAAGACTATAACATATTTGTTCAAGGTAAAGTAGAACAGTTACACCCATCAGCTGCTAATCAGTTCTTATTGAAAGAAGCATCATGGTTTAAAGCTGACCCAGCATCTGTATCCAAAACATTGGAAGAGGTATATAAGAATTATAATAAGCAATCAGAATTAGGTAAGCGTCAAGGACACAGATCAAGAACAGAGTTCAGTTTAGATAAGATGACTGAGAAGCTGGCTACCATTTTAGAAAAGAATATGCCTAAGATGAGCAGACCTATCACTTTAACTTTACCAAAATTAAGTGGAGAAGCTAAAGCAATTGACATAGATTTTTTGGAAGAAATAAAATAAAACCTATATTTGCATTATGAAAAGCACTGAATTCGTAATTTGGCTAAAGGGCTTCATCGCCGCCTCTAATAATTACAACCTAACTCCCGCAGGATGGGATACCCTTAAAGAGGAATTATCTAAAGTGGATGATAGACACGAAGGGGTTTTCATTAACCCTCACATCCCTTTTAATCCACCATATGTAAGTGATAACTTCACAATAGGACCAGATGGTGCATATGAAAATGGAGAAGAACTAGAGGAAGATTTCTTTGGAATTATGGAAGAACCAAATGAAAATTTGATAGAAGCTGCTAACAGATATAAAGAAATAACAGATGAATACGATGATTATGGTAAAAGAATATTTAGAAAAGAAACTAGACCAAACTGGTATTCAACATCAACAACAGACCAATTAAAAAAATAATATGAAAGATCAATTAACTACATGTCGTAAATGCAGTAGTCCATTATGTTATGAAAGACACAACGATACATTAATAACTTGGGATTGTCTTCAGTGTGGGTTTACAACCAACACTTTGTTCATAGATAATACAGAAGCTGTTTTAAGTTATGAATCTATGTTGCCATCGTTATTTAGAGATATTAAATTTATTGATAATGACAGTTTTGTATGGTACCCATCAACAGTAACTAAAGAAGGAGTGGGCATCATATTCCCAGACGGAACATCTAAAGTAGATTGGAAGTGGGCATTTGCTAGACACATTCCAGTTACAGAAGCAGAGAAAGAAAGATTCAAGAAGAAAGACGAAGAAGGATATCACAAGTTCAAAACAGATATGAAGAACGTTATTCATTTCGATCAACAGTATTTTTCACAGGCGCTAGAAGCTGCCGGCTTAATTTAAATTTATGGTTAGTATATCATATTGCATAACAACACATAACGAAGGTGGGATATATTTAGAACCATTGTTTCAGAAGTTGTTAAGACATATTAAAGAAGAAGATGAGATTGTAGTAGTAGATGATTACTCAGACGAATCAACTACACTAGAAACATTAGAGCGTCATAAAGATAAGATCAAGTTAATTCAGCATAGCTTAGGAGGAGACTTTGCATCTCATAAGAACTTTGCTAAAGATCAATGTACCAAGCAGTATATATTCTTTATAGATGCAGATGAGAACGTACATGATAACTTATTACTTACGTTGAAAGAGATCTTATATAACAATCCTAAGACAGACATGTTCTTAGTTCCAAGAGTCAATGTAGTAACTGGTTTAACCAGAGAACACATTGAGAAGTGGGGATGGCAAGTAAACGATAAACAATACGTTAACTACCCAGACTATCAAACTCGAATCATTATCAACAACCCTAACATTAAGTGGGAAGGTAAGGTTCATGAGAGATTAGTAGGACATGATACACACGCTGCACTACCATCAGAAGGATCTGATTACTGCTTACTACACATCAAAGAGATCAAGAGACAAGAAGCTCAGAACGAGTTCTACGAAAAAATCTATTAATGAATATTTTATTCCATAGCAACCAACTCGGTATCAGGGGAACTGAGATCGCATTGTATGATATGGCCCACTACACTGAGAAGTTATTGGGGCATACTGCATTCATAGCAGCACCAGCTGATTCAGATTTTAGTGCATTTGAAAAGTTTAATGCTAGGTTTGGTGATCGAGTTATCATCTATGATAAATTTGAATCGCTAACAGGATTGTGCGCTAATAGCGACATCACTCATGCCTACTACATCAAAGGTGGTAGAATAGATGGTAAGATCATACCAGGTGTTAAAAGCTTTGTGCATTACGTATTCAAATGGTCAATAGAAGAGAAACACGGAGATCAATATGTAGCGGTGAGTAAATGGTTAGCTGATGAGATAGGAACCCCTTATCTACCACATATCGTAAGCTTACCAGATATTAAATATAATTACAGAGAACACTTAGGTATTCCTCAAGATGCAGTGGTGTTTGGAAGATATGGTGGGTACGATCAGTTTGACGTTCCCTACTTAGCAGAGGTTATAGATAGTTTTGAAAGAAGAAATGACATGTACTTCCTATTCATGAATACCAAACCGATTCACGCTACAGAACATTCGAGAATTATATACTTAGACGGTACAACAGACTTAGAAGTTAAAACCGCATTCATCAATACATGTGACGTTATGTTACATGGAAGAACAGAAGGCGAGAGCTTTGGATTAGCTATAGCGGAGTTTATCCATCAAAACAAACCAGTCATCACTAATATAGAAGCTAGAGACAGAAACCATATCCATATGTTAAAGGATACGGGGTTCTACTATTCTTCTCCTAGTGAATTACATGCTATACTAGCTCAGTTCAATGGTCCTGATTATATCAAACAGTACGATCTTAAATATTTGATTGAGGAGTCAAGACCAGAAAATGTCATTAACAAATTTAATCAAATGTTTTTACAATGGGATTAGCAGAAGAATTTTTAAAGCTTAAGCAAGATGAAGCCTTTAAAAACTTTAAAGAGGTGTATAATTACTTTGAACCTAAATCATATTTAGATATCGGTGCATGCAAAGGTTGGGCCATACCTTTTGTCAAAACCCAACTCTATACATTAGAAAGAATGGAAATGATTGAAGCTAATAGATCACACGAGAATGAGTTAAGGGTCATAAGCCAAGAATTAAACATACCTTATAGAATAGAAGTATTGTCGGATACCGTGAAGGAAGTTACGTTTTATCTAGACGGTATAGGAGATGAATCGTCAGCCCCAGGTAATTCATATTACAAAGAAGATACTCTTCATTATGTTAATAAACCTCAAGAAACCAGAACTACCAACACATTGGATAACATATATTCAGATGAGGATTCGTTTGATATAATCAAAATGGATACGCAAGGTAGTGAGTTGGATATTATCAAAGGTGGATTGAAGCTTATATCTAGAACAAAAGCTTTGATATTGGAAGAAAATGTTGTACCTTTCAATATTGGTGCACCCCTTCACGATGAAGTAAAAGCATATGTAGAATCTTTAGGATTTACATTAGTGCATGTATTAGAAGATAAGAATGGTACATTACAAAATAGTAAAGGTGAACCTATGGGACATCATGAGATAGATACTTTATATATTAGAAATGAATACATCAAAAAATAGAATAGCATTTGTTTACGAGTTTGGAGATGAAGTGTGGAGCACACCCGCTTCACTTATGAACGAATTCAAACGTAGGGGTTATGAAGTTCATCGCTATCATTTAACAAATGGTGGATGTGACGACTTACCTAACAATCAATTTGATATTCTATTAACTATGGATTGGAAAGGTATAGACATACAAGAATCAATTCACGCTGATATACCTAGTACAGTATTCAAGATAAGAGAGAACGCAGATACCCCACAGAACTTTGATAAGCACATATGGTGCAGCCACAACTATAACTTGTTACTAACACCAGACTATCAATCAACATTGAAGTATCAAGAGTTAGGACACAACACAGTATGGTTTAATCACTTTGCCGATTCAAACATACACACTCAGTATCTCGGATATGATGATTACCCACCAGTAAGATCTACCAGAGGACATAATGGTTCATTATTCATGAGTCATTTAGAACATATCATAAAGGGTAAGTTTATCAATAAGAATGGAATGATTGGAGCTGAATATGGTTCCTTCTTAAGTAACGGTAAGATAACATTACAGAACAGTAGATTCAAAGAAATCACTAGAAGGTTGTTTGAAGGAGCTTCATGTGATACCTTGGTACTCGCCGATAGAATTTCTAAAGAAACAAACATCGATGAGATATTTACGGAGAACCAAGAGATTGTTTACTACGACGGCTATCCAGATTGTGTAGCTAAGATTAACTACTACTTAAGCCCAGAAGGTGAAAAAGAAAGATTAAGAATTGCACACAATGGTTTTTTAAAAGTAAGAAACCACCACACACAAATACAAAGAGTAGATTTAATAATTGAAAAATATAACGAATGGAAAATTTCTCAATAGGAATCCTAACATGGAAATCTCCTTTGACTTTAAAAAATACTTTAGAGTCATATAGAAAGAATGGCTTATTACAATTGACAGATGATATTACCGTCTTTGCTCAAGATGTTTCTGTAGAAGACATAGAAGTAGCAGAAGAATATGGTATACCATATATCATAGGAATAAGAGAAAATATCGGAATCGGAAAAGCTTTTAACAGATTGTTTGAAGATGCTAAGTATGACAAGGTGATGATACTTGAAAACGATTGGGTGTTGGTAGAAGACAAACCAACAACCGAAAGAGTTATTAAAGAAACGATAGCTGCACTAGATGGTATAGTACACTTCGCTAGATTGAGACACGTTAAGAATCCGGGCGATCCATTATACACAAGACAGTTTGCAGGAAGAGAGATGGATAGTCCAGAACATCTATTAGATTCTATACATTGGTTAGAAGACGATTTAAAATTTGGATACCCAGATAAGATCGGGGAAGTAAATGGATTTTTATTTACAGACTCAGAATTTGGTAATCATACGAACAATCCGTTCATGTGCACCAAAGAATTCTATAAGACTCATATTCAACCATATACAGGTGAAGGATTGGAATTAGAAGGCAAAATTAGAGAGTATTGGCAGAAAGCTCACCACGTTGTAGCCCACAGCAAGACCGGCTTGTTCACACATTTTCGTATTGACAGATAATTATTATAAACAAATTATGAAGAAGAGATTATTATTAGTGACGTTGATTTCAATGTTTTTTGCTTTAGGCGGACATTCACAAGACACAGTGAGATTACATCATACCAACTATACAACAGTATTCAGTAAATCTAAACGCTATCCAGTATTAGTAGAATGGTGGATTACAAAAGCAAAGATTGCATGTGAGAAACCATTAGCTAGAAAGGATAACTTTAAACCAGATCCATTGTTAGTACAAGAAACAAATATCGCTGCAGACTATGTAGGTTCAGGTACAGATAGAGGACACATGATGCCAGCTGCTGAGAACTTATGTCAGACACCAGCTGTACAAGATGAGTGCTTCTATTTCTCAAACATGGCTGCGCAATATCATTCATTGAACGCAGGCGATTGGAAATCATTAGAGACATTAGAAAGACAGATCGCATTAGAACAAGACAGTGTTAAAGTATGGTGCGGTAATGTTGGTGAAGCAAAGAGAATAGGTAGAGTAGCAGTTCCAAAGACATGTTGGAAAGTTGTTTACGTTAAGAAGACAAAACAATACCACGCATACATTTTTGAAAATACAGCAGACAAACCATCAGGATTAAATTCTCACAAAGTAGAATTGTCCGACGTGGAGAAATTATCAGGATTTAAATTTAAATAATGAAAGTAAAAGTATTTGATTGCTTCACGTTCTTTAATGAGTTAGACTTATTAGAGTTCAGATTGAAGTATCTAGATCCATATGTTGATTACTTCATCATATGTGAATCAAACATAACATTCTCAGGAAACAGCAAGCCATACAATCTCAAAGAGAACATGGATCGTTTTTCCAAATGGAAACATAAGATGATATATCTTCCGATAGAACAATCAACAGAAGGCTTGGTGTTTGAAAAGATTACAACTCATACTCCAACTAACGGACCGTGGATGATTGAGAGCCAACAGAGATATGCTTTATCATATGCAAACAATATGATGTCTGATACCGACCTAGTTATACTAGGAGACATTGATGAGATACCTAATGGTAAAGTGATTGAGCGTTACACAAACATAAGTCACCACATGGAGACACCTATATCTTTATCAATGCTTTTCCATTACTGCTACATGAACTTCCAGAACGAAGGCTTTGAAAGATGGTGGAACGGTACGATCCTATCTACAGGTGCTATGTTTAAAGAAATCAATCCACAAGCTTTAAGAGATGATAGAAACCATTTCCCTAGAGAAGCTGAGGCCGGCTGGCACTTCTCATACCTAGGGGGGCTAGATAAGATAAGAACAAAGATCCAATCGTTCTCACATACAGAGTTCAACAGACCTGATATCACATCAGACGAGAACATCATAGCTGCTATGGAAGAAGGAAAGGATATACTAAATAGATCTAATATATTCTATAAGTTATACCCATTAGATTATTACCCAGAGGATTTAAGAGCATTGATGCTTGAATATCCTCAATTTATAAAACAGAAGTGAAACTAGAAGATATACTCAACGAATCATGCTTTGGGACGATTGCCACTATAAAAGGAGAAGAATGTCTAAGGAAACTAGAAATGTTCCTAGAATACAACAAACCTTTTATAAATCGCTTTCCTAAGGCCATAGCGTCGCTTAATTGCGTCGAAGGGTTATCATTGGATATATACAAGGAATACCAGGCGATATGGTCTAGAAACATCCCTAATGTGCTTTTCCTGGGGTCTCCTAGCAACAGAGGGCATATGTTCGGAACAATTGAACTAGAAGAAGCCATCCTTAAGTATGTAAAAGAAAACTACAGGGCACTCAAGTACATATGGAAAACTATGGACGATGTGCTCTTGTCAGAGAAGATGTTTGATTTGGAGGTTAAACCAGCAGGATTCTATTATATCCCAGGGTTTAGCTACGAATCTATCATCAAAGCAGATGGGAAAGATAATTTATACTCTATATATGAAAACTTTGAAAGCGGCTTTTGGACTCCTCAGACTACTTTTTTTATCGCTGATATCAGTAATTTTAGTAATTTGTACGGGAATGATATTGATAATAAGTACAGGACTTATGTGGAGCTTAAGAAAGCTAACCCAGAGATAAAACCCTGGGAGATTCCCTTTGACATTAAGTTTGACTGTGAGACCCACCTGGGTAGAACCACCAAGAATGTAACAAAATTCTGCTTAATTCGTGACAAATTCAAGGATTTGTTGAACTTTGTAGAGACCCACCACGTGGGTGATCCATCTCATAAAAACATCTTTTTCAATGATTTAGGCCTATGTCACTATCATTTTCACACAGATGTTGTTTATAATATCTAAATTGCTTATCTTTGAGTTCTAGATATTTATATACGTGAAATCTATAACACATTTATTATTAGAAGCTCCTATCGAGCGACAGTTCCTCCAGGATCTTATGGCTAAGACTAATCGCATCTCTATCTACTATAGAGGAGATGACAAGGGTGTAGCCAAAGGTTGGAGAAGAATTGAACCGGTATCTATCAACACAGATAACGGTAAGGAGTATTTAATTGCCAGAGAGATACAAAAAGGATCTGCCAAGCCTAATACCAATACAACTAAGTTTGATTTAGAAGGGATTATAAACTGGAACGTTCTTTCTCGCGCTATTGAAACTAAAGATCCATATGAAGATGCTATCATCAATAAAAGAGTTGTTAGCTTTGAATATATGGGTGATAAAGAGAATGCCCCAGGAGTTAGAACAGGTGTCGAACCAGTTTGCTACGGCACAACTAAGAATAAAAAATATATCAGAGCTTGGCAAAGTAGTGGTGACACTACAACTAAAGTACCTGCGTGGAAATTCTTTAGAGTTGACAGAATAAAAAACTGGAAGCCAACAGGTACAGAAACTTTTAATACGCCTCCATCAGCTAACTTTAATCCTAATGGTGATAAACACATCGATAAGATTATAGCAATAGCTGACTTTACTGCGGACGATCAAGAACCAGCATCTCCGTTTGGTCCTAAACCTAAACCAACAGGACCTAAACCTAAGAAGACGATTGCTTCACCTAAAGATGCAACTCCACTTAAAACAGTTGGTTCAAACGAACCTGATGCTGCTAAGAAACCTGTGAGTGGTCCATCTAGACCAGGTGCTACCAAACCAGAAAGAAATAAGAAAGGACCTGCGAGACCAGGTGCGATAGACGAATCATTTACACATCAAGAAGATAGTATAGTAGATTCCATACTAGATGCCATCAATATATTTTAAAAGATGAACAATGGAAAAGAAGAGAAACAAATCAAAGAAACGAACCGTACCTTTCCTTCATTATACCGTTAGAGACTTCTACGAGTATGATCAGTTATCAGAAATGAATGAAACAAAGGATGTGGTGTTCAAGAATCTATACGAAGCTATCAAGCATAGCATCCAATCTAAGAAAGAAACAGCAGACATATTCATGATCAACAATGAAGAATATGTTGTTCTTAACAAAGACAAATGGAAAAATTCATTAGAGAAAGCAATTCAATTTTATTCACAAGAAGAAATACAAGACTACGAAAGCTGTAAGCTTTGCCAAGATTTAATCAATAAATTATAGTTATGCAAGAAGAGTTCAGCCCAGAGAAATCCCATGATGAAAACGTCAAGGTGGCTATTGATAAGATACTAGGACAACCTACTAATCTTAAAAGAAAAAAGAAATCATCTGAAGATCACAAGAGAGTTTTGTTTTGCAAGATTATGGGCGGTATCATCTTAGCAGAAGAAAGATCGATTGGATTGGATGAAGAATTCAATCTAAACCTAGAGAAATACAATCAGGTATTCTTCGACATCATTCAAGACTTATTAAGCTACGCATTTAACAGAGAACAGATGAACCTGCTCAACTTCTATTTGTACGATCGCTATTGTGCAGATGGAGCCGTGTTGGATCTAGTGGACAGTGAAGGTAATCATGTCCCATTAGATACACCAACTGAGCTATGGTTCGTAATCAAAAACGCAGAATAATGGATATCAAACCAGACTTAAAGAAGAAGAGACACATCCCAGTAAACAAGAAAGAGATTCTCAAAGCAGATGTGGATAGAGCTATGCGCAATACTAGATCTAATAAAGAAGCATCTAGGTATCTAGGTATTGACATCAAGACCTATAAGAAGTACGCATCACTATACAAAGACGAAGAAGGAAACAATCTGTATGAGAAACATAACAACAGAGCAGCTGTCGGTATCCCTAAGTATTCTTTAAGATCAAACAACTCAGCACAGCTGATAGAGATAATGGAAGGGAGAGCCCCTAAGACTTTCCTATCAGGTAAGACATTCAAGCTTAGACTAATAGCTGAAGGGTTCTTTAAAGAGGAATGTTGCAGATGTGGATACCATGAGAAAAGAGTTTTAGATGAGAAGGTTCCTATAATCCTACACTACATAGATGGGAACAAGCGTAACTGGAAGATGGAGAACATAGAATTCCTTTGTTACAACTGTTATTTCCAATGCGTAGGTAACATATTTGAACAAAGACAGCTAGACGCCATGGAGGATTTTAACACCAAGGGTGCCAAAGATATAGACTTCGACCTACCCACCCAGCATAAGGAAGCCATCAAGAAGACAATTAACCTAGAAAATAGAGATATTTATATGGGAGATGACAGTGAGAAGGATGATAAGTACGGAGATGATTTAATAGCATCATTTAAAAGATAATGGGTAAAAAGAATAGAGAAGATAAATTAGCAGATGAGTTGGTTAAAAGGCATGAAGATGCTGAGAAACTCAAGAGGATGGGCAGTAAAGCAGCCGGTCTAGCTTCTCTATTAACTAAGATGCCTAAGATTGATTTGATGCGAAAGGAAACTATGAAGAGATTACCTGTGGTGTTTATGCAACTCTGCCATAAGCGAGAGTTCTATCAAAACAAATCAGAAGGTAATGTCATCAATCTAGATAAGGAAATATCAAAATGTGAGACTTATTTAGATGCTATTAATGAAAACTTAACTGTTAATAAAGCAATTGAGATATTAGATTGGACAGATAAAATGGGTAACAAATATGGCTTCGAAACTTTTTAAAATACATCTTACCAACCGAAAGGAAAAGATGAGAGATATTCTCAGAGAGAATGAACACGCTCTATCTAAGGAGATCGTATATAAGATATGCGAAGCAATAGATAAAGATGAGTTGTTTGTGGACATCGCACAGATAGTAACACCGATCGAGATCGTAACAATCCATTCTACTAGTCCTAACTATCTAACAACATTGAAAACTAATCTAGATACGCTAATAAAATATGAAGAGTATGAGTTATGTGCTGTAGCTAAGAAGCACATCGATTACTTGGCCGAAACAAATGATCCAAAATATTTGGAGGAATAGTTTTATATATTTATATTTGCATTAGTTCTTAAACATATGGGGACGCCAGGTATTGATTTAAATTGTAGAGGTTGTACCACACGCGGACAAAGCATGAATGTCCTTAAACACTTGCAAAAAAATAAACGCAGAAAATAATTCTCGTATCGCAGAAGGCGCAAGCATCATTAACATGGCGTTTGCTAGCTACGCAGTAGCAGCCTAAGCGACAAGCGGTGACAGCTTAGGAACAGAAAGTCACACAGCCCCGCTATAATCTCAGTATTATAGCCCTGCTCCTTCTGGGAGTTTCTTGGTAGTCATAAAACCAAGTGGTGGTAACTGGTACTTAACTGTACGGCCCTTACTGATCAGCTTAAAACGTAGATCAAACTACAGTACAGCACTGTGTTTGGGATCTTCCCAGCACATCAGTACTAAACGTGTGAGACGCTGGTATTGCTGTCTCTTTTAATGACCGGGGTTCGACTCCCCGCACCTCCACCAAGCCCTAGGATAAAACCTGGGGCTTAAAATTTATTATTATGGCCATTATATTTTTAGACATCGATGGAGTTCTAGCAACGAACTTACAGTTTCAAATGAACAAGGAAAAGTTCCAAGAGAAGCATGCTTGGGCTGACGAGTTGAGAGTACCTTACCCATTCGATACAGGATGTGTGAAGATCCTAAACGAAATAATCGAAATGACAGATGCGGAGATTGTCCTCAGCTCAGACTGGAAGTTACACTGGAACATCCTTGAGCTGCATGATATCTTCCATCATAATGGTGTAATCAAATCTCCTAGGACTATAACATTGAATGTAACAGCACCAGAGTTTGATCTAGAACAAGAGAGAGCATATCAGATTAGTGAGTTCATTAAGAAGTTCAAGCCTAAACAATATGTCATCATAGATGATCTGGAAGTAGGATCTAAGATGGAAACATTAGAAGGACAAGACAGATATGTCAAGACAAGAGATAGAGAAGGTTTGAAACAAACAGGTGTGAAAGAAAAGATTTTAGAAAAGATTGGTAAAATAGTTTTGGAAGATTAAAAAAGATTATTACCTTTGACTTATGGAAAAACTTAAATTTAATCTACGTTGGGTGGATTACACAATAGATCCTGAGAAGAACACTCAGATATCCAACTTCAGTGGATTCATGCAAGATTTCCCTAAAGGTTCTTGGGAAACAGAAACGTTCAACGTCTTTGAATATGTAAAGAACAAAGACAAAGCAGCTATAGATATAGGAGCTTGGATAGGACCAACTGCTATCTGGTTATCTAATAACTTCTCAAAGGTAGTAGCAGTAGAAGCTGATAGTGTTGCGTTAGAAGCATTGAAAGCGAACCTAGAAGATTCTGGGTGTACTAACGTAACAGTTGTAGACAAAGCTATTTATTCTGAGAGATCTCAAGTTACCTTTGGTACTAATCAATATGTTGAGACATATCAGAAAGAAGGATTAGGAGCATCCACTAGTCAGATAAAGACAGGAGGATTTATAGATGGTGACTATGCGATAGAAACAATTACAGTAAATGATTTGTCAGAGTACATATCATTTGATGAAGTTGGATTTGTTAAGTTGGATATAGAAGGCGGAGAAGAACATATCTTAGCAGACATAGTTAAGATAGCTGAACAGCATCATTGGAAGATGTGGATATCATTTCATCGCACATGGTGGAAAGATCAAAATGTAGATAGGTTCGCAGGATTGTTTGATAACTGTAAGCTAGCCGCTTACAATTCATTTGACAAAACTGTAACTAATAGTGAGATAATAAAATGTATAAGTGGAGATCCATTCGGATCAATCTACTTTGAGTTTTAAGATATAATCGTTCGAACGTGGGAATAACAATGGTGGGGTACTCAAGTGGTTGACGAGAGCAGTCTTGAAAACTGCCAGTCGTGAAAGCGGCTCGTGGGTTCGAATCCTACCCCCATCGCGAATAAAACAAGTTATGAGAATTTATATATTGGTATTTATATTTCAAGTGTTCTTTAATATATTTAAGACGTTAGAAATTAAATACACATACGAACATAAGGTAAGAGCTTTGTTATTTAACTCAGTGTGGATTAACCTTGCCTCTTTAGCTACATCTTATCTATCACTAGAGAGATTGTTTCATGGAGATTGGTTAGTTATCATTGCTTACACAGCAGGAAGTGTACTAGGTAAATGGATAGCGATGGAGAAGGTAGAAGACTATAGAAGAATAGTTTACGAGTTTTTGAAAAGGAATAAATAATGTAGGGTGGTGGAATAGACTTGGTAATGCAGGTCATGGTATACATGTCCTCTAGTCACGAGGATGCGGATCACGAGATAGACAAACGATATGGGTAGACCACAAGCTAGCTAGCACAGTTGTCGTTTGTTGAATTGCCGCGTGGAGGTTCGATCCCTCCCCCTACAGCAAGGTTGATTGGAATAACGTACTTTTAACTGTAGGAAGGGCCGTACGTGATAGGTTAGAAATGCCAATCGTAAAAGCAGATGTCCACGCACCCATCTTCTGCTTTCCTAAAATATTGGGTTGATTGGGGAATAGTATACTGTAACCTGATGATGGAGGTGGTATATAAGAGTTTGGAATCATCTTAGTAATGCCAATC
>ENA-OSIY01001112-OSIY01001112.1-marine-metagenome-genome-assembly--contig:-NODE-1112-length-14645-cov-7.260091_pt1 | contig 14645 bp, 26 predicted proteins | sample MGYA00237884_ERZ534233 | MGnify/ENA primary metagenome ERZ534233 (study PRJEB26412, sample SAMN06343840) | marine metagenome | isolation source: estuarine water | place: USA: Columbia River Estuary... | reverse complement strand
TTTTTTGATATTTGGTCTATATTAATAAACACAAAAATGGAGAATAAAAAAATAGGAATTGTTATACTTGCAACCAATGCTTACTTTGTATTGGGGGTAAATTTCATAAAAAAATTTGCACACCATTATAAAGGGGATTCGAAAATTACCTTTTACTTTTTCTCAGATACCGACCCAACTGAATACCTGCCTGGAGATATAGATGTTAAATATACGCATCAAGTGCATGATACCTGGATGAATGCTACAAACTCTAAATTTATTAATATGCTATCATTGGAAAGTTGTGAAAGCGATTATTTAATTTATGTCGACGCAGATACCAGTATATCCAAAGATTTTACTGAAGAATGGTTCATTGGTGAAACTGTTGGATTAGAACATTTTGGTAATAATGGCTGGATGAAAGATGTTAAAGGCTATGATAGAAATCCAAAGTCTAAAGCTTATGTTCCTTATGATACCCCATTGTTCCAAATGTATTATCACGGATGTTTATTTGGAGGCAAGAAAGATAAGATTATGGAAGTTTGTAAAGTACTGCGTGATAATCAAATTGAAGACGGAAAGATTCCTTATGAACCGGGAGTAAATGATGAGAGCTACATTAATCAATATTATCACTACAATCCACCCACACTCACTGTATATTTAGAAAAATACATGTTTAACGTTAGTGATAAAGGAGGAATTGAGCATAATAGAGATGTTAATTTCGATGTGGAGGATTTGAAAAAAGAGATGTTAGTTAACAGAAACAACTTATATGATTTACAGAATGGTAAATTAGTATTGAGATGATATCAAGTTACGTAACTATAGATAATGGTACCAGTGTAGAGTATAAGAATTTATATTCTATACATGGTATCATTTATTTTTTAGCAGTGGATGATGTGGATTTACCATATGTAAAAAAGTTTACTATAGCATATGATTGGAAGCCAAATGTAATGAAGTTTGATTCTGAGGAAGAACTTAATATTTATGTTCAGAACTTAAGTAATATAAAAAGCATAGATCTATCTGTACTATCTGATAATCTATGGTATGGAAATGTAGGGCATGGCTTATTTGATGTTCTTTATCCCATTTACCTATCTATGTTAAAATTTGGTTACGTCGAGGAGCCTTTTACTTTTCTATCTATGGACTGGAGTTGGAGAGAGAATATGATGTATGACACTATCAAGTTGTTTACAAAACAAGACTTGTTAGAATACACAAAATTGGATAAAAGTATAACATATCACTTTAAAACATTAGTTGCAGGTACAGATATTGCAGGCAATAGAGTACAGAACAAGGAAGTTTTTCTATATGGTAAACAATGGGATGGGATACAACAGTTCAAAAAAAGACTACTTGATGTACATAACATAGCTACAGATAGACCAATTAACCATGTACCTAATGTAATTATTATAAATAACAAGAGGTTTAATAAACAAGATCTGGAAGTCATTAATGATGTAGTGGGACAGATGTCTACCATATGTAACATAAAGTTTGTTGACTGGGAACGTGATTATAGAGGAAGCAATTCCTCTAGATTTATAGATCAAATGAAAGATTTTCAGGATGTAGATATACAAGTAACTGCACCTGGAACAGGGATGATGTATGTACCACTGATGAAAAAAGGAGCAGTGAACGTTAATATTGGATTCATAGAACATACACAAACCAATGGTGTAAGAGGTAACTTAAAGATATTAGAATCTAAACATCCTGACCATCTAGTTCCTGCATACATGGAACAACCAATATGTGCTGGAACATATTATGTTACATCGCTATATTACGATAGATATAAATATAATAATCTAGAAACTCAACCCCTTATGGATATTATAAATCAAGCAATTCAGGTAATAAAGTCCGGAGAGATTATCGAAGGTAATGTAGGAAAGGATGGTGATGTGTTCAGAGAGTATTGTAAAAGAGCGCAAGATGGTGATGCTTTATGTAAATTTTTAACGGAGGCATCATTACATGTTGAGTTTTTTGTTAATGAACATCCTTATGCAATGATTCCAACTACAGACTTAAATTTACTTAGATTAATAAAAAATGAATTAAATTATGACAGAAGTTACGAAATACACTTGGACTAACACCGTAGGAGGTATGGAACTAAAATTTGAAGATATAGCTACATCAAACACTGTACCCTTTGTGTTTGGGGAACTGAGATCTGACTACTATGGATTGGAACAAATCCAGTTATCTGAGGATGATATTGTTCTAGACATAGGTGCTAATGTAGGAATGTTTTCTATATATGTAAAAAAGAAGTTTGGGTGCAGAGTTATTGCATTTGAGCCAGTGCTATCAAACTTTGAGCAATTCAAAAAGAACATTCTTATGAATGATTTATCCCTATCAGATATTGAACTACACAATACAGCAATAACGGATGTGGAAGATGGTGAAATTCGAATAGGTACTCCTATATATAATACGGGAGGATCTTCTGCATTTTATCACACTAACACAATGCCTGTGTGCAAAACTGAAAGGATAGATAAGTACATAACGGAAGGTTGTACATACTTAAAGATAGATTGTGAGGGAGGAGAATATGCAATCATTCCTACAATATTAGATAAACTTAATAGGTTTAAATATATAGGAATTGAATATCATAAATTTCTTTCAGAGCAAGATCCAATAGCTCTACACAATTTATTAGAGTCCAATTTCAATGGAAAGATATTTTATAAAGAATATGGCACATAAAAGAGGGACGGAAACAAATATTTCGAAAATAAAAAGATGATATAACGATAACTACAAACTTAATAAATTATGAAAATATACGCTGCTATTTTGTTTCTCCTGCTAACATCATGTGTCAATTTGGAAAATATCTGCAAAAAAGCGGATAGACTAAACGGAGAGGTTGTTTATAGTGTGCCTACCGGAAAATACTACAGAAAGGTGACGCTGATAATAGACGGGGAGAAAGTTGTTGTTAGAAGAGTTCCTATGGAGCAACCGCTCTATAACATTCCCGCTTGCAAACACAACGGCAAATATTATTGGGTGATGCCATAAAACATCATAAATATTTTTTTTATTCGATTTATTTTTTTACATTTGCAATTAATAATCATTACGTATGATAGGAACAGTAAAAGAAAGGGAAGGTAAGCTATACGTTTACTGGTTAGCGGAAGGTGAGGATCAGGATTCTGTTATTCTCCACGAGCTACCGATATGGGGATTTCAGTCCAGCCATGTTAAACCTGGTGATAAGGTGGAGTTTAGCAAAATGCAAGACTCTTATTGGGATCCAAATAATTGTGACTGTAACAGTTCCGATGCGAAGGATGCTCATCTGACATGCGAACATTTTGTTGGTGCTGGGATAAACGACTGCCTTAAAGGCGATAGTGTTAAATTCACTGTTGCAAGGCTGCTAGAAAGGAAAGACATATACGCAATATAATGGAAGGATACGTATTTAAGGTTAGTGATACATGGTTTGTCGATGCGGGCGAGCATATTTTTCCCATATTAGTGGAAGAAAATGTAAACTATGCTCATTTAGATGGTAAGAAGGTTTATTTTGAGATTGGCGAGGAATGCGGAGGCGAAACATGGAGTCCCGTGTATGCGAAGCTAACCAATATGTCAAACAAATCACTATATTCCGACATAGAGTTGGCAATAATAGAATGGAACATTGATGGTACTAAAACTGCTGGTGAATTAACAAGAAAAATACTAAAAATAATGGGCAAGTAATGGAGGATCAATATAATCTAAAGGGTGTAATTTGTTTCGGTGACCAGGAGTATTTAATACAATATGGTCCACATGCAACATTAACATGTCCGATACATCCCAACCAGACAAAGCTTGCTGAAAAGCTAGTTGGTACTGGTGCGATGGTGAACTTCTACATTAAGGAATGTCCGGATATGAGAAATGACGGTGAATTGGAGGACTTTGCCATTCTAGAGGATAAAGAATCATCCGATAGAATACATGCCGTTATGGAAGCAGTTAAGGGGAAGGAACTTTTTAAATCGCTGAATGATCATGCTAGGGAAACTATAAATAGCTGGAGCACAACGGAAGTTACCGAAGCTATTAATTTATCAGATTCAGTAATGTCATATGTTAATGAACAAATAGAATTGGGCAATATAGACAAGTCAGAAAAAACATGGTTGGAGAGTGTTTGTATGCATTGGTATAACGAAGGAAAAAATGGAAAGACATAAACACGTTGGTCTACTAATCAGATCTGAAAGTTCATCAACGGGATGGACACTGAAGCATTTCTCCCCTGAATATGTTGAAACCGACGATAATGGAGTTTATGGTCATCAGAGATTGGATTTTAACGAAACCGAAGTGATGCTACATGATGCATACTCCGATTATGCAAAAGAATTGATTGGCGACAGGGAGGAAAAAAGAGTTGTGTTTACGATCAACTCGGCAGGGCAGGGGGAATTGGAATTGTTGAATCCAATAAATAAAATCAAATGAAAAAGCTAATATGCATGTTTCTTATTATGACATCAGCAATGGTGGCTCAGAAAACCACAGTGAACGGGATAACTTTAAGTTATGACCAAAAAACCAAGCTGATGACACTGACAACTCCTGAAAGGTATTTAAAAACACCGGATTCCGAGACTGATAAAAGAATTGTCATAACAAAGAAATCTGATCCGCCATTCGTAATAAATGGCCAGCAATACACAATAAGCGAGACCTATTACCACATGGAGGGTAGCGTATATTATATGGGCTATGCATTCATATATTATAGGGTTCCTCTTGAGTGCACTAAGTCAGCATCAAACTCTGGATCTGTATTTAAAAGACCGGAAAGAGGCGAGTATATACTCACAGTTAGTGATGTGTGTGACGGTAAATGGGTAACAAATAAAGCAAGCGGCTCAATAATGGTTAGATAATGGTAACGACTGAGTATTTGCAAGAAGGATGGGTAAAATTCACTAGAGTACCCTGCACAGAAGGTTGCATTGATGTTTGGTATGGTGACTGTGCTCATGATCCAAACAGAGAAATCCAACCCCATTGGTGTCTAAACAGCTTCAGAACATACATTAGGCTGAATGGCGAGGGTAAATGGTTTAGTAACGATTATAGAAGAGGTATGAAAGGATTTGCAATGGAGATGGGCGAAGTTGCAACATCGCAAGAAATTTGGGACGAAATAAGTAAATTTAATGAGGAGAAATGAAACCAGTAGACAATTTTGAATTAATAAGAGGACTATTAGATTTCTCTAGACCTGGAACATTTTATTTCCTCCAGATACTTAAGAGAAGAAAGGACAATCCGGACTTAGGAAAGGATATGATCCACATTGCGGACTACTACATCGATAGCTTTGACAGGTTCGATGAGTATAAAGAAAGAGTAATCAACCTTTGCGAGATAGAGAATGCAAGAGCATACTTTAGACTTAATCGTAGGGATGCAAAACAAGCCGCTAACGAGACTCTAAGAAGACTTACAGAATATGTGATATCTGAAAATTATAAGCCAGCTAAGAGCGCATATGCGTCCTGCGTTGGTGAATTCCATTCAGATCCTGATAAGACTTGGATTGTTGATATAGACTGGAAAGATATAGCAGATGGTATGACAAAGGAGATTTACATAGACTCTGTGATTCAGTCTGTTGAATCGTTGGTTAGATCTGGTGGCAGAGAGCCTAACACAATAAAGGTACCAACCAAAAATGGTCTGCACCTAATTACCCGACCATTCAGACTTGATGAGTTTAAAAAACACTGGTCTGGCATAGAAATTCACAAAGATAATCCCACCGTTTTATATTGTAAATAATGGCAAAAACTAAGGCTAAACCTAAGAAAAAAAGAGAATCTATAGTCGATCTTGAGGTCCTGAATTCCGACCAGAGACATGCTTTCGAGGAACTGAGAGATTTCATAGCTGATCCCAATGATGACGGAATATACGTTCTAAAAGGTTGGGCAGGTACGGGTAAGACGTATTGCATTAGTGTGCTAGTTAAATACGCACTGGAGGTCATGCACAATGACCATGCTTGGTATAAAATAGCTGTGACCGGACCAACCAATAAATCCGTTAGAGTTATTAAGAAAACAAGTGGACTTGTAAATCCTAGAGTTTTTTTTCAGACCATACACAGTTTACTTGGGTTAACCGAGAAGATAACCACGGAAGGTGAACAGATATTTACCAATGACACCCAGATGAGACCGCAGATTTCTCAGATGAAGCTTCTAATAATAGATGAAGTTTCTATGCTTAATGATGAGCTATTCAAGGAGGTTATTAAATATAGACACAAGTTGAAAATCATCTGTATGGGTGATCCTGCTCAGATTCCACCGGTCGGTAAACCTGATTGTATTCCATTTAGAGACGAGCTTGCTGACACGTATAGGATTAAAACAATTCAATTAAGGAAGATAATGAGGCAGAAGGAAGGAAATGCCATCATAGATTCTTCTGTTGCCATCAGAAACAACCTATTGAAATCCGGTAATCACGTGGAAACTGTTACGCTTCTTAATGATGGCGGGGAGGGAATAGAATTCCTAAATCTAAATTCTATGGAGCTTAGACAAAGATTTTCAGCGATACTTGAGAGTTATTTCAAAACTGATATATTCAACCAGGATTCAGAGTATGCTAAAATAATAGCATGGAGAAATGTAACAGTTTCCAAAATGAATTCCATCATCAGAAGAGTTATTTATGGTGATACTTCTTTGGAATCCAAAATACTTATTGGTGAGAAGCTTATTGCCAACACCCCAATAGTTGACAGGCAGGGTAATATTATATTCACGACCAACGAGGAGTTCACTGTTAAGGATTTCGCAATAAATGATGAGATTGTTGATATAACTAATAAGTTTGATAATGCTGGTGGTCCACTGGAGGTAACTATAAAGTATTATTATGCAAAAGTTAGCTATATTGACGATGATGGCGACGAGTGTACCAAGATGATAAACATTCTACATGAAGATAGTGAAAGTGAATTCAAGAAAGTTTCACTGGTTCTAAAAACGAGGGCTATCCAGGCTAGAGGTAAATTCCGAACTTGGATTGATTATTTTGGATTTATTCGTAGATATGCTGACGCCAACTATTCTTATTCGATAACATGTCACAAGTCGCAAGGTAGCACATACAATACAGTGTTTGTAATGGAGGACGATCTCGATGTTAATAGAAATATAGAGGAAAGGAATCGAATCAAGTACACTGCTTATACGAGAGCCAGCAAAAAAGTCTACATCGTCAAAAGATTTTAAACGAGAGTCCATTTTATTATGGACTTTTTTGTTGTATTATTTTTTTTATTCCGAAATTTTGTATTATATTTGCAATATAAAAATTAAAGATATGCTCGTAGGTATAGACCTTTCACAGGACGAAGAGAACACATTAAATTCAATAAGATCTAGAGAATCTTATAGTAGAGAAAAATTCTATGGGAATTACTCAAGAATCAATTCAGAATTTAGTGCTCTGGTCTCTGGAGCTAAGATCTATATTCTGGATAACTACAAGAAAGTTACAGATTACTCAGATTTGAGTATGATTCTAACGAGCGGAGCTAGTGGTGAGAGAGTCCACCTGGGAAAGAAAAGAGCGGATCGGGAGAAAAAACCTGAGCCTGAACCAACCGAGAAAATGAAGAAATTTCTTGCCACTGTTAAGCCAGCACCAGTTTCAAAAAGGGTTCAGAAAATGCTGGATGATTTAGATTCCAAAATGATAACTGTTGCAACATTCGACGAAGCTGTGTATGATTGGACCGATGGTGATTTCTCTGTTACATTAAACGGAAAATCATATCTTTGGATAACTGCAGAGTCAATTATAGAAATCGCTGATTACATAGAAACCAAATTAAAAGAACAATTATGAGATATGATACAACCGTGATAGAATCCTATGTTGAAAGATCACTTCTTGATAAGTGTGATCATAAGACACTTCCTATATCGATATACAAATACTCAAGAAATTGCCAGTTTGAAAGAATCTGGGACAATGTGACATTGAATATGAGAGGCACAGTTCTTGACGACGAAGGTAATATTGTTGCAAGAACATTTCCTAAGTTTTTCAATATGGAGGAGGAGCCTGATTATTTTTCAGATCTTCCTTTTGAGGTATTTTCTAAACTTGACGGCTCATTAGGAATTTTATTTTTTTATGCTGGTGAATGGCACTTAGCAACACAAGGGTCCTTTTATTCCGACCAGGCAATATATGGTAAAGAGATATTAGATCGTAATAATCTGTATGTCGATTTATTATCTAAAGATTTTACATATTTATTTGAAATTATATACTAACCAGTAAATAGAATAGTATTTACTTATTGAATTAGGATATATAAATAAATTATAAATCAAAATGAAGAATGAAGCTTTTGTGTATATATGGAAAAATTTAACCAACGGATGCCAATATATCGGATATCATAAGGGAGTAATAAATGATGGCTACGTGTCCTCATCTGCTAATGAAAGGTTTTGGAGTGATTTTAAAAATAGCTCAAATGCATGGGAAAGAGAGATTGTATTTTTTGGCTCTTGTCATGAATGTCTATCTAAAGAACAGGAAATTTTAAAAAGTATAGACATAAAAAGCGACGCATATTATAATAACGCAAGGGGTGCAAGTATTATTTTTACTGACGAAGTTGTTAATAAAATGAAAGCTTCACATAACAAGAGATGGGAAAAGATAGGGGTGGAGGAAAGAAAGATAATTGGTGAAAAAATTTCTAAATCCAAAATGGGAACGGTAAAATCACAAGAAGAAAGAGATCGAATAAGTAAATCTTTAAAGGGAATAACACGTATTGAGATGTTTGGACCGGATAGGGCCTCTGAGATTTCAAAGAAAATATCAGAAAAAAATACTGGGTCCAAAAGAACGGAAGAAACTAAAAAAAAGATGAGTAATGCCCATTCCGGCGAGAAAAATTCAATGTTTGGCAAAAAACAAAGTGAATTAGCTATAGAAAAGCAAAGGGAAAGATTTTTAAGTGATAAGAATCCTGGGAAAAATCCAAGTGATGAAACTAGAAAAAAAATGAGTGTATCAAGAAAAGGCAAACCGAGCGGGACTAAAGGAATTAAACATAATTTAGTAATTTGTAATCATTGTGGTAAAGAAGGTGGGGAATCTATAATGAAAAGGTGGCATTTTAATAATTGTAAAAATAAATAAATGGCTTCAAAAAATAGAATAGTAGTTGATTATTTCGGGCAGGAAAAACTTGTAATGTTAGCAGCATTCAATACCAAGAATGGTTACGAGTTACCGTATGCTGAGCTTAAAGATCTAGCGGAAAGAACCGGATTTGAATGTGTTGAGAGATACGACGGAATTAAAGATCTTTCAAAAATTAAAAGTCTAATAAAGGATAACGAGGAGGGATTTGTTATCAGATACAGTGACGGCAAAAGAAGAAAGGTTAAGGGAGAGGAATATGTTAGATTACATAGAGTACTCACTGCATTCTCCAATTTGGATATCTGGGACTGCATGAGAAATGGCACAGACTACAGAAGTAAAATGGTTGATATACCTGATGAGTATGATGTTTGGGTTACTAATGTGGAGCAGGATCTTCAATCAAACTTTAATTTCATTGATGCAACAGTAAAGGCTGAATATAAAGTCATAGCTAAAAAGATCAAGAGTCAAACCCCAACGGATGAGGAAAGGCTTGATAGAAATTCACCAGTACTTAAAGCATACAATAAGGAATTCCATAGTCTTGTTAGTGGACACAAATTAGCTGGATATCTATTAGATCATCACAGTCGCAACGATTATTCCAGAAAGATTTGGACTCAGATAAGACCAGATTACGAAAAGCCATTCTGGGAAACTAAAAGAAGATAAATGGAGGAGCAACAAATAAAAGCTGTTAAAATAATCGGTGATTTTTTAACAAAGAATGGATTTACGAAATCGGGTGAGAGAGGATTTGTCAATCCTTATTGTTCGGTTCTAGTTGAACAGGATCATTATTTAGTTGAGTCAGAATTTAGGGGACAAATGGGTCATTGGTTTAGCACGGATTTACTGATCTACTCACTAATTGGATATCTAACTTATAATGATCTAATGCAAAAAAACTATAACAAATAAATATTATGAAAGGATCACAAATTTTTTTATTGGTTGGTTTATGTCTGATTTCACTGGGTGTGTGTATGAACGTGCCTATATCATCAGTTAAATCGGCAGCAAAAACACAATTGAAGGAAAATAGCAAATCTTTTGCTATTGATAGCGTTGATTATCATCAGCCAGGTAGGGATAATACACTACAGGTAAGTCCATATTGGAAATGCCACCTAAAAGGAACTGATGTTTGGGTACACGTAAATGAAAATAAAGAGGTTGGAGACAGTCTTTCGATGGTTATTAGATATTAAAAGGTACTATGAGCAAAAAGATACAGGTAGTAAAATGCAAATGCGGAAGCACCTTTGCAGCGTGCTGGGAACCAATGTGCTATGAAGACAAGGACTGGCAAAAGAATCTTAGAAAGTATTTAAAGCAAGGTGCAACTGTTGAAACAATAGAAAATCCACAGGGTGGGCAGCTTTTTCAAAGGTGCACATGTCCAGTCTCAGGTGAAGATCCAAATCAAATTAAACTATTCCAATAATTATGAAAATTGTAAAAATTAAGGTCGATCTATCGTGTGAAATGGCAGCAGTTTTTGTTGACGAGAAATGTATAATGGAAGGAAACTTCTGGGATTTTCATCCTGAATGTCACGCAATCAATGAATATGGTGACTTCGAAGGCCATGACGATTTAGCATCCGTAGTAGGAGAAAGTCTAAGAAAAAATGGATATGCAGTGGAAACACTAAGAGAATCTTATAAATACGAATACTGATGAAAATAATATTAGAAAAGCAGCAAAACTTATATTTTAGTAGCGATTCTCATTATTCCCACCGGAATATTTGCAGTGCTACAAGTGAATGGGAGGCAGGAAGAGGAACTAGGAAATTCAATTCCCTGAACGAAATGAATGATCGGTTAGTTTATGAAATAAATGCAGTGGTCGGTCCTGATGATGTACTGGTTCATCTTGGTGACTGGTCCTTTGGTGGATTTGAATCGATAGCAGAATTTAGAAACCGTATAGTTTGTAAGAACATCCACCTATTTCTAGGCAATCACGATCATCACATAGCAAATAACAGGGATAATTGTCAGGACATGTTTGCGAGTGTAAATAAACTGGAGACCCTGGAGATAAGGAAACCAAACGGACCAAAAACTGATAAGTACACATTTGAGTGTTGTCACTTTCCTATTGCAAGCTGGGATGGTCTAGGTAAAGGTGTACCACATTTACATGGTCACGTTCATTTGTCACCACAACTGAAAGTTAACACAGGAAGAGCTATGGATGTTGGTGTAGATGGAAACAATTTCAAACCATACAGCTTAAATGATATATTGAAACACCTTAGCGGAAGACCAAAATGTCACCTCTCGTTACCTAGAGACCATCACGAGGAAGAATAAAAAAAATAACAAGCAAAATTGGAAGACGAATTAACAGAGAATGAACAAAAAGAATTACTTGATAAAGGCAAATATTACAGGGATCTAGTAAACAATATATTTAATACTGTTAGATTCGAATTTGCTAATTCTTTATCGATTGATTTCATAAGGGACACCATACATTTTATTCTTTTCGACAGATCTGAAGATTTTATAATTTATCTGGATGGATACGACGAAGGTCTTGGTCTATTTATAACAGATAAGGGAATAGAAAAAATAGGTAATTTGAATTCCCTATACGATTCAATAAGAATAAGATCCACCCAGGGTGAGGTATTTACACTGGATGACTATTATAATGCATGTTTAACATTTTGGTACAAAATAAAATAGGATGGAGGAATATAATATTTCACTATAGATAATCAAATCTAATGTACAAATTTAAAAAATTTCTTACATTTACGATAACCTGGATATCCAGCAATTTATCAATACCGTTTTGGGTTGTTGGACACGTTCATCTTAGTATTAACGTATATGATGACATAAAGGAAATATTGGCATCCTTAGGAATGAACATATTGGTTGGAATTGGGTTTTTAATAGAGTGGAATAAACATAAAAAAAGAAGAAAATGAGCTATAATCTATTTTTGGACGATATAAGACATCCTTACGATTGCATAAGCTACATGCCATCTCCCGGAATATATGCAAAGTGGAAGTGGGAAATTGTCCGCAATTACGACGAATTCATTTCACGCATATTGGAAAATGGACTACCCGATCTAATATCATTTGATCACGATCTCGCTGACGAAGCATACAGTCCGAAAATGTATGAGGGCACGGAGGAATACAACAAATTGTATGAAACATTCAATGAAAAAACAGGCTACTGTTGTGCCAAGTGGTTGGTTGATTATTGCATGGACAATGGGCTTAAACTACCTGAATTTGAGGTTCATTCAATGAACCCCGCCGGCGGTGAGAATATTAAAAAGTACCTGGAAAATTTTAAAAAACACCAAAGCGAATGATGGCTGATGAAATGAAATTCATTGAATATGCAAAGACACTCCCGTTAGCCAAGAAAATATATGATATGGTTTTCGGAGAACCAAAGACCCATAAAGATTGGGCAGATAGTTTCAATAAGATTGGAGCTATCAATAGAGAAATAATAAAAAGCAAATTTAACAACTAAATATAAACAAATGGATTACACATCAGAATTTAAAAAGTACGCACGAAGTGAGAAAGGTATCAGCTCATTAACAATGGAATATCACCAGAAGAAGATAGAAGCTTCAATGACACCAATGATTCTCGAGGAGAGAGAATTGAGAGTAACAATGATGAGTGTATTTGATCGACTGATGATGGACAGAATTCTTTGGGTTGCCGGTGGGGTTAATGACACTATGTCAACTATTGTACAAGCTCAGTTAATGTTCTTGGACTCTATGGACGTTAAGGACATCACAATGCACATCGATTCTCCCGGTGGATCAGTTAAAAGCGGATTAAGTATCGTTGACGTTATGGATTATGTTAAATCCGACATCGTGACTGTTAATACTGGTATGGCTGCTTCCATGGGATCTGTGCTTCTTGGAGCTGGAACAAAGGGTAAAAGATCATCACTTAGATTCAGTAAAGTAATGTTACACCAATCCAGCGGTGGATTTGGTGGAAACATCCAGGATGCTGAGATTGATTGGAAGGAGTGGCAAGAAGTCAACCAAACTCTTTTTGATTTACTTGGTGAGTATTGCGGGAAGAGTGCCGAGGAGGTTAAGAATGATTCTAAAAGAGATTTTTGGTTGAGCGCACAGCAAGCTGTTGATTATGGTATAATCGATGAAGTTATACAGGGTAAAAAAAGATAATATTTCCACTAGTTGGGATATATAGTGTATGATACACATAAAAGAATACGACTCGTTTAATCCACATTCAGAAAAACTGAATGAAGATGCTACCTCAGGAGATGGAATCTGGAATAGATTCAAATCAACGATAGGCAATATATTTAAGCCGGATGAAGAGCCCTCTGCTGCTAATGCTGATGCTCCTAAAAAACCAGCAGCTCCAGTTCAGAAAGCAGCTGATAGCCCATTGGTTGGTGAGCACATGCTCTATATACCACACCAGCAAGGTGCTGAGGGTGCAGCTAAATTGGTTAGAATAGCAAAGGGCAAGGAGCAGATAACACCTGGTCTTAGATCCAATCTACTTAATAATATGCCATCGTCGGATCCAGGATATGCCACAGTTAAAACTGGTAAAAGTATTGCTGCTGTAATGGCATACCTGAACTATCAGAAATCGACATGGGAAGGCTATAAGAAAGAGGCACTGCAGAAAATTGCAGAACCGAAAAATGCTGCAATTAAAACTGCAATAAAGGACGTTAAGAAACCTCAATTCCCATTTGATTTTCTGGCAACTGTTGCTTATAAGGAATCAAGATTTGTCCCAAATCCACCAACAAATAAACAATATAGAGGTTTATTCCAGATTGGTGATATGGCATGGAAAGAATTAAAGAGACAATTTCCTGCTATTTATAAAGGAAGCAGAGCACCAATTAATCCTGCTAAAAATACTCAAGCAGGCCACGATCTTTTAGTTGCTGCCTATAATGCATTTGAGAAGAAAATAGGAGATTTAGCTTAAGTTAAAAAAATCCACAAAAAAAATCGGATATATCCGATTTTTTTGTGTTAATATTTTGGGCTATTTTTTCTTAGCTGCTTTTGCTTTCTTGCCCTGCTTATATAGTGCACCGTCACCGACTTTGGTTGTCCTACCTCCAACTACAAATGAATTGACTCTAGCGAATCCCCATTGCTGTGGATTTGTTCCTGGAACGTGACCGTTTTTCCAAGCTGCATAACCTCTAGCAAAAACCTTTCTTAAGATTCCCAAAGGAAATCCTGTTTTTTTAGCTTTATTCTTTAGGGCTTTATCAACCTTTGAATCCTCAAGTAGTGATTCGTCATTGAATTCCTCGAATATTTCATACGCTGCTAATTCAATCTGTGCATCAAATTCCTCTATTGGAACTATATTTTTC
>ENA-OSIY01001110-OSIY01001110.1-marine-metagenome-genome-assembly--contig:-NODE-1110-length-14660-cov-12.411575_pt1 | contig 14660 bp, 16 predicted proteins | sample MGYA00237884_ERZ534233 | MGnify/ENA primary metagenome ERZ534233 (study PRJEB26412, sample SAMN06343840) | marine metagenome | isolation source: estuarine water | place: USA: Columbia River Estuary... | reverse complement strand
TTTTCAAGCAGAAGACGGCATACGAGATTTCTGCCTGTCTCGTGGGCTCGGAGATGTGTATAAGAGACAGCGCCAATGTAGACACCGCAATGGTTTAAGCCAGGTCCGCTGATGTTCATCAGCAGAAAGTCGCCTTTCTGTATCGCTTCATCTTGATTCAACTCCCGAAATCCTGCATCACGCCAGCAGGTATCGAACATGGGTGAGGCTTCAAATTGCTCTGGCGTCAGTGGGCGCTCCCAGTCGCGCAAGCGCAGGCCATGGTCGGCGTACCAGTCGCGGGCTAGCGTCCAGCAATCGCTGATGCCCCATGCCCACTGCCTGCCGATTAGCGGTGCCTTAAACCCGGATGGCTTGCATTCACCCCATGTTTCAAGCTTAGGGTTGACGATATACCAAGGCAATCCACTGGCTTCGCAGCCCATTAAATCTGGCTGACTGGGCGATGGTGATGTCATCGGGTGCGAATGCACCACTGCGACTACCTCGCCTTGGTCTTCTGCGTCGGCGTAGTCGTCAGGGGCAAGAATAAATTGATCGTTGCCACTGCTGAGGTTGCGGCATGGTACATAATGCTCGCGGCCTTTGATGACTATTAGCAAGCCACACGCCTCACGCGGGTCTTCCGCCTTGGCATGGGTTAATGCTGCATCGCGCCAGGTCATCCGTAGAAGGCTCCAATGCCGGGGTAGCTTCCAAATGGCAGCTCAGCGACGTTACCAAAATGCGCCTTGCAATCGGTTAAGGTCTTAAGGCATGTAGGCAAACCACCGCTATAGCTACATTCGGTTGATTTGTATACCCACTGACAAATGTTGGCAATACACTGTCGCTTTGGTGCGCGAACACCAATAAGGTCAAATGCCGATGCCAGCTCAAACTCCACCACGTCGCGGGTTTCAATAACCTTGCGGTCAACGTAGTAGACCTCGCGTGGGAACTCCGCTGTAGGGTCTTCAGTTGGGTTAACCGGCTCCAGCAATATTGATCCACCATCTTCCAGCAGTAATGCAAAGCTATCTTCCGTCAGCAGGATGTCGCCACTGGCTGGAAAGTTTGCGGCGTCTAGGTAGCGGCCTAATGTGCGAATGCGCGTAAATTTAGCGCCTTCTAAACCATCTGGCAACGTCAACAGCAATGCAGTGATAGTGCTAAGGATGTTGCTAATACGAATCTTGGGGCGCGGTAATTGACCATTGCCGCTGTATTCAAAGCCCTCGGCTTCAATGGGGAACGCTAGATATGCCTGGCTATTCCAGATGATGTTACCGTTAGTACCAGTTGCATTTACGCCAGCGTGGAAATAAAAGGTTTCATTTGCGTCATGCTGCGCTGTATTTAGCTCCAGCTCAAACAGCTCGATAATTGCGCCGGGTGCAATTTCCTGTAGCGCACTGACGGGTACGCTCATGGTTCATACACTTCTCGAAAAGTCGCCTGAATTTGATTGTTGTTGCAGTTGCTCAACGTCACCTGCCATTCCTCGCAAACGTATTTGCCAGCAATGTTGCGAGGTGATGTCCAGTCAAATGATTCAACGCCGCCACGCGCATCAAAAAATGCCGTAATTTGATCGCGTTCTGAATCAGTACGATTAGAAAATTGAAGAGTCCATTCCTTGGGATCGGTGTTTAGTCCAAAGGTAATCCGCTGTTCGTAGCCGTCTCCAAACTGCGTCTTGCGTACCCGAGGCTTGCTGCTCTCGGTAGCTTCAAAGCTGGGTGTGTAGGTAAAAGTTGCCATGGGTTATGCCATCAGTAGGCCACCAGGCCGTTTTTGTTTAATCAATTCTGCCTGCACCGCTTGCGCAATGGCACGGCCGAGCTGAGCGCCTTGACCTTCGTTGCCCTGCACGCTGGTGCCCTTGGCGTCCACTGAGACGTTTACCGTTGTGCTGCTGCCACCGCCGCCACCTGCGACGCCAAGCTTGCCATCGCGGCCCCGCATTAAAGGCATGATGGCCTCGGGGCCGGATTCGCCCATCAGGCCAGTGCGCATGGAGCCGCCGTTGGCAAACTTAAAGAGCGTGGGTGAACTGACAATTGAATTGGTAAAGGTGCCGCCTTTGGCGAAACCAGTGCGGGGCTGCATACTTGGACCAAATACGCCGCCGTTAGCGAACCCGGTCAAGCCGGGGAAGAGGGCACCAACAGCCTTGAAGATCGCAAACTTGATCAGCATCGCGCTGAGATCTTTCAGCACTGATGCCGCAAACTCTTTGAATGATGCCTTGCCCGTGGTGGCAAACTCAACAATGGCATTGGTCAAACCGTCGATGCCGTTTGTGGCAATGCTGGCGAGGTTTGAACCAAGGTCAGTGGCTGCGTCGTAGGCCTGCTTAAAGGACTCCTTGAACTTTGTGCCAAAGCTGTTGCTGCTTTCTTCTTGCTTCTTGGTCGCATCATCCAGTGCGCCGGCACGCTCGCGCAGCAGCCTGATCTGCTCAGCCAGTGCCGGGTTGGTTGCTGCCAGAATGTCCAGCTGCAGCAGGTTCACCTGAGCGTTCAGTTTCTCCAGCTCAGTCAGCTCGGTCTTGCCGCGCACTACCTCTGCAATCTTGGCGTCGTAGTCGGCCAGGCTGGGCAGCAGGTCCTTTAGACCTTGCTGGTATTGACTGTCAGCTACATTTGCCAATGATGCGCCGAGCTGATTGATCAAATCAATCGTTGGCTTCATGTCAAAGCTAACTCCAACTTTTGCAAGCTCGTTGGAAAGATCAACAAGGTCATCTCTAAAATCATTTGTTATGCGCGTTGCGTCCGTTAGTTGGTTGCCGCGCTCAATAAACAATGCGTCAGCGGCGGACACACCAACCCCTGCATAGGCGGCGTTAGTGTCTTCAATGCTGCGCCGCAGCTTTTCTTGCATGTCATAGGCCTGTGTTTCCAGCGTCTGCCGCCGATCTAGCAGGCGCTCCTGCTCAGATGCAGCACTCTTGGCATCTGCTGCTCTCCGTTTCGCATCCGCTGTTGCTTTGCGGGCTGCTGCTGCCGCTTCCTTGTCTGCGCCGCTGGTGTCCAGCGCCATGTTGCGCCCGCCCGTGCGGCGGCCGGTGCCGGGTGATGCCGCGGACCCAAAGGCCAGCTTGTTCAGGTCGGCAATGGCTTGCTGCGCTTCCGCAAAGCCACTGCTCACGGCAGTGGTAATGGTGTTAAATGCAGCGCCAAAGTCGCCCGCAAATGCCTGGCTTGCTGCCTGCACTGCTGCAACGATGTTTTTGATCAAGATGTCCACCGCCTTGACGACGGTGTAAATCGCAACCGCTATGCCGCGGATCACACCCTCAATCACCTTGAACAGCGCCGTCCAGTCTTGGTCAGTGTCGAATAGATCGCCAAACACCTCAAGGATTGTTTGCAGCGCAGGCAGCAGTGCATCGGTCAGCTCGAGCCCGAAGCCTTGCGTCTTGATGCCCAGCTCGGTGATCGTGTCATTGAATAAATCCGAACGCGCTGCAAAGTCTTCGCCCACCTTGTAGGTGAACTTTTCCATGCTGGCCGCGCCTTCGTTCAGGAGCGGGATCAGGTCTGATCCCGACTTGCCAAACAATGCAACCGCCGCGGCCGCCTTCTGCGCACCATCGGGCATGTCGGCAAAGCGATCAGCGATCTGCTTCAGCGCCTTGTCTGCCGGCACCACCTGGCCGTTGGCATCCTTGATCGAGACGCCCAGCGCCTTGAACTTCTGCGTCAGCCCGTCATTACCCTCGGCGGCCTTGACCAGGTTCACGCTCAGCTTGGTCAGGCCTTTGCCAAGAGTGGCTTGATCAACGTCCGCCAGTTTGGCTGCATTGCCCAATCCGATCAGCGCATTGGCTGCAATGCCGGTCTTGGCCTGCAGGTTGAACAGCTCATCGCCTGCGTCGATGGATTTCTTGATGACAGCCGTCAGCCCGCCCACAATGGCGCTGCCAGCGATTGCTGCACCAAAACCAGCCACTGCACCTTTGAGGTTGTTGAACCCCAGCGCAGCGTTCTTTGCCTGCCCCTGCAGCCCCTGCATGGAGTTGCCCAGCCGGCGGATGTTGTTCTCGCCTTGAACGGCCGCTTTGATGCGGAGCATGGCATCCATGTTCATCGCCATGTCAGATGCTCCTGCTGTTGATCGAGACCATTACCGCTGCCTCCATCACCTGCAGGTCCTCCAAGAGCGCGCGAGGGTCTTTTACTTCGTACATCATAAAGAGCCAAGCCACTGCTCCATAGTCCAATCCCAGCACGCCGCTCATTGTGGTGCGCCACTGCGTCTGCACTCGCAAGAACATCTCTAGCACCGGCCAGTTTTCCTCCCATACCTCAAAGTCATCGGATCGGGGTTGCTCTGGCAGCGCCACTCCAAGGATGGCGGCATCGTCTTGAGTTTCATCTTTAACGCCGCCGCCGGCCCAATGCTCGGCGGCCTCTATCAGTTTTTTCTTTTGGCTCCTTTGATGCTGTCCATGTATGCCTTGAGTACAGCAATAGCCAAGAATGGCACCTCTAGCAATTCATTCAATCCCTTCTCGCTGAAAGGGATCTCATTGCCTTCGTCATCGTTGATGCCAGACCAACCAACCAGCACATCGCGAGCGATGTCGGTGATTTGATCCAGATCACCTAGATCTTCAAGCTTCTGCAGCTCGGCAACCATCGGACCGATTTTGCTTTGTGGCAGGCGCTTGAACTCACCATCAAAGGTCTGGCGCTCATGGCGGCCACCATCGATCGGGAGATCAAAGGCGACCGGCCATGAGTAGGTGCCAGATTGCTTAAGAACGAATGCCACGCGGATTAGGTGTAAGCGATTGACAGCTCATCATTGCCCGAACTGGTCGGAACCGCAATAAACGGCATGTTGAGCATCTGCACGCCATCCTGATCGCTGTAGGTCAGATTGCCTAGATCAGACTGCGCAGTGGTCACCGTGCATCGGTTGCCGGCAGTGGTGCCGTGCTGGAAGGTGATGCTGCCTGTGCTGCTGCCAGTAGCGATTCCAAAGAAGTCCTTGGCCGCAATGGTCGGCGCCTCGATCACAACGGTGCCGCTGGGCATCCGGTTGGTGATCAAGATCTCCTTTGAGCAACCCACCAGTTCGCGGTAGATCACATCATTGGCGAGGCTGAAGTTGTAGGACTGCAGACAACCGCTGTAGGAGAACGCCGAGAAGCTGGTGGTGTTGCCTTCCTTGAACAGGAGCGGAGCCGCCTGGTTGGCGTAGGTCGGGGTGGGCAACGTCTCGTCGGTTGGAGCGTTGTAGATCCCCGTCATCGTGAAAGCGATTGATGGGATCGCACCCACTTCGGCGCTGATGTCAAATGTGCCGCGGCAGCCCGTCAGCTTGTGGCGAATCCCGTCTTCGTGGTAGTAAATGGTAGAGCTTTCAAAGCCGCTGCTCTCGGGCGCATAGGTGGCGCTGGTGCTGGTGACCAGCGTCTCGCTAAGGCCGCAGCTGCGCAGCACTGGGCCATAAGCCGGAGCGGTGCCTGCCGTACCGGAGCCAGCCAGCTCAACCTCAAAAGTAACTTCAACCCGAGTTTGAGCCAGCAGTTGATCAGCTTGGCCCATGTATGGGCGCACCAGGTCGCGGTTCACCGTGTCGGCAACTAGCGGCTGGATCTCAAGGTTGCGCACCAAGATCGCGTTGCTGGCCCCACTCGGCGTCGAGTCGGTGCCGTAGGTGGTTTCAATCTTCGCCAGGATCAGGCGTCGGCGAGTCAGAACTGATGCCATTAGAGGCTACCTCGAAGGTTGGATGAGGGGCCGGCTGGGTCCGCTCGACGAGCTTTCGCTTGCCGGTTTTAGGATCGACCAGGTAGCTGCCGCCCTGGCCTTTGTGTTCGTCCACCATGATAGCTGCTAAGGGCTAAGGGATAAATCGGCAACTTTCGTCCGATACCTGACAGCGTAATCGCAGCTGATCACACCACTGGGTTGATCTGCTTCAACCAGATCAAACGACACCGAAATAGGTTGCACATCGTAGGCATAGCCGCCCAGTGTGAGATCGGCCATCACCTTGGCGTGCAAGCTTTGAACTGTTGCATCAGCGACTTGATCGGGGATGTCGCCGCGAACAATCACCGAGATGCGAACGGTCAGGGTCCAATCCAGCGTTGGGAGGCTGGTGTTCTGCTGAGCGTTATCACTGACAGGCTCGACCACGATCGCCGGCAGTTCGCCTCTGCTCATTGGTTCAACCCTGCTGCGATAGATCCGCGTGCTAACTCCTGTGGTGCCCGTCAGTGCGGTGCGGATCGCCGCCAAGATGGTTTCGCGTTTGGTTGCCATGGGTTAAGCAGATGCAACTTGAACGACAGTACAGATGATGCCGGGGATGCTCGGATGCGCGAACGGGCTGGTCTGGGCTACTTCAGCATGGATGTAGGCTGCCACGTTGCTGGTCGCCCACATCAGCTCGAGGTAGTCGTTTGTCGTCACGCCCAGCACGAAGTTGACGCAGCCGATCACGTTGCCATCAACGCTGCCATGTCGGGCAATGACGCTAAATCGGCTGTCGCTGGCGGGCACATCGGCGCCGTTCTTGCGGAGCCAGACGTTGATGTCGTGAATCGAGTTGTCGGTATTGCTGAATTGAATCGAGAACGTGATGCTGTAAATGCCGGGATGATCGAAAGTGATCCGCTCGTTTGAGATAATCTTCGTGCCACGGCTTGTCGTATCAATCTGCCGCAGCTTGATCGCATAGGCCGTATTGGCAAGGGCTGCCACCTGCGAGGTCTCATCCCAGAACGAGCCCCAGTAGCCAGGGTTCCCGAAGTAGGGCAGGCCAGACCATGCCGTGCGGCCATCGCCAATCTTCAGGTTCTCAGTTTCGCTTTCAATGCCAGGCTCACCAGCCAACACCACTGGGTTGAGTGCTGCCCATTGGCTGCGTGTGTTGACCTTGAAGGGGCCACTCATGTCTTTTGCAGTGCGATCTGAACAAACTTGCCATCGTCGATCAACATCGTCTCTCGCACCGTATAGGCCACGCTATCAACCGTGATCGAGTTGCCACGAATCAAGCTGCCAAAATTGGATGTGCGCGCAGTCAGCGTGTAGTCAGTGCTAAGCACCATGCCATCGCTCAGGATCTGGCTCGGCATATCCAAGATGCCATTAGCAGTAACGGCGCCAGCTGTGCAGCTGACGCCGAAGTCTGCAAGGAAGATGCTTAGGTCTTCCGTAAACGCCATCAGCTGTACTTCTTGGAACCCAATCCGACAATTGCTACAGCGCCGGCACCAGTGCCGCCTGCAACCGTGACCACTGCCTTGACAAACCGCTTCATGTCGTCAGCGTTGACCGAGATCTTCTGAACAGATGCGGTGTTAGCGGTAGTGATTGTGAACGCGCCGCCGGTTACATCGGTGTAGGTCCCACCTGATGTGTCGGAAGCGGTCAGCTTACCAAGGTAAGTAATGCTCGCGCCGCCTGCTTCGGCGCAAAGGATCACAGCGATGTCGCCTTCATAATCCACCAAGTCAATGGCGGTGCTTGCGGTGACAGTAGCTGTCACCACATCATTAGGCAGGAAGTTAAGGACCTCAGTTTTGGTCCCAAGATTGAGAATGGTCATGGCTTAGCCCTCCGTCGGGGGGATTGTGGTTTTGGTGCAGGCTCAGGCTGAATTGCCTGAACAATAGTGGCTGCCACGTTGGCAACCTCGATCGCCTTACCAATGCCGATCAACAGCCTGGCGTCAGAGGGGGAAGCCTCGATGACCTCCCCAATCCGAACCACCTGGCCCGCCAGCATTGTTTGCCGTAGGACCTCGATCAACATGATCAGAGGGTGTTGTTGCCGCGGCTGAAGGATTCAGGATGGCGAACAGCAATGTCCACGTCCTGCATTGCCACAACGCGCACGGTGCCCGATGTGCTGTGGGTGTAGGGGTCCACCATCAGATCCAAGCCGGAGAAGTAACCAATGATCAGATCGGCAAAGTTGCCAAACCACAGATCATTAGCTGCCACCTGGTTGGAAAGCACGCCGGGGTAACCGTTGACTTCGCCATTCTCCATGATGAAGATGCCGGAGCCCGCGTCCTTCTTCGTCGTCTTCAGGTTGCCGCGCATAGCAGCGTTCATCAAATAGACAGGGTTGCCCATCAATGCGTTGGCGGTTGCCACGTCGCTCTCAAGCGCCACCACCTCAGCGAAGGTAGGAGCATCATTAGCGAAGTCTTCGGTGTTGATGCCGGTGGTTAGCTTGAGGCCGAGGGGCTCGCTGTTGCTACCGGTGCCGTAAAGGCCAGACAGGTCAATCTTCAGGGCAAGAACAGTGGCCAGATCGGTGCGGATCATGTTCTCCACGTCGATGCTCGACTGGAGCATCAGGCGGCGGCTGTAGTCAGTGAAAGCAGCAACCGTCTTGGGGGTCAGGCTCACCTGATCAATCGTCTGCTGGCTCTCGCTAGGAGCACCAGATTCAGCCACCCAGTAGGCGGTGCCAGCGCCGGATTGGCGGGGGATAGCGACGTTGCCGGTCAGGCCGGTCAGCACGGTGGCGCCAGCTTGATCCAGTGCCGACGCATTGCGCAGCAGGTCGATGAAGCTGCCAGCATCCAGATCAGTAGCAACCAGGTTGCCACCGGCGCTGGCGGTGCCGACGTTCAGGTCACGGCGCAGCACATCCTGAGGGATGGTGATGCCACGGCTTTGGCGGCCGAGCTTGACAGCTGCAGCATCAGATGCCTCGATCTCGAAGGCAGCGGCCTCGCGAGCAGCGCGATCGGTAGGGTTGGCGAGATAGTTGATGGCACGCAAGAAGGAGAACCGGCGGCTCTCCTGTGCGCTAAGGCCGATTTCCGCGGCGCTCATGTTGACGGTCTCCTGGGGTACGTTGAGTTTATCGAGCACAGCAGCGCGGGCCTCGTCGATTGAACGACCAGACTCCACAAGCTGTTGACCGAGATCGGCCATGCGGTGCTTGGTGCAGAGTGCATTGATGCTTGAGATGCGGGTGCGCTCAGCCTCAACGGCTTCGGCCCGCACCACAGCCAGATCGGGGGCGGTGTTTTCCATTGGTGGAATTGGATCAGGGGATGGTGCTGCCGAAGCAGCGTCTGTTGTGGGCACCAGCGATCGGCCAATGCCCACGGTGTTGTCAGCAGGTATTGAGACCACTGAGATCTCATAAGGTGACCAGGCAGTAGCAACATAGTCGCCGCTGCCTCGCTCTTCCATCTTGTCGATGGAGTAGCCGAAGGAGACGTTTCGAAGAACGCCATCCTTCACATCGCCCAAGATTTCCTGGGCGAAAGCATTGCGGCTAAAGCGTACCCGGGCATAGCCGCGGCGCTTGTTGCCGTCGATGTAGGCACGTTCAACCACCCCAATCACTCGCTCTGGGTTGTGGTTGAACAGCAGGGGCGCGCCATCATTCAGCCTGGTGAGATCAGCCGCGTTGGCTTCATGGCTGAGGATCTCGTTGCCGAAGTACCGGGCAACAGGGAACTCAGAGCTGAACGGGAAGTCATAGGTGCGCTCCTCCACCTCGTCAAACGTGGTCAGCTCGCTGCGCTTGTAGAGACATTCCAGCGCCGGCGTCAGCCATCGCGCTGTATCGCTATCGCTCAATTCATTAGGTTCAGTTTGGTTGTCAGCCATCGCGCGATCTTCTTGCAATGCCTTGATTCTATCGGCTTTAGCGTCAGACCATACCTGGCCAGCATCGCCGCCCCATGCCGCCCATGCCACACGGCCTGGTGATGGGTAGCCGTCCTCATCAGGGCTGAACCCTTCGCCCTGCTTGTCCACCTCATGCCGCGCGAACCATGCCGACATCGCGATCACGGTGTCAGGGCTCAGCTCATCACCCGACAGGATCTGGCTGGCCCTGCCTGCTGCCACCTCGGTGCCGCCTGGCTCGCCGTCAGCCTTCCACCCGCGGTAGCGCTCCGCCTCCGTGCGCATCCCATCGGTAGGCATCAGGTCGATCTCGGTGCCGTTGACGTTCGCCATCAGTCTTCCTCCTCGACTGGATCCTCGAGCTCCGACGGATCCTCATATTCTTCTTCTCCCGCTGGTGTTGTCGTATCGCCGAACGCATCGACCGTTCCCTGTGGCCTGAACTGAATCAGACCGGCCGCGCTGACCACACTCGGATCGGTGTCGAGGATGATGTTCTTCTCGTCCAGCTTGGCCAGCTCAGACTGACGTGCTGCGAGGTATTGATCCAGGTCGCCGCCCTGCTCCGCCACGATCTGACCCAGCGTCTTGAAGCCGCTCCGCACCGCGTCCTTGTAGGCGTTCACCTCACGCTGCGGATCCACCCACTCCCAGCTCCTTGGCACCCACTTGCTCGCCCGGTAGCGATCGGGGTTGGTCTCGTAGCTAGGCAGGTCCAGCGCACCGCCGAGCACCGCCATCTCAAGCCATGCCTCAAAGACCGGCTGGTGGAAGTTCTCAATCATGTAGCGCTGCAGCACCTTGTAGGTGTCGCGCTCCTCAAGGAGGCTCAACCTGCTGCTGCTGTAATTGCTCTGGCTGTAGTCCTTGCTGATGCTCTCGAAGCTCACGCCAATGCCAGCCGCCACGGCCCGCAGCATTGACCGCGTGAACGGCTCCAGCTGGCCATCAGGTGAGTTGAGATCCGGCACGCTTACAGATTCGCCAGGCTGCAGGTACTTGAACACACCAGGCTGGAACTCACTGACCCGCTCGCCTTCATAAACCGCATCACCCATCAGCTCGCCCTCGGGGCTGGTGATGAATCCCATCAGTGAGCTGCTGGCCCGTGCACGCACCAGCTCGGCTTCCTCGTAACCCTGCAGCATGTGAAGCCGCATCAATGCCGTAGCGAACCAGGTCACGCCCCTGGTCTGGCCTGGCCGCTCTGGCAAGAACAGATGGATCACCTCATCAGCAGGCACCCGGAGCCTCTTGCCACTTGACCGAGGGTTGCCCGCATAGGCATCGCCCGGGTGGTTGGCGTAGAAGTGATACGCCTGCGGCCGCAGGTAGCTATCAACCTCGATGCCCATCCGTACCGTGTTGCCGGACGCCGCCTGCGGCACGTCGTCATCAATCAGGTAGTCGGCCTCGAGCACCTGCAACGCAAACGGCACCTTGCTGTCACCAAATGGCTGGCGGATCATCCGCACAAACACCTCACCCGATTCGGCCATGCTTCGCGCCAGCAGCCGCTCGATGTCATGGAAGCCCAGCAGTCCGCTCACATCACAGCGGCTCTTGTGCATCCACCGCTCCCATTGCTCATGTACCTGCCCGTTGATCGCCTCATCCAGCCGGCCACCGCGCAGCATCTTGATCTGCCCCTGATGCCGGATGCCATGCCCGATCACGTTGTTCTGGATCGCCCGCACCGCCTGCTTCGCATAGTCGTTGTCGCGCACCAGCTGCCGCGCACGGTTGCGCAGTGCCTTGAAGCTTGACTTGATCTCGCTGTCGGCGCTGGTGCCGCTCGTTATCCAGTCAGCCGTCAGCCGGCTCATCCGTGCGCCCTGGTACGCCCGCCGCTGTGGCTTCACCGGTTGGAAACCCATCGCCCGAAACAGTCGCGTGCGTAGACCCATCAGAACCTCACGAACAGATTGAACGGATTGCCCAGGCCATTGGCCATCAATGCCGCCGCCTGTTCCCTCTTCACCTCAGCCTTCAGCTTGCCCTCGAGCTGCAGCAGATCGGTGAGCTCCATCTTCTTCAGCCGCCTGGTGCCGATCGTGTACTCAGCCACCGCGCCGCCGCTGACCATCGCGCGGATCGCTGCCTGCACCGCAGCAAGGTCCTGCTGCACCTGTGACCGGCCGTCAACCGCTCCAGGTGTGCCGGTGTAGCTCAGCGCCGCTAGCACCTGCAGCTGCCCAGCACCCAGCGTCACCGTGCTGCCAGTCTTCGTCGCAACCGCCTGCCAGAACCACTGCCCTGCATCAAAGGCCGTGCTCGTACCCGCGGCGATCGTGAACTCCCACCCAGTCCCGTAGGCAGTGCCCACCACCGTCGCGCCTTCGCTTGCCGTGTTCGTCCGCAGGTAGTACGTCAACGTGTAGTCAGAACTGCTGATCGCAATCCCAAGATTGTCCACGCCAGCATCGTCCCGCCACTTGATCGTGTCACCAGCTCGGATTTGCGCGGGGAGGTTCACGGTTACCAGTTGCTCACGAAGCCACTAGCAGCCCCTGAGGCAGGCTGTTGTTTCGATCCTAGCAACGCCGGCTTCTTCTCCAGCCTTTTCTCTAGCTGATCCCAGATCGTTCGCCGGTCAAAGCGCTGATACATCAGGTTCAATCCCGCATAGGCATACACCAAACAGTCCAGCGCTTCGTTCCTAGCTGATGGTTTCTTCACCCATTCCCTCGTCGGGAACCCGCCGCGGTTGTACCGCAGCACCTGCTTCTCAGCCGTCAGCTGCTCGAAGTATTCGCCCGTCGTGCCCATGTGGAAGTGCAGGAACCCAGCGCCCTGCTCGTTGTGCTTCAGCCGCCCGAACAGCGTTGTCTTCACCGTGTCACCACCCACCGGATAGACCAGCGCGCCGCGCTTCAACGTTCGCCCCTGGTAGTTCACATCCACCTTGCTGCCCTTCCCGATCGGTGGCTTGCCACGCTGGCTCTGGCCCTTGATCGCCACCACACCCTGCCGGCCGCGCTCCCGTGCGTACTGGTACACCTCCGCCGTGAAGTGTCCGCCGCTGTCGATCGCCACCACATCAGGCCGCATAGCCGGCCCAACCGCGTGCGGCCATTCGCGCAGCACCACCTCGTCAAGCTGCTTCCATAGCTCCTGCCTCGAGGGGTCGCCGTAGATCTCCTGGTGGTCCAGCAGCCAGCCCTCCTCCTCCCGGCCCCAGGCCCACACGCTGATCGCTAGCCGGTTGTCCTGCACGTCAACGCCCACCGTTAACGCCAGCCCACCCTCAGGCACCATCGCCGCCTCGTAATGCTCGCACCGCTCCAGCAGGCCATCCGCGCTTACCTTGCTCGCGAAGTCTTCCTCCCATGTCTCCGCCAGCCTGGTATTAACGAAGCTCTTCAGCATCGGCGCGTCCGTCTTCGCCCGCAAGAAGTCGTCCACCATGTCGGCCCAGCTCAGCCAGCCAAGTGGTGAGTACAACCCACTCAGCTGGAAGCCAGCCGTCTTGCCATTGCTCGGCGCCGTTGCGCGCCACTCTCCCCTGCGCAGCATCGCCGGCTTGTGGATCTCAGCAAACCGTTCATGGCACACCTCGCACTCATAGGCAGCCGTGCTCGCCTCGTTGTTCTCCCACTTCAGCTGCGGCCACTTCAGCCACTGCATCACATTGCAGCAGGGGCACGGCACATAGAAACGCCGCTGATCGCTTCGCTCAAACTCAGCCTCAATCCGGCTGAAGTCCTTCACCGTTGGCGTGCTGGTCAGCAGGATCTTGCGTCGCGCGAACGTCGTCGCACGCTTCTCCGCCAGGCTTACCGGGTCGCCTTCACCATCCACATCCGATGGGAATGCATCGATCTCATCGCAGAAAATGTACCGGCATGGCGTAGACCGCAGACCAGTGGCGCTATTGCTTCCAGTGAGCAGCATCATCCCGCCCGGGAAATCTTTCGCAAACATCGTGTTGCCACTGTCGCGACTCCTGCTCGGTGCGATCTTCTCCGCCAGCACCGGCGTATCCGTGATCAAGCTTTCCAGCCGTTGCTTACTCAGCCGCTTTGCCATCTCCACCGTTGGCTGCACCAGCAGCATCGGCCCCGGGGCATGGTCGATCACATAACCCAGCCAGTTCGCGCCGGCCTCCGTCTTGCCCGTCTGCGCAGCAAACATCATCACCACCCGCTGCACCGCGCTGGTGCTGCTCAAGCAATCCATCGGCTCCCGCAGGTACGGCGTCCGGCTGGTGCGCCATGGCCCCGGCTCCGCGCTTGCCTTGCTGCTCAGCCGCCGATGCTTGTCCGCCCACTCACTCACCGTCAGCGGTTGCTCCGGCCGCAACCCATCCATCAATGCCGTGCGCCAGGTGCTCATCCCTCCACCTCCGCCAACGACAGCAGCGCATCGCGGTGCTCATCACTCAGCAGCTGGTGGATCACAGCCGCGTCGGTCTCGCCCGCAAGCTGGTGGCTCAACCGATCCGCCAAGTTGCTCAATGCTTCTCGGATGCTGCGGCCAATTTGGAAAGCGTCCTTCTTTACCTCATCCGCTGGCACCAGCTCCCGCCGTTGCTGCGCTACCTGCAGCTTTGCCAGCTCCGCCTGGTAGTGCTCACGCCTCGCTCTGCTCTCATTCAGCTCCGGGATCGCATCATCCGGCAGCGCCTCGATCACACGCTTCAGCTCCACCGGCGTGCGCGGTGCCGCTACCTCGATCGGATCCGCCTCGTCCACCTTCGCCGCGTTGTTCCTCAACGTGTTCTTCCGCCACAACTCCAGCGCCATGTCGCGATCCAGCCATCGCTTGCCGTCCTTCTCAACCACCGCCGCAAGGATCCGGCTCTTCGTCGCATGAGTTACAGCCGCCTTGGTGCAACCCTTGATCGCTGCAAATTCCGAGAACGTAACAAGCAAGTTTACTGATCGCTAGGCTTTGTTAACTCATACTAAACCGCGCTTAACGGTCTAGGGGTGTTTCATATCAAGATCCGCTGAGATCCATTGCGCCGCAAGGGTTTAGGGGGATTCAACACCTGTCTCTTATACACATCTGACGCTGCCGACGAATAGAGAGGTGTAGATCTCGGTGG
>ENA-OSIY01001109-OSIY01001109.1-marine-metagenome-genome-assembly--contig:-NODE-1109-length-14666-cov-6.337035_pt1 | contig 14666 bp, 12 predicted proteins | sample MGYA00237884_ERZ534233 | MGnify/ENA primary metagenome ERZ534233 (study PRJEB26412, sample SAMN06343840) | marine metagenome | isolation source: estuarine water | place: USA: Columbia River Estuary... | reverse complement strand
TGGTCAACGCATAACATATAACCCTTTGTGTCGTTAAACGGTCTTATATACACTAAAGACACGTCGTTTAAAGCAGGATGTATGTTATCGTGTAGTGGAATAATCTCAATAAACGCTTCCGTTATTGTTTTATGAGTTAAATACTCAAGTGATTCTTCCGTTTCTATTATCCAAAACATAACCTTGATTTACTCCGTTAATATACGAAGCCAAGGTTATAATTCCAAGTTTAATAACCTCCTCCTCCACCTCCTCCACCTCCACCATATCCACCACCCATATTCATTGGGGTTGGTTTATAACTACTTGTGGATTGGATTTGTTTTATATTTTTTTGTTGATTTATTGCTCGTGGAGAAATTGCTTCGTTTATCGGAAATAGATATCCATGAGGTTCTTTAATATGAGTTTTACCTATCATAGGTCCTTTACTATCATGGATGTGATAATCTCCTATATAGTTTTGTCCATTAGCGGTTTTAAATTCTCCACCAGCGGTGTATAAATTAGATGCTTCTGTGTATTTGTAAAATTTATCAAATCCTCCAGTTAATTCAAGGTATTTAATAAACCCATATACTTTATTATTTGATTGTATTTGAGATGCTATTCTAAAATTTGTTTCTTTAACTTTATCTTTATCCCCTCCAATCGACCAAGTCATGAAAAAAGGAATATAAAACTGCCAAGCGTATTGAGGATCTTTACTTAAAAATCTTTCAAATTGTAATTTATCTATTTCAATAAATTTAGGTTCATTTGATTTTCTAACAAAATATCTTTCAAATCTACCATTTTTATAATTATCTTGTGTTGGAGTAGAATAGATAAAGATTGGTAATTTAGATAAAATAGGAAGATTCATTTGATTATAACCAATAGTAAGTAAGGTAGCATTAATGTTATCAAACTCGGGACTAGTTTGGTATTCTTCACTTGAATCAATAGCTGGTTTAATATCTAATAATTCTTCACTAGTTACATCATCATTACTTTTTCCGCTAAAATATTTTCCGTCATATGTTTTGTAATAAAATCCTACATAATTATTTAATGTAGAAAGATAAGCTAATTCATATCCATTAGTATAAAGATTGGTTTGTATTTTGCTTTTTGGGTAGTACATGATTTTATTCTGTGTATCCTAAACGTTTTAACATAGCAACTACTTTAGGAGTTGGTTGAATATCAGTATGAGAACCTCCTCCGGTTGCGTGAGCAAATATTCCGTATTGTTTATAATCTGTTGTTTGTTTTTGGATTGTTTCCCCTTTCTTTCCTAGACCTGCTTTAATTCTTCTATTTGTATTCGCTATAGTCCACTGAGAGGATTCTACTGTGGAATTTATTGCCGGTTTTCCTTTTGTAAGTCCAAATACTTGTTTCCATAGATTTTTTCCAGTAATACCTTTTTGAATATTTGGGTAACGAGAGATTATTTCTTTTATTAATTTTTCTAAAGATGCGATTTGAGGGTCTGTAAGTTCTTGAGTTTTTCTAGTTCCATCGTATGTAAATCCTAAATCTATCACGTTGTCTACTTTGACTGTAGTATTATAACTAAGATAAAAACCTTCTTTTCCCGTTACAGTGATTGGTGAATATACCCCTACCACTTCAATACCTACACCCGATGTGTTCCACGTATCACCATGAACTGCAATTTTTAATTCAGGAATACCTGTTGCTGTATTTCCAGATCTATCAACAGCATAATGGATGCCTGCTTTATTCCACCAATCATATTTTGCCTTTTTTAATTCGTTTGCTTTAGCAAAACCTCCAACATAATCTACAACCTCTTGAGCTGATGAATTTGGATTACCATCAACTATATGTAATATAATAGAATTAACAGTAGGTCTAGATCTAAATTGTGGTTCATTACCAGTCCAAGCATTACCAGAGGCTACACTAGGTTGATTTTGTAATACTGCTTTAACATATAAAGTATCATCTTTATATGTAGTTTCCTTACCAGCGGCAACCGCTAAACTTTGGATTTTTGTAGTCCATTGGTTATCTGTAATTGTATGACTTACTGCTTTTACTATAAAATTTAAATCGGAAAAATTTGGGGGTAATACTTTATCATCAGTTGTATATTTTTCAAATAATTTTACTCCCCCTAACCCCATCATTGATAAACTTAAATCAAAAGGAATTACCGTTTTAGGATTTCGATTGCCTTTCTTGATTTGATATGAAATTAAATAATTTCCTACTGTTTTTAATACTCCAGTAAATTCACCTATTTTGTTGGTATCTATACTTTGGCGTGTTCCATAAAAAGATCCTGCTAGAGAATTTAATTTTTCTATTTCTTCTTTATTAAATTGGGCTGGAGTTTTTTCTTCGGGTGTTGTATTTAGAAGATTTAGGGAGAATTTACTTTTAAATGTTCTATCAGTTAATCCTCTATTATATGTAGCCATTGCTGTTGTATCTTCTCCTAAAACACCCCCTTCACCCTGTGAATTAGCATTTGTTACAGCATTAGCTTGGAATTTAGAATCTAAAGTTACATTAAAATCAACACTATTAATAAAACTACCTTCACTATAACCTGCGGAAGCAGGTTCAAAACCATATATGTTAAATTTAGCTATTTCTTTCGATTCTTTATCCCCAGCTTTTATGTATGCTAGTTCTTTTATGGTAATTTTATTTCTCAACGAATCATAAGATACTTCCCAATCATTAACATATCCTAATGATGATTTTATTCCATTCATTATTTGTTTTAAATAATTAAATAAAGAAACATTTCCATCTGAATCAACATTCTGAACGGAAGCTACAGCAGCAAAATTTAGGTTAACAAAAATATTCATTGTATATCCTAAAAATGAATCCTTTTTAAAGGGAAATTCTTTATCTAAAAAATCTCCAACAGTTCTTTCCTTTGAATTTGAATATATACCTACTGGTACATCTGGATTTTGTATAAAGCATATTGTTGGGTCTCCGGATAGGGAATAATTGTGCCTAGTACAAAAATTATCTTTTTGAGCATAGTCTATAGTAAATATAGGTGTATTTTCAGCATTATATATTAATAAATTATTACTTATAAATTGTAATAAAGTTCCTAATCTAATATAAGTTTCAGTCCCTGGTTCATTTATAACTGTTATACTTGAATCTTTTTGTAATTCTTGCTTTTGGTTTTTTGAACTTGTTTCAAATCCTTTTCTATATAAACCGTTTTTAGCATTTAATAAATCGTAGAGTATTGAAATTGGAGGATTATCTTTTTGATAGTTATCCATTGTTTGTCTTTGACTATCTAACCAATAATTTAAGATATTAGCAAATTTTAAAGACGATACTACATTATCAGGAGCAGGTTCGGCATTTTTTAATTTATCATATTCGGCTTGGGTTTCAGCTAATACTTTTTCAGCAGCTGCTGTGGAACTTTCTTGCCTAGTAGCTTGAACAGTTTGTGGTGGCTTGTTTTTACTTTGATTTACTAGTTGAGAAGTGTTATCTCTTTGGGCATGATTTTCATCGAAAATTGCCTGACGAGAACCTGCATACACCACAACATCCTTAGCTATTGCTCTCGCTGCTGTTAGTTTAGCTAATTCTGCTTCTTCTTTTTCTTTCCGATCTAATAATTCAGATAATGTAGCAGATACATTTGGTTGATATTTAGCATTAGCCGATGAAGTATTAAGTTTTAAAGATTCAGATAATAAACCTACAGACTGCATGTATACTGTTATAGTATAAGTGCCATCTGGATTAAATTTATAATTAAAATTAGATATAGGACCAAACATGCCCTCATAATTTCCAGAACGAGCTAAAGAATCATTATTAATTATTCTAGCCATAGTTCCTACATCAAATTGTTTTCCTGAAAAAAGTTTAGTTAAAGCATTTGTATTATTATAGTCTTGTTGAACAATAGCACCTGTTGCATTATCAATATATAAAGCATGTCCCCATTCTACTAAAATATTATATCCTGGATGAAGGTAAAGAGTTTCAATTATAGCTAATTGTTCTCTAGTAAATGCTATTATTTCTATTTCAGCTCTAGCATTAGTACCCCTATTAAGATATGTTATATTAATTGATTTTATACCAGGCATAGGTCTAATACCTTGACTTAGTCCTCCAAAACCATAAGTAAAATTATTTATTAAATTTCCACTAGAATTAGTATTTATAAAATAATCTGTATTGTTAAGAGATCGTAAATTAGATACTAGGGTTTCTTGTTGGTTTATTGTTTCATTCTTTAATTCAGATACACCACCATATAAAATAAAACTTTTAGCTAGTTTATCCCCAGCATATTCTCGTATATTAGTAGCATTAGGGAAGATATTTTGTAATAATTTTTCTACCTTTCCGGGTGTTTTTCCCTTTGAACCTGATGTTCCACTTGAACCTGAAGATCCTGAGCTTCCGCTTGTATCTGCTGAAATGTCTAAATTAACAGAAGATGCTAAACGCATCCATGAAGAATTATTAAATTTCCATTGTTGAGTAAAAGGATTATTATTTATAATAGGATTATTTCCTAAGTAAATTTGTCGTAAACCTATTTGTTCTACTACACTTTGATCAAATGAAGGATATGAAAATGCATTGATTTCAGCCATAACTTATATTAACTATTATTTGCTATAAAATTTGATAAAATACCATCAAGATTAGCAGGTATTCTTATCTGTGTACCTGGGGTTATAAATAAAGATGATGGATTAATTTTGTTAGGATTAGCAATTGCTATAACCCAATAATATTGAGTTGAATTATAAAATTTATTTGATAATAAATCTAATCTATCTTCTATAGAAGTAATAATGTATATATCATTAGTATTATTAGGAATACTTTGATAAAAAGGATTTTTATAAAATGCTACAGGAGTTTGTTCTGTAGTAAGTTCGGCTAAAACAGTTGTATATCTATTCATTGTTATATTTTAGTATTATATCCTTCGTTATATTGACCTAAACTAATAAATGGACTAGTAACTTTGCCATCTGTAGTTTTAGTTCCATTGGCTTCTACTGAGGTAATAAAGTTGTTTGATTTTCTAGGTAAGAAATTATGAACAGGAACAAATGAAAGTTGAACTTCTATAACCATAGGTACAATAGAAGATTCTAAATCTCGTTCACCATAATTGTCCTTAGTAGGATCATTATATCTTCCTATATTCCAAGGGGAATTAGCGTCTATAGTATAAGTTAAATTAGTCATAAAACCAGGAACAGCAGATAAATAATCTCCTACAGTTAATTTAAAAAAGTTTCCTCGCATATACCCGGCTGTTGAATAATCTGGTGCGGCTAATGATGCTAAGTAGTTTAATTTACTATATAATGGTTTTAATTCTGGTTGACTTTCAACTGCTACTTTAAAAGTTAAACTTACGTTTCTTGTAAAATTATTAAAAATATAGAAATTTTCTCCTCTTCCTGAGTATGAGAATGAATTCCAGTTTGATTGAAAATTATCTCCAAAGGTTTCAATATAAGCTCTAAAGTGAATAAATTCATATTTAGAAGGATCGTTATTGTCTACTACTTGAAAATAAAATGGAATTAAATCAGAATCAGCGATTGATTGTGTAACTTGACCACTTTTATATATTGAAGTAGCATTTATTTTATCAACTGTTGTAGGTGAAGCGGATCCGGTGTTTTGGTTTGTTACATTTTTTGCTCTAGTACCATTATCTGATATTCCAAAAGTTTCATTTAAGTTATAAACTTTATAATTACTTTTAGCTAAAAAACTATTAAAAGCAGTACTTTGAGGAACATATTGTCTAAAATCATCTAAACCAATTGGAGTATCGCCTGTTCCTAAACCATAACCTGTGTTTGAGTTAGCTCCAATAAATTGATATTCTGTAGCTTGAGCTAGTGCATTATCAGTAGTAAAATTACCAACAGATCCTAAAAATTTAGATGTAAAAGTACTAAAATTGGTTCCATAAAAATCAATTGTTTCGTTGGTTGTATTTGTAACTCTTTTTCTATTGTATAATCCTAAAGTACTATTTATAATAACTAAATTATCATTTTTTATACCAAATTGTTTAGCTATTTTAACATCAACAATTTGTTGGTCGTTATCATAAATGAATTTTCCTATTTTAGTATTATATAATATAGTTAATCTATTGGTAGAATCAGTATTGTATTCATTCTCAGTTAAATTTAAATAAGAATTTTCATTTACTAATCCTTGAGAAGCAAATGGATTTAAACCCATTTTATTAACATGTAAACCAAAAGGATTACCAGCAGCCTGAGCTAAGGTAGATATCGGTGTGTAAATGTTCCTTGGAATAATATTATTGGGTAGATATACTGGAGAAGATTTAGCTAATATATTTTGTTGTACTGTCCATAATACTCCCTTACTAGATTTAAAAAAATTAGTTAGTCTGATTTCATCTTCTTCAATAGATTTAGTTAATAAAAATCCACCTCTTATATAAAAATCAGGACCTCCGGTTTGACCTATGTCTTCCATAGGTAAATCAAAAGCTTTTTTAGTATCTACCTTAAAATAAGGTTGATCACTAATACCACCTCCAGGTCTATCATATTGTGGGGCTCTTCCAAAATTTAAACTTTTTTGTAAAAATCCAGTATTAACGGCATACGGTAAAAAGGATACGTCAGGGCCAGGGTTTTGACCACTTGCCTTATACTTATTAGCATAAGGGTAATCCTTATAAAAGGAATTTATATCTGCTAAGAGTTTTATTAAACTCATTTTTTATTTAGGTAAATTATCTAAATATTTGTTTGGGGTTTTACCATCTAAATCTAATTGTGATTTTGCTAAATCTTGTTTAAAATTAGAAGCCCCACTATATGGTTGGGGATTCTTAAATGGTAAATCATATAATGAAGAACCTACTTTTGATTGTAAATCAGAAGTTGTTTGATCATATTTTTTTGGATTTTTACCATCTAAATCTAATTGAGATAGAGTTAAATCTTGTCTGTAATTAGATGCTCCATCATACGGTTGAGGATTTTTACCATCTGTATTAGATAATACGGATCCTTGGTTTTTTAATATATCTAAAAGTGCCATAGTATTTTATTATAAATATTATTAAATTAAATTATTGCATTGCATAGTTATCATATCCTACAGCTACTCCCACTTGATTACCATTTATTTCAATTGGTTTAGGGATACTTAACACATTTAACATACTTTCTAATAATGAGTTTGTTTTATCAACTCCTTCAGTTCCAGCTCCTGATGTTTCTCCAAAACTTTGGTATTTAGAAACTAAAGAAGATGTTGCTTGAGCTCTAGAGGCTTCGCTATTATTCTTAAGAGCAGCTGATAATGCTCTTTTACCCTTTGCTTCTGCGTCTTTTCTATCACTTATATCATTTAATCCACTTATTAATCCATAAGCACCTCCTACAATACCTCCAACGGCTGTTCCTACTACAGGAAAAATCATACTACCAATAGCCGCACCTGTAAGTGCAGCACTTGCAGTACCACCTACAACATCTGTAGTATCTGAAGCACCAGTAGCCTCTCCATTAGGTCCTTTTAGTTTATCTGAGATCATACCTGTTAATGGATCTATTAACATTCCTGCTATCATTCCTCCAGGACCTCCAGCAAATTTACCTAAACTAGATGCTCCAAATTTACCAAAAGTTCTTAATGCCTTAGTACCCATACTAGCAGGACCAGCAGTTCTAGAAGCATTAAATACTGCGTCTTTAGCAGCACCACTAAGTAAGTTATTATTTTTACCAAATGCTTCACCACCTAAAGTATAAGCACCACTTTTAGTAAATTCTTTAAAACCTCCAGGAGCAAATTGACTTAATTTTGAAGAAATTTTACTTAAAGGATTATTTCCAGCACCACCAGGTCCTACTTCTGAGGTATATGTAGGTTTGAAAATAGAAGAACCATGTGTTCCAAGTGCTAAGTTAGATATAGAACGTAATGCTTTTAATCCAACAAGTCCTCCTAAAATTTTTAAAACTACTGGACTTGTTAAAAGATCTATAGCTTTTCCTAATCCATGAGCTAAGGTTTTAACACCATCTATAAAACTCGTTAATCCTCCACCTTTAATAAAATTATCAAATCTATCAGCAAATTTTTCAAAATAAGGAGACAATTCAACAACAAATGCTGTTTTAAATTTCTCCATCAAATTATTAAGTTTTTCCTGAAATGAAATATTTAATGCTTTATCTGCTAATTCATCACCACCTATTTTTCGAATTTCTTCTAATGAAAGTTTTCTATCAGCGAATTTTTTAGCTAATTCGTTTTCATTTTCTGCACCTAATTGATGCATCTGGCTGTCAAGTTTGGCTTGCATTTCTTTGCTCTCCAGCATTTCTCCAAGGGCATCACGAGACATACCATAAGCTGCAGCTAATGTTTCAGCTTCAATTCTACTTTTACTAAGGAATTCAGATGCTGTTCCTATATCTTTAGATAATACTTCTGCTAATTTTTGGGTTTGATTTGTATTAGCATAATAACGAGCAGCCTCTACGTTTAATTCCCTACCGGTCATCAACTCAGCTGATTGTTCGGCGGCAATAGATGATTCTATATTTAATATACTATCAGAAATGGAGTCTAGCTGGCTCATTTCTAAACCTAATTTTTTAGCTTGTATAACTGATTGTATAAGGGCTTCTGTTCCTCCTCTTAGTGATAATCTTTGAGCCGAGGTGGTTTTAGCAATCCCTTCCATAATTGTTTTTTCACTTAAGGAAGTATGAAGTTGTTCTTTTTGGTATTTAACTTGACCTTGTATTTCTTCAGTTGTACCTTTAAAAGATTTTCCTGTTGTTAAAGATAATTTATAAAAAATACCAGCAGTTTCAGCACTAATACCTACTGCTTTTGTTAAATCCGTATAAGTAGTTAATGTTTCTTCTGAGAGATTAGCAAATGTTCCAGTTAAACCATTTAAATTTGTAAAAGCTTCTGTTAAATTAGGAACAGTTGCAGTTAAACTAGTACTAGAGGATGCTATTTCTTCAAAATGATGTTGAAGGTGAGCCCCTTCTTTTGTTGTTAATCCAAAATTTCTAGCTAGTTCAACTGATTCTTTATTAAATTCAGAAAATAAATGATATAACTTAGAAGCTGCTCCTACTAATATAGCTCCTTGTACTAATGGATCTTTTAAGGCTGATCCAATTCCTTTAAATATTTCTTTAAAACCAGCTCCAATAACTTTTAACCCAGAACCTGATTTAGCTGCTTCTCTAAGGTTTTTATTCATATCCTCAAAGTGTTCACCTTCAATTCCTATTTTAGCTAAAGTACCCTGAATGCCTTTAAAAAGTTGTCCAGTAAGACCTAAAGTTTTTTGGATATTTTTTTCGGTTTGTAAAGTTTTCTCTGTTTCTTCGGAAATTTGAGCTAAATAAGATTTTTTATCTATTAAAGCACTATTTACTTCATCATAGGTTGAGATTTGTTCGGCTGTTGCTTTACCTTGGTCTTTAAGTATTTTAAGTTCATCTCTTCTAATTCTCAAGCTTTCCATTTCGGCTTGAACTTGTTTTTGAGTTACTTTTAACTGTTTTACGGATAAAACTTCTTCATCTTTAGAATGCTGACTTAATTTTCCTGTAATGCTTTCTAATTTATCAAAAGAACGATTTATTTGTTTTGCTGGATCTACTGTTCCTTTTAAATCAGCTAATACATTTTTTAAAGTAGTAGATAAAGTACCAAATACATCTTTTAAACTACTTACTTCACCTTTTAATTGTTTTACAAAAGTTTTAGCATTTTTTATATCTCCATTGAAACCCTCAAATATTTTATCTAAATTTTTATAAGCATCTCCCCCTAATCTTCCTATTTCATTGTTAAGAGATTGAATTTGCTTTTTTAAATCCGCTAACTGTTCTTTACTATCGGTCATTACAGGGTATTATATGTTATAAATATTAAGAGGCATCATTTTGTTGATGCCTCTGTTTTATATAATACTTTTTGGTTTGGTGCTACTTTAGGCATAGCTCCGGCTCTTAAATTAGCTATTGATTTTTGTATTACTTCATCTTGATCGTTATTATTTGTCTTGTCATAATGTTTTCGCATTTGGCTAAAGATAAAATTTTTTAACCATAAAGGTAAATTGTAAACAGTTTCAAAATCATAACCTCCTTGACCCCAAAAACATATATCATGTAATTGAGCAAAAAGAGCCATTCTTTCTTCAGCTATTGAATTAAGATTCAGGCCAAAAAAAGTTAAGAGTAACGGGGATGGTGACTTCCTCCTCGAAGCCGTCTGCATCCACGTGGTTTATAGTCATATTTACGTCGGGTTGGAATGATTTAATATAATCTCGCAACGCTCTAGAGTCTTTTGCTAATAGATAATTATCTACGAACTCACGAACATCTTTTTGTTCATAGTTACCACCAACTGATAAAATTAAATGTTTTAATCTTGTACTTAATTCTGGGGATAAATCTTTATTTATTTTCTTTAATCCTTCTAATTCAGCGTCAACTGATTTTTCTACTTTACCATCCAGAAGCTTGAAAGTAATTTCAACTTTAGAATGTGGTAAAGTAAATTTAAATTCATTTTTCCCCTTTTCAAAATCTTCGTTTCCGAAAAATTTATTTTCAAGGGTAGTTAAATCAACCTCATATTCTGTTCCATACAATGAAAATTTATAGTCTCCACCATAACCTAAAACACGAGCAGCAACTAAAAGGGCATTTTTATCACCAACAATTAAATCATCTAAATTTACCCCATCAGTAATGATAAGGGATTTTAATAATTTGTCAAACACAACACCTTTTTTAATGTATGCTTGGTTTGTTAAAATGTCTTCTTCTTTAGCTGTCATGTACTTCATTTCCACTGATCCTTTAGATAAGGGGGATGAAGAAGGGTAAACTAGTCCTTTTGAGGGCAATTCCACGGTTTCTGTCGGGAATTTAAATTTATTTTCTTCCATAATCTGTTTTGTTATAACTTTATTGTCGTATATAAATATATGAAAAACAAAAAAGCTCGCAAAAATTGCGAGCTCTTTTTAATTTTATTTTTAATTAGAAATTCAATACGCAGTAATCCATTCCTACTGTAATTGTAAGGTTTTGTGCTGCAGCGTCTGTATCCCAGTTATATTCACCGAAATTAGCTGTTTTAATAAATGCACCTTTAATTACCCATTCTGAAACGATGTCACCTACTGGACCTAAAATATCAATTGTTAAGTCTTTCTTGTAGAAATCGCTATAACCATCACGACCAGTTACTGATTCGTGGTGTAAACGAACCCATTCCATTGTTGCTTGAGCTCCTGAAGGTGTAATTGGATCAAATAAAGTCATTGTAATATCTCCCCACTTAGATTTACCTTTTACTTTACGGTAAACGTTGATGTGGTTTAATACAATTTCTTCTTGAGTTAATTCTATTCCACTTACCCCTTTGATCAAGTATGAAGGGATTCCGTCTACGTAAAGAATAAATCTATTCTGTACTTTAGGTTCAAAGGCGGTAAAAAATATTTCGTTTGGATCTAAAATTGCCATGTTTTTATATTATTTCTTTTGTTATAAATATTTAGTTTTTAAAAAATTATGCAGGGAAAGTTGCTCCAGTTGGTAAAATATTGAAGTTCAAGTAAATGAATTCAGCAGTTTTAGTTGGTTGAAGATAAATTTGACCTACTAATTGGTTCCTATCGATTACATCAGGTGTGTTGTTGCTAGAGTCCATAATTACTTTAAAAGCATATAAACCTTGTCGTTGTTGAACTGATGTTAAATATGGGTTAACTTGAGATAAGAAAGCATTTCTTGTTGCTATAGTATTTTGTTCAAATACTAAGTTATTTGCAATTTGAGAAATGTATGACTTAACTGCAATTAATAAACGACGAACATTTACACGATCTAAAGCACTTGCTTTAGTTTGTAATGTTTTCTGTCCGTATACTACAACCCCAGTACCTGGGAAAGTAGCGATTGGATTTATTTTATTGATGTATAAGTTATCCCTTTGTGTTTGTGATAATTTTTGAGCAGCTCTTACTACTGTTGATAAACCACCTCTATTAATACCTGCAGGTGCAAACCAAGGTTCTGAAACGCTATCGTTATAAGCGTAAACACCAGCTACTAATGTTGAAGCAGGTACCCATACTAATGCTCCAGTATTAGGTTCTATTGTTTGAACCCAAGGCCAGTATGAAGCAGCATATGAAGTATTTCTTGCATTTGCTTGAGCAGCTACTGAAGAAATATTTTGTTCTGTATAAGGTACTAAATCAAGTACATAAATATTATCACCTCTGTTTTGAGTATTATTAATAATATTTGTAGTTTGTGTTGGGTGGAGTGAGTTAAATATACCTGGAGTAATTAAAACGTTAAATTTATAATCATCTTGGTTTGATAATAAATTAATCATATTATCATAACTACCTGTATTTAAACCTTGAATATTGCTTACAGTAGTAATATCTCCATAATAAGCAGCTCCGGATCCACCAGCATAACTAGCAGCATATAAATCTCCAACTGCGTTAGCAAATGAACCACTGCTATTTACGGGAATTGAAGCTGTAAATTGAGTTTTTGCATTACCCGTATTATCGAAATAATTTGGTGTAGGAGTAGCTACTGATTTAACTCTTACGTATCTTGAGAAGTTAGGAACAGATCCTGATACTTCAATTTGGATTGTTGTTGAATTATAATTTTTCTTTTGATCACCTAATACTTTAGTAACAAAATTAGGAGCTGTTGGATCCATTGATAAGTTAGTCCAAGTTTCTAATACAATAGGATTATCTATATTATCATTACCTTGACGGATAATTAATGAGAAAGTACCTTGTGAAGTATCACTATTAGCAACCTGCCATCTGATATTATCAGAAGAACCTGATGCTAATGAACCACTAATATCTTCACTACCTGTATCGTTCATTAAAGCACCTTCAGATAAAGTTGCTAATACTAAAGCTGCTGTATTTTTACCACCACTAAAATTAGTTGTAGTACTACCTGAAATTGTAAAGAAAGTATTTCCAATTATTCCACTAACATTTGAAGTAGAAGATAAAGTTAAATTAGCAATATTACTAGAGGCTGTTATGTATTGTAAAGATGAAGTATAAGCAGTTGCGGAAGAACTAGCATTTAAAATAGTTACTATTCCTGAAGCAAAGGTTGTTGGGGTTGTAAAGGTAGAAGCATTAATATTAATTTGTCCAATAGTATTTGCTTGAGCACTTCCTGTAAGATTAATAATAGTATTATTTACATTAAATGAGCTTGAACCAACAGCAACAAAACTTGCTGAGAATGGAGTTATACCAAGAGTAGTTGAAGCTGTTGTTAAAGGAGTTGCATTTACAACACCATTAGAACCCGTTAAACCAGTTACTGTAGTAGCGGGAGAAAAAGGTAGTGCTGTACTTTGGGTAACTACTCTAGCTACTAATAAAGTTTCACCACCGTTTGCAAAATAATTATAAGCCGCGATTGAGGTGAAATAAGTATAAACTTGACTACCACTTAAAAATCCAGTACCGAATTTATTTTCATATTCACTATATGATGTAACAACAGTGGGGACTTCTACAGGACCTTTAACTGTAGGGCCAATAATAGCAGCACCTACTGTAATAGGTTGCTGCGTGATAAAGGATTGGTCGTTTTCTCTTGCTAGTACGCCAGGAGATATTAATGTTTCTGCCATGTTTCTAAAATTATATTGATTTTATTCTGTGATAAATATGACAAGAGGAGTTAAAAATTAATTAGAGGGTATGAATTCTCCCTTATCTATGTTAACAGCTCCTTCACCATATTTTTCTTGTAATTCTTTAGCTATTTGAGTTTCATCATTTTTTATTTTTGATAATGCCTCAATAAGGCCTTCTTTTTGTAATTCTAATTCTTGAATTTGATATTCAATAAAACCAAAATCTCTCATTAAAGCATTTCTGTTAGTTTGAGTGTTTTTTAATTTTTGTAACTCTTCGGGGGTTAAAACTTTATTTTCCATTTATTATTTTTTAAATATATGTTCCTGTAAATATAACTGTTCCTGAGTCTGAAAGAGCTCCACTAATTAATACTTGGCCACTGCTTGATACATTAACTTTAAGAAGAGATTGACCAGGAGTGGTTGAGAAGGCTTCAGGGTATGAGGCATTAATCCATACAGTATCACCTAATACTTTACCTAATAAAACAGGAAACACACTACTTGTAGCGGCTCCTGATGTCATTATTGTTTTGCCTGCTACAAATTTAAAATTTGCGGGTAATACAGCGGATCCATTATCATAATATTGATTTACTAGTTGGTCTGCTGATATGGCTAATGAAGCACTAGTAGCATATGAACTACTTAAAGATGAAGAAGCATATGAACTACTTAACGAGGAAGCAGCATATGAACTACTTATGGCTACTGATGAACTTATGGAATATGAACTGCTTACAGCATATGAACTACTTATAGCATATGAAGCACTAGTAGCATATGAACTACTTATGGCTACTGATGAACTTATAGAATATGAACTGCTTATAGCATATGAAGCACTAGTAGCATATGAACTACTTAAAGATGAAGAAGCATATGAACTACTTAACGAGGAAGCAGCATATGAA
>ENA-OSIY01001108-OSIY01001108.1-marine-metagenome-genome-assembly--contig:-NODE-1108-length-14667-cov-5.799246_pt1 | contig 14667 bp, 25 predicted proteins | sample MGYA00237884_ERZ534233 | MGnify/ENA primary metagenome ERZ534233 (study PRJEB26412, sample SAMN06343840) | marine metagenome | isolation source: estuarine water | place: USA: Columbia River Estuary... | reverse complement strand
TTAATGATACGGCGACCACCGAGATCTACACCTCTCTATTCGTCGGCAGCGTCAGATGTGTATAAGAGACAGGAGTTGATATGGGTTACAAGATTTTGAATTCAGTGGACCGTATGCGTGAAAAGTATACAGCCCGTGCAGGCCTAGAAGGTCCTTTCAACTTTAACGGTCGTGTTCTGTACTACGATGTTAGAGAAGGTGCCTACTACGATCCAACCACAGACTTCTACTTGGACCAGGATGAGATGGATCTAGTCGAGCAACGAATCATGGATACCTTGTCACAATGAAGTTTGAATTTGATGAAATACTACAGTGGACCGGAGCAGTATTAATCATTGCAGGGCACACATTGAATGCCATTGGCCCCTCCATATATCCTTACAATATTGTAGTCTTTGCACTAGGAACCGTAGCGTTTTTAACCTGGGCCATTCGTGCAGGAAACCGCCCACAAATGGCAGTTAATCTTGTGTCAATAGCCATTGGACTTGTAGGGTTAATATCTGCTTTTGGTTGATTTCTGCTTAATTTTTAAGCAGATAAGTGTTGCAAAAATACAACAAAAATACACTCAAAAAAGCCCAGAAAACGGTTGACCAAAGGCCCAGAGTGCGCTATAATACATACATGTTAAGCAAAAAGGAGTTTGGAATGTCATATGTTATTGTTGCAAAAGGTACTGGTTTAATTGTAACAGACGGTCCTAATAAGACCCGTGCATACAAAACTTTTGGTGCCGCAAAGGCCACTAGAACTCGTTTGTGCAACAAAGCAGGTTGGACAGAAAACCAACTGAACATTGTGGACCGTGCCACCTACACCGCACCCAAGATCACTGTTCGCAATTTGATGTCAGGCAAGCCTGTAGAAATCGATGCAGACACTCCTTGGTGTTGCAACCCAGCTTCAGAAACTTATTGGAGCATGTAATTAAATTGCATCGCAATAAAAGAACTAATTAATATGGGTAAATATATGAATGACACTATTACAAGAAATGCTATGGCTAGCAATAAAAGGCCTTGCTTACATAGCTATCGGGTATACTCTACATCAAATCGGAATTCAATTAACCCAGCCAGGTTTTTGGCTAGTAATAGCATTAACTTTAATTTGTGATCTCACCAGCATATGGTACAGTAACGCAAGAATTTTCAGACTACTAACAGAGATTGAAACAGATGGCCACAAAGAAACCCAAGTACCCGACCGTTAACGTATTCATTGCCAGTGCTATGGCATATAGGATTAATAATGGTTATGTTAACGGATACGAACAAGATCCGGTTACACAAAAATCAAAAATTCTCAATAAAGATATAATGCAAACTGCATTGCAATCTGACATTGAGTTTAATGCCGAAGACATTTCTATTGGAAATGAAATGTACGAACATTTTAAAGGCATCTTGTTTAAAGGCATCACAAATCGGCTTAACAATTTTGAAACAGCAATATCACAACTCATTGTTAAAGATGAATTGACTAGATTTGAATTTGGTATTGTTGCAAGTCTCGGCAAAGTGTATAACACAGATATAAAAAGAGAAAAAGATCGCGACAATATCTCAAGTGTGGGAAACCGAAGCGAATACATTTCTACAACGGCTTTGACCAAAAAAACCTTTCTTTTGGACATCAACATATTGACAAGTACCTTGCTTCCGTTGTATAATTGTTGGACGGTAACAGCAAAAACTGTGGAAAATAATTTAGTTGGATTTTATATGAAAACAGATCCAATTACATATATCGGCAAAAATGTAAAAATTCGATGCCGTGTTAAAGATCGAAAAGTTAGTAGAGATGGATTCAAAACTACTTACTTAAATTATGTTAAACTACTCTCGGAGGCGCAATGAAGTATTAGAAAAACAATAAGGTTTTCGAAATAGTCAGTTTTATTTTAATTTAAGAAAAGGAACATGATAATGTTTATCATTTATAAAGAAACAAAGCAACCGCACAATGCGGTTTATGTGGCAGAAGATGCCTATAAAGGTCCTGCATGTGCGTATGCAGGTGCTGAACCCGGTTGTGTTTATGATGACCGCAAAGCCGCGGAGATCGACGCAAGTTGGTTGTACCGTAGTAGCTCGGCCGTGTACCGAGTAGTAGAGCTGACTAGCAAGGCGGCCTAACATGAAGGTCGGCCAAAGCTATAGCCGATGTGTCAGGGACATCGTTGACGGCACAGTAAGCATTGACGATGTCCTTGTAGTTATTAGTCGCACGGATTTCGATCCGCACAACGACGAGCAGTGGAGTGGCATTTGGCAAGGCTATCGTGAGCGCCATGGCTTCAGTAACCCCGAGTGGTATGACTACCCCGAAGAAGATGAATCTAAGTTCCGTAGTGTAAGTATTATGCTATGGGATGACGGCAAATTGCATCAACCACGTAAATTTGGCGCTGGTGCTTATCGTAGTCGCGAAGTCTGGCTTGACGTAATTCCATCAGACGGCGATTCTGTAACTAATGTTGCAGTTAAAGAAGCATGGAATACTTATCGAGTGCTCAGAGAATTATCCAGATGAACGAAACTATTAAAGCAGGTGCAGACATCCACGCTGGCGACGGCGGCTATAGTATAGGCACTAAAGAAAAGTATGACGAATTTGTTAAAGGCCGTAATCAATCGTTGGGTCAAATGCGAATTAAAGAACTTGCGATACAAGCTGGCCTGATTGCTCCTTACGGTAGTGATCATGAAGGGTTGCGTGATTTTGATTATAGAGAATTCGCCAAGTTGATTGTGCAAGAATGTCTAGCACAGGTTGATAAAGTAGATGAAGTGTGCGAGGATGATGCAGAAAAACTAGGTATATCTTGGGTCGGCTATGCAATTGCAAAACATTTTGGAGTCGAAGGATGAGCGGAACACCCGCAAGTAGTAGTCCGGGCATAACTGGCTTTATCGAAATCTTTGAAGGTCGCTTGAATAAAATGAAGCTACACCTTAAAGAAGAGTTGAGTAAAGCTAAGGGCGAACGAGACCGTAAGGCTATTCGACGTATCACTGCTGATGCTCGTAAACTAAACAAGACACTAAAAGAAATGCGTAGTGTTACAACCAAACTGTGTCCACATTGTGGAGAGAAACTTTGAACGAACAAATGAAACATTGGTCTATAACATTTCCTGGCGAATTCGGCCAAGATGTTGTAGAGACATGGACAGAAGATCAAATCATCAAATCATATTACACATATTGGTCAACTAAAATGCTTGAAAATAATCATAAAGCAGAAATTAGTCGTGAACGATGCATAGAAGATTGGTGCACCGTTCATTGGGCATGGGCAGTTGAGGAGCGTAAGTAATGAAACTATCACCATATAGTCGTAACATTATCCTAAAGACACTACACAATTGGGAAGTGCCTAAAGATTTTGCCGAACCAATGTATAATTATTTGGTCTACGGATGGAGTCCAGGTAGTTGTTTCACTGCGGTGCTAGCCAACGACTTTTATCGAGCAATACAAAACAGTCATCCAGCTAATACAATTGAAGTGTTCAAAGCTCTAGTAGGTTGGATGACCGATTGCATGCCACATGAAGCATTTGGTAGCTATGAAGCAGTCAACGCATGGTGCTATCTTAAAGAAGATGTACGTAGAGCTGTGTTAGAAAAACACGAATTGATTTATACAGAGAAAGAAGAGTTTTTGTTGATACTTAAAGGCAGTCCAGTTACTGAACCAATATTATGAACGAACGAATTAAAGAACTGGCCGAACAGGCTGAATTAGAGCTTACAATTGAGACAAAAAAGTTCGCCGAGTTGATTGTCAAGGAATGTGCTGGAATTGCTGATGAATACGATGGTGTGGGTTCTACTATTGTTAGCAGGATTCAAAAACATTTCGGAGTTGAAAAATGAATGAACGAATTAAACAACTTGCTGAACAGGCTTATGAAGATGTTATCAAGAATACTCCTAGTTTTCTTGTCACTAAAGAACTATATGAACAAAAGTTCGCCCAGTTGATTGTCAGAGAATGTATCTGGGCATTTGGTGAGACACGCACAGAGCCCAGTCTAGAAAAATATATTTTAGATCGTTTAGGAATCATCAAATGAATTTATTTAAAGATAATTTAAATGCAATTGTTCTAAGTAGCACTACTATGCGTAATAGGGCAGACAGTGATACACAACTAGAACAATTGGGCACTCGATTGGACCACGCAACTGCCGTAGTCAAGTTATGTACACGTAAAGAACGCAGGACATGGAAATATAAATTCTGGAAAAATAACAGAGATTACTTACTTAGATGCTGGCGCAACGATATTATTTTAAAAGACATAAAGATGAAAGAAACTTTCACTGGAACCAAGTATAACATTGACTATACTTGGTTTGAGCATTCTGATCCAGGCCCAGTAGGAGATAAGTTTAGTTTTATGATAAGCGATATGATTGAAAGAGTATTTGGCAATGTCAGAGTGGATACTGCTCTTGAAGAAGCTTTTACTAGACATAAAGAAGAACGTTTACGTAAAGGACAATAAAGTTAAGGGCCAATAGCTTAATGGTAAAGCAGTCGACTCATAATCGATTGAGTGTAAGTTCAATTCTTACTTGGCCCACCACATTAAAATACCCGTATAAAACGGGTATTTTTTTGGCCGATAACACACACTTTAATTCAAATTGGATTTACTGTAAATACATTAGAGCTCAGATTATGACTCATTTAATGAATTATGATAAAACTACAACAATACCTGTTAATTGCAATGTTCTTGCCACTAAACTTATTAGCCGCACCACTTGCCGACTACTCTTTCAAAAGTCCTGCATTCAATGGTAGTGGCTACAGTAGTCACATATTAACAATAGAGAATCAGGAATTTACTCGCCATAAAGCACTTCGCGATCAGATACAGGCCGCAATGGACAAGGCCGCGGCAGACGCAAAAAATACTAATTTACAAAAGTTTTTAAACAATTTAGAATCAAGAATTTACGCACAAATATCACAAAATCTTGCAACAGCAATGTTCAAGGATGGTGGCACTACTAGTGGTACTTTGAATTTTGAGGGTAATACTATTTTCTGGACCAAGGACGGAACAACTAGCGTAACATTAGTTGTAACGGATACAGTAGGAAATCAGACAACGATTGTCATACCGTTGGGGCAGTTCCAGTTTTAATATGATAAAAAGAATATTATATGTTGCAATATTAGTAATGTTGAACGGGTGTGCAGTGTCGCAGTTTGCCGGTATTACAGAAACAGACCCAACGGTAACTACACAACGTGAAGCTATTAAAAAAGAATTTGCTGATATCCCACTACCAGCCAGCGCAAAGCCGTTAAGTGTGGCAGTATACAGTTTTGCGGATAAAACTGGACAACGAAGACCACAAGCCAACGTGGCCAGTTTAAGTTCGGCCGTCACTCAAGGCGCCGAAGCATTTTTAATTAAAGCATTACAGGACGTGGGCGGCGGCAATTGGTTTGAAGTAGTAGAACGTGTTGGAGTAGACAACCTTACTAAGGAACGTTTAATAATCAGACAAATGCGTGAAGCGTATGAAGGTAAGGATGCTAAACCGTTAATGCCATTACAATTTGCAGGAATGATAGTTGAGGGTGGAATCATTGGATATGACTCTAGTACTACCAGCGGCGGCGCTGGTATGCGTATATTTGGAATTGGAAAACAAACTCAATGGAGTACAGATACAGTAACAGTGAGTTTACGTGCAATATCAGTTAACACAGGAAAAGTTTTAATGACAGTGAATGTACAAAAAACTATTTTAAGTACAGCAGATTCCGCTACAGCACTGAAATTTTTTGATGCTGGCACACAAGCATTCGAAGCTGAATTAGGTTTAACTATAAATGAGCCTGGCACATACGCAGTTAAATCAGCTATTGAAATGGCAGTAGTAGAATTGATTAAAGAAGGCGAAAGGAAAGGCGTATGGGAATACAGAAAAACTATAACATCAGTAACACCTCCAGTGATACCAAAAGAAGAAAAAATAATACCACCCGTAGTAGTGGAAACACCTGCACCGAAGACAGTTGTAGTAGTGCCTCCAGAGGTAAAAAATGAGTTGGTTCAAAAGGGCGGCAAGGAAACACCCCCCGGTAACCAAGTCACACCACCCATACCACTCGAGCCCAATGGCAGAGAAGCACCTGCAGGAAGCAAAATTGATGGGCCCAAAGAACCAAAGCCAGCTGGAGGAGTTACCGGGCCTGCAAGTACCCCCATTAAAGAAACCCCAGTCGAGAAAGAAAACAAACCCGTAGCGGTGGATATATCGACGGGAGTTAACCCCAATACTAGTTTAGCAGGAATAACATTATTCCGAAAAATGAAACTTAAAGAATCAGGACACATCTATTCTGAACCAAATTTACAGAGTGCAAGAAAGTGGTGGTTCGTTAAAGGAACCACATTATCAATTAGACAACTGGGCTTTGACGGTTGGCTAAAAGTTACAGACAGCGAATATAAAGGCGGATGGATACACATAGATCTGTTGGAATGAACAGAACCACAAATTAGAATATTTGTGAATTCAGAGATAAGGTAGGGAAGTACCAAAAGGGTATGGTGTGTTAAACTATCACATCGTATATAACATATGACAACAAAACAAATATTTTTGTTAGGGTTAATATTACTGAGTCAAGCGTCACAAGCGGCGGACAACAGTATTTTTATTGACCAAGCAGGAGATAACGCAACAATTACGATGCTCCAAGACGGAGCCTCAAACAGAATACGAGCTATTCAAGGCACAGGCACAGGCAATACCACGCCCAGTAGACTACGAGGCGATGCTTTGGTCCTAAGTATCCAACAAATAGGATCAGGCAATATTCTAAACATGGGGGTAGATACATCCACAGCCAATGGATTCTCCCCAACTAATGTATCGTACAAGGTACAAGGTAATAATGCAGTAGCAACTATAGATATTAATGGAAATGGATTAGGGACAGCTTCAAGTCAGATATTGAATATAGATCAAGATGGTAGCGGCGCATTAGCGACGATTAACATGTTAGGAAGCAATAATTCGTTAACTGCAATACAAGCAGGCGGTGCCAATAATTCGTTAACCGCAGTTATAAATGCAAATGATGTATTAGCAACAATTAATCAAACAGGTGGCGGCGCCAATGCAACAGTATTAAATATGACCGGTGACAAAGGTCAAGTTGATATTATCACAGTAGGAGCACTTAATAGTACCACAATTACACAAAGTGGTGGAGCTACCATTGGACATTACGCCAAAGTTGATATTACCGGATCCAGTAATACTACTGTAATTAATCAGTCTGGCACTGTTGATTCTACTATTAATTTAAAAAGCGTGGGAAACGGAAACGTTACTACACTGACCAGCAGAAATTAAGGAACGCAAATGAAATTGCATAAACTGGCCGCGGCTATAATACTGCTGGCAGGGGTAGTGTTGAATGCAGGCGCATTTGTTGGAAAAGTCACGGAACAAATTGCCGCCGTGTCTCAGATTCAGCGAGCAAAGTCCACTATAGAAGGAACCAAAGGAGCCGGTATAGAAATGAATGATTCGATTAAAACAGGATCAGGAAAAGTTGGTATTACGTTTGAAGATGACACTAAGGTACAGATAACTGAAAACAGTAAATTAGTAATAGATGATTTTGTATATGATCCTAAAAGTAAATCGGGTGGTAAGCTGGCAGTTAAGATAGCATTAGGTACAGTAAGATATGCATCAGGCCAGGTAGCTAAAAATAATCCTCAAAATGTTGCAATAACTACACCAACTGCTACCATTGGAGTCAGGGGCACGGACTTTACAACTACAGTGGATGAAGTAGGAGCAAGTACTGTGGTATTACTGCCCAGTTGTCCGGCGCCGAGAACAGGCAGAACTGTAAAAGATATTGAATATGAATGTGTAGTAGGAGAAATTATAGTTACCAGCGATATGGGCACAGTAATTTTAAATAAACCATTCCAAGCTACAAAAGTGTCCAGTAGAATGAATGCTCCTACAAAACCAGTTATATTAAATTTTAGTGAAGATCAAATGAACAACATGATGTTATTTACATCACCCAAGGAATTACAAGGCAACACACGAGATGATCGTCGAGGATTTAAAAGCGCATTGGACATAGATTTTCTTAAAGAAAAAGGTTTGGAAAATGCGCTAGATGCTTCACAGAAAGAGTTTTTCGGTAATAGGCTAAGTCAGGATTATCTAACAACAACATCGTTCTTAGAAAATATATTTGATATGGTAGGCGGAGCTTTAAACGAAGACTTACTAAAAGACATAGATAGTCAGTTACCAGATTGGAAAAGAAGTAGCGGTATACAAGTATTTAAAGATGAACTAGGATTAACCCTTTACAGAGATAACGGCAGTGACATTCAAAGTGTAACTATACCATTAACACAAAGTGCGATAATATATCAGACGCAGGGAAGTTTAGAATTTAAGAATCGTGTTAACTCTGGGAATAACACTATTATTACGTTGACACAAAAATAAGTAGTACTATGAAAGATTATGTTAAAGATTATATTATTGCAATAGTAATTTTTGTAATAGCGGTTTTATTTTCATCAAGAGCAGACGCAACAACTATTGGCCCAGCAATGAATGTCAGTGGGCAAGGCAGTGACTATATATTCGTTTACCGAGGTAATAATTTGGCAGAGTTTGATGCGCTAGTAACAGTAGGTATTAATAATTTAAGTGGATGGTCAGCATCTTGTACAAGCCCGCAATGTTCAGGAACAACTTATATTGTAGACCATGCTACACTAAACGGCGATTTTTTGTATCTTTATACCAGTGACGGCAATGGCAACATAGCATGGCCAGATTCTGGCAGGTACTATAGTTTTAGTAGCCCACCAGTCACAACTACAACAAATTCTCAGGGCTCTTCACTGTCAATAACAACTGGGCCTGGCACTAGTGTTATTACACAAGGACAACAAGCAAAAATAACATTGCATCAAAATTACACGGCGCCTAATAAATTAATTTATATAGATCAAATTGGTGACAACAACATTATTACAATTGATCAAAAAGGCCATGGCGAAATTAATTTAACTATGCAAGGAAACACCAATACTACTAATATAAATCAAGGAGGTATTGGCATAGGCCAAAATCAAATTAAAATGAATACACTAGGAGACACTAACACAGTTAGCGTGAATCAAGGAAGAAGTGCAAACGGAACCCCTGCAGGTTCAAATGGTCATTATGCAGAAACAGATATAGTAGGTACTAACAACTCAATGACATTACAGCAGAATAACACTGGCGGCGTGGGTGGCCATTTTATGTCAACTTCTATTTACGGTAACCAAAATTCTATAGTAGCCAAGCAAAATGATAACGGAAATAAAATAATGTTCATTGATGTTAGTGGAAATAGTAATGTTGCTGACATTGTGCAAAAAGGCACCGGCCAGCACTATTTAGATCTTAAAATGAACGGGGCGCAAAATAATGCACAAATAGTACAAGAAGGTACTCAGCCAAACAAAGCAACAATCGACATGACTAGAGGACTTGGAGGTCCAAACAATTTGGATCTAATACAAAGTTCAACTACCAATCCACTTAGCATTAATTTATTACAAACCTGTACCAATCTAGCTGGATGTGGAACAGTTATTATTCGACAAAATTAAAGATTGCTTTTTTTAAACAATTATGTTAGAATTACTCTATGACTGAAAAAATTATTAAAATTTTGAAACGTTTCTTTACTGGAAACGGTATCGTAATATTGATCCTATTAGGGTTAATATCATTAAGAGTATATGACCCATGGCCTGTACAAGTACTACGATTAAAGAGTTGGGACTTCCTCCAAACTACTTTACCAAAAGTACATAGTAACGATGTAGTAATAGTAGAGATTGACGAAAAGTCAGTGCCTAAATACGGACAATGGCCGTGGGATAGAAAAGACATTGCAGATATAATCGATAAACTACGTGCCAGCGGCGCAGGTATTATCGTGATACCAGCGGTGTTTAGTGAACCCGATAGGGCTAAGGGCGATGATGTATTAGCTAAAAAAATTAAAGAGAATGGTGTTGTAATTGCACAAACAGTTACTACACAAACTAAAAAGCCAGATGCACAACGCAGGGGAGTTGCTAAAGTCGGAGAAGATCCTGCTCCGTTTTTATATTCTTGGCCTGGCGCATTGAAACCAATTAACATACTTGCAAATAATGCAGACGGTGTTGGAGTTATTGCCAGTGCCCCTGAGCCAGACGGTGTTGTCCGTAGAATGCCAATGCTGGTTCGCATCCAAGATAATATCTATCCTAGCTTAACAATGGAAGCATTACGTGTAAGCACAGGTGATCCCAGTTATCAAGTAAAGGCCAGCGAAGCAGGAATTGAAGCCGTGCGTGTTCCACAATATGGAGCAGTAACAACTGACCCCACAGGTAGTGTATGGATGAACTGGAATTATGAGTTTGATAGAATTAGTGTAGCTGATGATTTTAAGAAACGAGTAAAAGACAAAGTTGTTATCTTGGGTGTTTCATTAGAAGGTGTCGGTGGAGTCATTGCCACGCCAACTGGTAGTGCATGGTCACATGATATGCAGGCCGCGATGATTCAAACAATTGTTGATAAAAATAATATTCAACGTTATGCATGGTCTACTTTTATAGAATTATTATGTATTGTTGCCATTGGCATTGCAATAATTTATTTTGTGCCACGTGCCAGTGTGTTACTAACAGTACCTATTATTGTAGTTTTTATTGGATTATATTCTTATAGCAGTTATTACCTGTTTACCGAACTACATCAGTTATGGGATTATAGTTGGCCAGTTGTAACCGGATTCATAGTTTGGAGTTACATTGTATTCAATAAGTTTGCCAAAGAAAATGCGTTAAAGAAACAAATTGCAAAACAGTTTGGCACATACCTAAGTCCTGCATTAGTTGCTAAATTACAAAAGAATCCAGAGCTATTGCAATTAGGTGGCGATGAGCGTGAGCTAAGTATTATGTTCACTGACGTTCGAGGATTTACTACTATCAGCGAACACTATGGTAAGGATGTACAAGGCCTTACTAAGATCATGAACCGTTATATGACAGCAATGACTAAAAAGATCATTGACAATAACGGAACACTGGACAAGTATATTGGTGATGCACAGATGGCATTTTGGAACGCACCAGTTGATGAACCAAGACATGCACACATGGCCGCAAAGACAGCATTAGAAATGATGGGGAGTTTAGATGAGTTTAATAAACAAGTTGTGGCAGAAGGTGTGCCAGCTTTTGGTATGGGTCTTGGCATTAATAGTGCCGCCGTTGTTGTGGGTAATATGGGTAGCGATCAGCGTTTTGATTACACTTGTCTTGGCGACGGTGTTAATTTGGCGAGCAGACTCGAGGGTCAATCTAAGCCGTATGGTGTCAAGATTGTTCTAGGACAACGCACAGCAGAATTAATTAAAGACGAGTACTATTGCTTGGAATTAGATTGTATTGCAGTTAAAGGCAAAAAAGAAGGTGTATACGTTTATACACTGTTAGGCAATACCAATGAATTAAATATTCCTGACGAAGATACAACAAAACATAATGCAATGCTTGAATTATATCGTAAGCAAAAATTTGATGCGGCTATACGTTCGACAAAAGAACTAATGGGTAAGTTCAACGGACAAATGGATCATTATTATGAACTATGGATTGACCGTTGTAAGGAAATGAAACAATCTACCTTGCCAGCTGATTGGGATGGCGTGTACAGGGCAACTAGTAAATGAACGTACTAATATTCGGTGGTGGCTCCAAATGGGGATCTGTGTTCACTACATATATTAAAAGTCTAGGACACGATGTAGATGTGATATCTAGCTCAACAGGAAATATTAAATTTGATTGGAGACATTCAAATTTACAAACACTTACTGATACGCTAACACCGTTGCAACATAAGTCCTACGACTTGGTATTTTTTAATCAAAATGCAGGCGGCGGCCCAAATGATGTATGGTATAATAACACTCACACATTCCCAGTAGAAGCGTGGCAACAAGACTATTGGATTAATTGTCAGTTACCTTATTATGCTATTAAGTTATTAACATTATCAGACAATGCAAAAATTGGTTGGATGTTAACTGGATTAATAGATGGTAAACAAAAAGACATGTGGAAGTATGCAGGATACGCCGCTGTTAAAAGCACAAACATACATATCATGCGTGGATTTGTCGAACACTATCCACATACATTTTTTTGTATCAATCCTAGTTGGTTTCCTCCCGGAGAAGAAATTAAAGATGCAACACAGATCTTTAATATCATAGACAGGTTAACAACTGCTGACAGTGGAAAAGTTTACAATAAAACTGGTCTAGAGTGGGATAGATATAAGTTTAATTAAACAAGGCACATTGCAACATTGCAGGCCTGTACGATATATCGAAATGTAACTTCATTATCAGCACACTGTTGGGCCGCACGAATGTCTCTTATCTCAGTTAACAAATAATTACGCTCATCCTCGGTCATATTACCCAATTGACATTGCTCTGTAATTTCTTGTATTTCGTGTTCTAGTGGATGCATATTATCTTCCTTGCCATGCCGATTTAGCGGCTTCTATTCGTTGTGCGGCAGTTTTCTTACCTAATTCACAGAACATTTTACTGCCGCCTTTACTCATACGTTCGGTATGTGCATAAAGACCTTTCATATTTTCGGTCTGCGGATCTTTGCGCCATTCAGTGTACTGTGATAATACTTCAGCACTGTGATATGCAATTGTCCAATCAGCTTTTTCACAGTCTATGCGTTTAATTGCTATGTCCGTGGTTACTAAGTGATTAAACATTATAGGGTCGTGGTCACGTGGCCAGTACTGTTTTAAGTCCTGTAGAGTTGAACAACCACTCAGTGATATGATACCTATTAATAATATAAATTTTTTCATTTGTTTTTAATTTTATCAGCTTCATCCATTGCGTCATGAAACTTTTTATTAGCTTCGGCTTCTACTACCGCAGTTTCCATAACACGGTCTGATTCAATCATCTTACCACGAATGGTCAACACAGTATTGACTTTTTGGTTTAAACGAATCAAGTCGTTGTCCAACATACGTATACGGTCAATGAGTGCAATAAGAACTCCGTTTGCTTCACTGATAACTGGCTTAACTTCTACTGTTGCCCATGTCCATACGTATTTGATAATAAAGCCCATTCCAACTGCCATGACAATTGGAAAGCCATACTTGTTAATTAATTCTACTACATCTCCCATTTAAATCATCCACCTTATAAAGAACCCAAGTACCACTCCAACTGCTAACGCCTTGAACAAGTCGCGATCATGCCATAGCGGCTGATTTTTTAAATACTCTTGCGTCTGCGGAGTTAGGCTATCAAACCATGATTCCCATTTGTTCATACTATTCCTTTATAACAATGCATTGTTATAAATGCACAAATAAGAATTATTATTGCGATAAGTTTTGTTTTTTTAATATCTATACGCATTAATTTTTGATGACAACTACAAAATACTTTTAATTTTACAGGGCATTCTAGTGCCTTTTTAAGCTCTGTCCGCATTATTACTAGTGGCACTTAGTCTCTCCTAGCATCCGTTTTACCGTCTGATCTGCTTATGCGGTCGACGTCAGGACGTAACCCTAGAGCATTTGATACAATGGTATCAATTCTTATAACATCATGGTTCATTGTTTTTACTCGGTTATCTAGTGCAGTAATGATACCAGCCATGCCTTTTATGCTACTTAAAACACCTTGCAATAACAATTTAATAGTAAGGTATACAAAATAACCACCAACCAGCGCCGCGGCCATTGGCATTCCTAAATCACCTATAAGTTTAAAAATCTCGCCCATATATATGGTATGCTTTCGTAATGTACGTATATTTATTGAAAGATTGGATAAAATTGTCTAAAATAACCGTTGACATGATACTCGCTTTAATATATAATACATACATGGAGCAACAGATACAAAGTGATAGCTTATAAGTCTGTTGTATAAATACAACACTAAATGCCAATGATGGCATTGACAGGAAATGAATTTTAATATATAATAACCTTATGTTAAACGTAAATCATAGAACTAACAACTACCAGCATACGGCGTGTATGGGGCAATCAGCCTCCTATATAAGCATGCCGAGTAGCCTGTTTAGTATTGAGAATTTACGAGATACAAAATGGGGTACCAGGGTCCGGGAGAAAGTAGTGTAAAGTAAAGTTTACATTACAAACTTCAAGGACCCTAGGAATTAAAACTCCTGGGGTTTTTTGTTTTTCGCAGGAGAGAGATGGTAAGGAAACAAATTTTAGAAACAGAGTGGACTAGACAGCATCAGTTAACTAAAGAACAGTTCAAGCAATTGATACTGAACAAGTTAACAAGAGCTAAACAGTATCACCGAGTTGTAAGCAAGCGAGAGATTGCTCAAGAGCAGTCGTAGATCGCAAAGTGTGAATATAGAGTAACGAGGACTCTGCTATGCACTTAAAACATATAGCGAACGGGCGGCCTGTAGGATGAAGCACTTCTTCTAGTGTGAAAAATTACAGCGTATTAAAGCATACTTCCCCTCTAGA
>ENA-OSIY01001107-OSIY01001107.1-marine-metagenome-genome-assembly--contig:-NODE-1107-length-14684-cov-6.834052_pt1 | contig 14684 bp, 3 predicted proteins | sample MGYA00237884_ERZ534233 | MGnify/ENA primary metagenome ERZ534233 (study PRJEB26412, sample SAMN06343840) | marine metagenome | isolation source: estuarine water | place: USA: Columbia River Estuary... | reverse complement strand
CAACACATGTCAGTAGCGTGACTAGGAAATATGTCGCCGCCTGCGATACCGTTAAACACAATACAATAACCGCAACATGTGGTCATAGTACAGCAAAGGCAACTTCCGCAGTAGTGACTGACTGATCCACCGCAATAGTTGCAACTTTTTCCAGCACAGCCGCCATTACTGTTCCAATCGCCGCCAGTGCCTACACCTGCAACACATCCGGCTGCTCCGCCTGCTGTCAGTGTTCTAGCAACAGCACTGCTGTTTGTGTATGCAATTGTAGTGTCGGCTTCCTGTCTGCCAACAACAACTGTTACTACACAACCTGAAGCTACTGTATCTACACGTTCAACATATGCGCCACCTGCGCCGCCAAAGCCAGCGCACTCACATACACATTTGGATTTGCCGCCGCCGCCCACTGCAATTGTACGTAAACATGTTGCGCCAGCTGGCATTGTAAATGTATAACTTCCTGGAGTATCAATTATTATTCTATTTTGCCAACAGCTATTAGCATCATATGAATATTTGTGTGCAGTAACTTGATAACAAGATGAATTTACAATAGTGGTACAAGTTGATCCTGGTACTGATCCTGTACTTATATAACGTCCCATTTTTATGCTTCCCTGTAATATATAATTGCCATGCCGGTTCCAGCATTGCTAACCAGCTGATCTAACAAGCATGGAGGAAATGCTAATGGTGTACTTGCGGCACCGTTACAACAGTTAAACGCACCACCCCAGCATACGCACAAGAACTGACATTTGGCATGTCCGCCGCCTCCGCCTTTACCTGCTTTGCTGGTATATCCGCACCAATTTACGCCGCCTGATCCACCTAATGTTCCGGCACAAGTAATAAAGAATGGGAATAATGAATCCTGCATGAGCCATGCTTGATCGCACTGTCCGGTTAGACCTAGACTACACAGTTTGCACCAGTTGGTTAGTGGTGAGCCGCCTGCGGTAGAACCAATCATCTGCCCAGTTTGCTGAGGGTTACAGCAAGTACTTACAATAGCGCCGGTGCCTGCACCTTCTCCGGCATTAACTGGCCTAGTGCCAAAGTGTGTTCCCCACATGGCTATACAATTTGCTCTGTTTCCAACTACTCCTGGACTACCACTACCGGATATATCTCTTATATCCCACCAATCATGTCTTGCAGGACCAATAGGAGCACAGGACTCTGTGCAAGTTGCCTGGCACCACACTGAGCCAAAAGGATAGCTACAAACAGCGTGGTAGCCCCATTCAAATGTCCATGCTTGTGATTCTTGTTTATTTCTGCCGCCGGCCCCGCCGTCGCCGCCCTTCCATACGCCCCACATACAGTTTGAGCTTGCCCAACTACGACACTGATTTTGAGGAGAGCCAGTTCCGCCGCCGCCTTGGGCTGAGCCAGGGTAGTTTGTACACCAATCATGAAAGCCTGCACGTCCATCACACTTGTAAAAACAAATACAGATACAGCAATTGTAGTGCCACGAACAACCTTGATAACAATAGTCACCAATGCCAGCGCCGCCTGATGCAGTTCCGCCGTAACCAGTGCCGCCACCTGATCCGCATACACTCCATGATGAGCCGCCGCACAGTGCTAGCGGAGATCCTGCACTTGCTCCACCAACTAAGGCCATTTCGCAACAAACGCTTCCAGTACCTGCTGGATCAAATTGATATACTACACAATATCCGCAACAGGTCGTAAAACTAAAACACTTACAGCTTCCGCAAGCATTACTGTAGCTACCACCGCAATCGTTACACGTATATCCTACGCAACCGCCTCGACTGTTCCAGTCGCCGCCTGTGGCAACACCAGGAATACACCCAGAAGCTCCGCCGGCGGTGTGTACGTTGGTACCGTTACAAGCAACTGTAGTGTCGCCTTCTTGGCGACCAACCACTAGAGTAAGTACGGTGGACCCGCCAGTGGCCGGGTAAACTTTTTCGCTATAAGCGCCGCCTGCGCCTGCGGCACTGTTACATCCTGAGCCGTCCACGGGCACCGTGCCACATTTTGGTTTGCCGCCTCCACCTACTAGTACAGTTCTGACACAAATTGCATTAGATGGTAATGTGTATGTATAACTACCAGGCCTGTCGTAAACAATTTTATATTGCCAACATTGTTTGCCATCATAGTATGCTTTTGCTCCAGGTATAGCGGGTGATGCTTTTTCAGCAACACTTTGATTAAACGTAATTGGTACGAAACGTCCCATAGTATCTATTCCCTATTAAGTTGTACTTGTTTCAATACCGTAAGCTACTGCGCTGACGCCGGTAGTGCTAGCACGTACAACAAGATACTTGTTAACTGCATCGACCACAATACCAGTACGTTCTAAAACAGCATTTGCCGGAATAGTAACGTCAAACTCTAAAAATGCAAGATCAGCTGGTGCTGTGTTACCGCTGGCCGACGTTGTTGTCAAAGCCAATCGCACAGTAACCGCTGTTGAGTTCCTGTTACACAATGATACGTTGGCCACTGCAAATGTGTTTGCAGGGCAAGTGTACAAATTTGTGTAAGTTGCTGATGCTAAATCAGCGATTCCAAGTCTTCCTGTTGCCATGTTTAATTCTCCAATTATCTTAATAAGAAGTAGTTTAGTGCTAAGGGACTACCATCTACTCCCTGGGTGAAGTTAGCTTTATTCTTTATATTTATCGCTAATCCCGCTGTATTACTTATCTGATTTCCAGTGATTTGTAAATTGCCAGCTACTAGCGTATTTACGTTAACTGTCGAACCACCGCCACCAATTTGGCTAGCAATAAATGTTCTAATTGCTCGCTGTGTTGGCACAATATTGTCGCTGTTTGCAGTAAACGTGCCGTCCGTTGAGAACGAATTAATACTGGTGTTTGAGCTACCTAATGTAACAGCACCTAAAGTCAATGTTTGTAATCCGCTCAAATTAAACGCATTAGCGTTCAATGTAGCAATACCAGTTGACTGTTGAACTGTAAACAAGTCGCCAACGTTAAAGTTACCGTCCTGATCAGTTGAAGTGTAGAACACACGACCGCCGTTATTTTCAACAGTTTCGTTTGATTGGTCAGCGGCTTGAGTAGGAGTTCCTGGATAATTAGTTGTGGCAAAATTGCCAGTACCAATACTCAAGAAATCATGCCCTGTTAAACGACACTGGCTGTATAATATTCGCATTGTGATAGCAACACCATGTATTGGGCTAAGACTAATACTCATATTTGGACTGATTTGCAGTGAGGCACTATAATTACCTGGACTGCCTGTTAGAGTGCTAACACTGACTAGCTTGTAATAAGTGCTGTTTCCAGCAAATTGTACGTTTGCTCCAGGTGTAGGAATTAAGCTCATACCGCTAACATTTATGTACTGTGCAGTTTGATATATATCAGCAAATCCTGATCCAGATACGGTTGTAGTTGCACTAGTATAACCAATACCCCTATTAGTAAACGATGGATTACCCAATGCACCGATACCCATTCTAACTGTAAATGTTGCGGCACTAGTTGAATTTGGATCTGTGATAGTTACAGTTGGTGCTGTTGTATAACCGCTGCCTGGCTCATAGATTCTAAAACTAGCAATTTGTCCTGATGCAACTACAGCTCTAGCCTGTGCTGTGGTAAAATTAGGAATAGAAACTGCGTTCGTACTAGTCACAGCACCTCCTGCAATGACTACCCAAGTTGGTAATGCCGCTGTAACTGTAATTGATCCAGTAGTTACTGCATATGTGTTGCTTACAGTCCAAGTACTGCTAGATCCAGTGCCAGATCCAGTTAAATTAGCAACTACGGTGGTGCCAGCTGTAATACCAATACCGTTTAGTGTTTGCCCAACAACTATACCCGAACCACTTGGTGCGCTGGTTACTGTTAATGTTGTGCCACTAATACTTGCTGTAAAACTAGTTTTTGTATTGCCAAACTCTAGTGCGGCCCACGAATCGTTGGTTAATGCACGAGTAGTCCAGTTGATGCCGTCTGAGCTACTTGCGGCAGCACCAGCGCCCGATACACTAGTCCATGCACCAATACTGAGATTTGCGATTTGTACAATAGGAGTTAATGTTGAACTAGTACTTAGAGTAATTTGATTATTTAATGCATCGATACTAGCAATATAATATGTTGTACCACTTGTTAAACCGCCTAAATACGAGCCAGCTGTAGTAGGCACTGTGCCACCTGTGCCTGGAGCAACTTCAATACTATCTCCAAGATAAGTTGAACTAATAATTAACTGGTTAGTTGTGCTAATAATACCTGAGATATAATAGTTAAAACTAGCACTTAGTGATGTTGGTAAACCGCCGGTGCTAGTGTCGCTGGCCACTGCGTTCCACTGTGTATTGCTTGCAGATCCACCGTTTTGCAGTGCAATAACTGGACTTAGCGTTGGAGAAGCACTGACTGTGATGTCGGCACCTGACACGCTGGCCACATAGTATGGACGGCCACTTACCAAGCCAAACTTATCATCAATTCCAGTAGTCCATATATCGTTACCGTCTATTAAACTGGCAATTGGTGTCAGTGTTGGGCTTGTACTTAAACGTACATAGTTTCCGCTTGCGCTTACAGCCGCAACATAGTACTGCGTACCCGAGATTAATCCACCATAGCCTGTGGCAGCTTGGCCAACAAAACTACCCGCTGTAGTACCGCTGGTAAATGCTTGTGCATTTCCAAAATATGTAGTGCTGACAGCAATTTGATTAGTGCTTGGAACTGTTGCTATTATATAATATGTTGTGTTATCACTCAAGCCGCCAAATGATCCAGAAGCAGGAGTTGTAAACTGTTCGCCGTCTTGTAAGAGACGCATACTAGACACTGTCATTAAGTTGGCGGTGCCTGTAATTGTTGTACTAGTTACGGCTGGCCCAGTTGTGTAGTTGACTTGCCATGTACCGCCAGCGCCAGTAATACCGTTGATATTGGAAACAATGTAAGTTGGCTTGCTAATCATTCTACCCGAAGTAATCATGCTGCCAGTAGTGGTATTTGCATAGCTAACTGTTGTTGCACTAGATCCAGTAACAACATAAGTTCCGTTATATCCAACAGGAGTTACACCTTGAATGGTAATCAACTGTCCAACAATCGGAGCAGTAGCACTGCTAAATGTGATTGTAGCTGTTGATCCAGTACCGCTTGTGGCTGTGACTGCATAGTTTTGTGCAATTGGCACATTTGTACCAGTTAATATCATCCCAGGGAAAGGATTGCCAGCTGCCGCTGTTAATACACCAGCAGTTGATATTGTACTAGATGTCATACTGGTTGTCTGAGCACCCAATGTACTGCCAACTGTTGTTGTTACATTATCTGTAACTGGAGTAATAACTTGTCCAACTACAGCACTTACGCTGTTGCTTAAACGTGCCCAATTACCGCCACTTGCAGTTTCAACAATAGTTGTTGGTGCGCCACCTAATATGTCTCCTGCCCTAACTGTCCATGCACCGTTGGCATTTGTCAATGGTAGTTCTGGAGTTAATGTTGGGCTTGTGCTGAGTTTTACATAGTTACCAGTAACTGCGGTAACATAATAAACTGAGTTAGCAACATTACCTTCTTGTAAATTACCAAAACTTGCGGCAACGTTTAATGTAAACGATTGTGCTGTTGTTGTAGTAAGTACAAAGTTTGAGCCGCCGAATGTGGCACTGATTGCAATAGTTGTTCCATTTATAACTTGTGTAATGTAGTAAGTTGTTCCAGCAACAATGTTACCTGCTACTGTACCAGCAAATTGTACTGCGGCGCCGGTTGTCATACCTGTTGTACTTGCAACTGTAATTATGTTGCTAGTACCTGTGATAGTTGTTGATGCTACTGCAACTGTTGCAGTCAAGTTGGTCTGCCATAATGCACCAGTAATATTGCTTACAACAAAACATGGACTACTGACAATTGTGCCAGTTGTGGTCAATGCTCCTGTTGCTGTGCTATTAAATGTTACTTGTGTAGTCGATGCAGTGGCCACAGTCCAAGTTCCATTGTATGCTGTTGGAGTCATACCACGTATTGTGATAGTTTGTCCAACAACGAACGGAATTGCACCTTGAGTTGCGTATGTTAGTGTTACAACTGTTCCTGTGCCGGCTGATGCTGTTACTGGAATACTTTGTGCTGTTTGAACCCCAGTACCAGTCAATATCATACCAGGAATAGGAGTACCTGCACCAACTGTTAAAACACCTAATGTGTCCATGGTACTTGTAGTTAACGAAGCTGTTGCATTAGTAGTAGCGGTTGCTGTTGTACTTTGTGAAACTGCTGTGAAAATCAAACTAGAGCCAGCGGTGATACCGGTTGTATTGTCAAGTAATACTTGATTTGAACCGCTGGCTGTTTGAACCGCAACATTAGAAGGAAGGGTTGGCCTTGTTGGTACAATCACGTTGCCTTGCACTACACCAGTAGTACCGCTGAGTGTAATTAAATTACCACTGCTTGCAGTCTGCTGGATTAGTGTATTACGTGCGGCTGCGCCGCCGCCGAATGTAATACTTTGTCCAACCACCATGCCAGTTGTGCTGGCCACAGTAAGTGCATTATTGGTTGCAGTCATTGAAGTTGCTGGAACTGAAAGTGCTTGATTAGTTTGATAGTTTACACCGCTGATTGCAATTGTACCTGTTGGTGCAAAACTAGTGCTGACTGTGTAAGTACCTGCACCGCCACTTCCTGATACAAATGCGGTAATATACCCTGTTAAACTGTTACCATAAATGGTGTTGGTTTGTGTGATGTTGTGACTGTTGCTTAGAGTATAACTCAATCCGCTAAACGAAGTTCCGCCAGCAACTGCCGCAGTAGTGGACGGAGTAATATAATATGTTCCTGCACCACCTGGTGTATAGAAGTTATATGTTCCTGATCCGTCCGCAATAAAGTTATTTGACAATGTAATAGTTGTGCTAGCAATGCTAGTTACATAGGTATTTGTTGGAATGCCTGTTCCAGTAACTAGCTGTCCAATTGCAATACTTGCGGCACTACTTACAACAAACTGATTAAAACCAGCTACACCAAAACCGCCTGTTGCAGTTAATGTTGGACTAACCACTGCCGCTACACTACTTGTTACCTGGGCTGTTACAAATGCTGCCGAGCTTGTTACAGTTCCGCCAGCGCCAAGGTCAGAAGTTAATGCACTATAGAATCGCACAAATGTTGCAGTACATGCAGAAACAACCCACGACGTATTGTATGCGCTAACACTAGTACCTGAAACAATAATGCGTTGTCCAACAGCAAATGCTGCCGTAGTAGTTGTTGCGTAATTTACCCTAACTTCAAGTCCGTCTGTTACAATGCTTGTAATGTTAAGAGCTTGTGCTTGAGGAATAGTAGTTGGACCGCTTAGTACTGCTCCCGGTATAACTGATCCTACACCAACTGCACTAACTGTCATAACTACTGGCGTTGCAACTATGTTTGCAGTGCTTGTAAGTGTTTGTGGAATATTTACAGTCCATGTACTGGATGCGCTAGTACTCGTTCCTGTTAAGTTTCCAGTAATATAGTTTCCTCCAAGTACATCATTTCTAGTAGGGTCAAGAGTACTGATACTCAATATCATGCCAATGTTCAAACCTGCGCCGCTTGGGGCGCTAGTTACTGTTAATACATTGCCGCTAATGCTACCAGTAAATGTAACGTCAGTTCCTCTAGCTACACCCGCAAACCAGCTGCCTGTTGCGGCTGCTGTGATAGTAGTGCCTGTAGTAATGCCTGCACCACCAATATACATTCCGCTTGTTGGAGTCCCAACAGTTGCGCCTGGAATGGATAATGCTGTTCCAATGATTTGTTGGAAGTCTGCGGTATATGTATTACCAGTAAGAGCTTGCCCAAGTGCTACTGTACCAGTTATAGTGCCACCTACTGTTAATGTTGTTGCTGAGACGCTACTTGACGTTGACGTAAACGATGTTGATCCTGTAATATATGTAGGAGTACCTTGTACATAACCCAAAGTAGTAACTGTGCTGACTAAGCTACTTGAGAATTGTACTTGGCTAGTTGTTGACGAACCAGATACAGTCCACGTTCCGTTGTATGCTGTTGGTATTACTCCGACAATTCTTATAGTTTGGCCCACAACAAACGGAATACTTTTCTGTATAGCAAATGATACAGTTACTACTGTACTGTTGCCGCTTATTGCTGTAATGCTAATATTTTGTGCCGAAGCTACGCCTGTTCCACTTAACACCATTCCAGTTGCAAGAGCGCCAGTTTGAAGCATACCAGGACTTAGTGTTCCGGCTGAATCAATGCGAGAAGTTCCGCTTAATGTTGCTACTGCTCTATTTGCTGTAGTAGTAGTTGTTACTTGTGTAGACGCCGTTGGCACAATTATCTGCCCTGGTGCGAGACCAGCTGTACTACTTAATGTTACTAAATTGCTACCTGGAATTGTGCCAGCAAATGTAGGTGTTAGTTTTCCAGCAGTTGTTAAGAAACTGCCCTGGCCGTATTTAATATTGCTCCAAGCAGATACTTGTGGCAATACTGTTGCTGGAGTAGTCCATGATATGCCATCAAGAGAATATGCTGTGGATGTACTACCTTGCGCCACTGCAACATATCGACCGTTGCCGTAGGCAACGCTAGTCCAATAAGCTAATGCAGGTAATGTGCCTGCGCTCCATGAAACTCCGTCTGTTGAATGTGCAGTTGCTTGCGATGTGCTAATGCTACCACCTGCAATAGCTACAAACTTTGCAGGGCCACTACCGTAAACTACCGATACATAGTTATTAGAAATAGCACTTCCACCGTTAACCCAGCTAGTTCCTGTTGTACTATATGCAGTTGTACTACCGTTTGATACTGCAACAAATCGCCCATTGCCAAATGTTACGCTAGTCCAGTTGCCTGCTGGTAAACCAGTCATTGCAACCCATGTATCGCCGCCGTCGGTACTATATGCTGCCACGGTACTACTAGCACCGCCGTTTATAGCAACGTGATATGTAACTGTACTGATAACTCCAGATGCAACACTAACCCAATTGGTTCCGCCTGGGATAGTTCCGCCGGCAAGCCAATTGAAACCATCTATGGATGTTGCTGATGCATTTGTGCCTGTAGTAACTGCGGCGAATTTACCGTTACCTGCGGCATAAGCAACAGAAGTCCACTGTTTAGCAGTGCTTGGCATAGTTCTTGCTGTTGTTGTAAATGTGCCTTCTGTGAATTGTATTCTTGGTTCAATGCTATATGTAGTAGTCGAGTCCATTCCGCCCACAATAGCAGTTCCTGGAACAACGTGATCCCAGCCAGCGGCATGTATAACCATGGTACTGGCCGTAACATCAGACAGCCCTGTTGAAATTGCAGGGCCGCCCAATGTTGCGCTGACAGCAATTTGATTAGTTGTAGTATTGATAGACGCAACATAATAAACTGTTGATAATGCAAAACCACCAATTGCTGTACCGGTAAATGTAATTGGCATGCCTACATAAAATGTAGCTGTGCTAGGAACAGTAACTAATGCACCTGATGCAGTTACTTGGGTAGCTGTCACGGTTTTAAATGATTCTTTTGCAATAATACCTGTCTTAGTACCTGCATTATAAGAAGTGAAATAAGCAGACTGTCCAACAGCCACACCAGATACTATGATAATTCTCATTCCAAGATATGCCGCACTTACCGCAGTATCCGCCGCCGCAATAGTAACAGTAGTTAATGTGCCAGATTGAGCAACGTTGACTACTGAAACATATCCGGCACCGCTGGTTAACATTCTATTCTCAAATACAGCATTATCACGAACTTCATCACCAATAGCATTTGCATTAATACCGCTTGCACTATTAAAGGTATAAGTTGTTCCTGTATTAGCATATGAATTGCCGGCGTTAGTGTATTCTACTCTAAAAACAGTATTTCCGCTAGTAAATGTATTTCCAACAACTGCTTGTAATGCTCGATTATTTATGGTAGCTGTAACTGGAGTTTCGTTAGAATCAACTCCTTCTGATACTGATCCAAATTTACCGTATGAGTTGTTGCCGTTGGTAGCACGAATCTTGCCGCCGTTTTCAGCAAGGTATCCAATATGTGCATAGTATGTGAAGCAAGAAACTAATTCTGATCTTCCTAAATTAGTAATCCAATATCCAATACCATCACTAAGAATCATTGTAAAGTCATTGGCAACAATTGAATCGTTTCCACCGTTGTGCAACGAGCCGTCTACTTTCATACCAACACATCCAGTACCAAATGTACTAACGTTTTGAATATAAGGGCTTCTTCTAACAATCCAAACACTTGTATCTTCAGGGCCAGTTCCTGGATCTAAACTTACATATGCTCCTGCGGTAGGACGTTGAGTTCCGTAAGCGTTTGCGGCGCCAAGTGTACCACTTAGTCCCTGTAGAGTCATGTTACGAATACCAGATCCGTTACGTACATAGAACATGTTGCTTGTAGTGTAACCGCTAGCAGGCTGAACGACTGTGCCACGTAATTCATCGCCGATTAACGCAGTATTTTCTGGAATACTGATAGGAAGCACTTCGCTGTATGTACCAGTCTTAATAAAAATAGAATTAAATGAGCCAGTAGTTGGTGTTGGGATGCCGGCTGTGCTTTGTGCGGTTAATGCATTTGTTACAACAGCCATTAAATTTGTGATAGTGGCCACAGCATTAGCTTCAGCCGCTGATCCCGAACTTGAAAATGTAATTGCTGGAGTGTAGCTAGTTAATGTTTGATAATTAGTAGCTGGTGCAGTTCTTGTTACTGCGGCAATCATTAAATCTTTTAATTTAGTTAACCCTGCAATAATAAACGGCATCGAAGCGGCTGTAGCGGCATTGTAAAAAGTCGTTGGGCCACTAAAATAAGCATTTGCGGCAATAACAGTTTGTTGATTACTATTGTTTGTCATGTCTTGACGAATAGCATTAACCACAATATTAGCATCTCGAATAGTTGATGTTGCATCAAATACTGAACTTGGAGTGAATCCGTCAAGACTATTGGCCTTGGCATAGATCATGTATTGATACATTTCACGAGGTAACCAAGTGATATTATTACCAATTAATGTGTTAGCATTGGTATATTGTGTGCCAGCAGCCGCAATTTGGCATGCGTATTTTATAGTTAAAAATGGCTTGTCCAATGTTTTACCGTAGCCGGCTGCATCTAAACCAGTAGGCGCAACATAGTACACATTATTAATATCGCCAAATGTATCCCAAGTAAGATTACCGCCAGTTACCCGTAGCACTTGTCCGTCTGTGCCAATAGGCAATCTTGCTGGACCGCTGCCGCCGTAGTAGGTAATGTCTCCTTGTGTTGTCATTACTGAGCTTTCTACGCCGCCAGTTAACAGATTCCAATATGTAGCTGACACGTCATTATCTGGTCGATTGCCAGTGTCCGCAGTATGAGTAAGAATACAAACGTATGAGTTGTTGCCGTATTTGATGCTATCGCCTAATACGTAGCCTGTAGCTGTAGTCCAATCGCCTAACCATTTAAAGCCAGGATTGAGTTGTTGCCAGAAAGCCGTATTAGCTGGTTTATTTCCTGTTCCGGCAGTATGGTCAGCAGTAGCTAGATAAGTGTAACCGTTTAACCGTACAACATTGCCAACTTTATATGCTGTTGAGGTAGTCCAATCTCCGCTGAATAAAAATCCTGTACTAAACAAAGACCAAGACGCCGGTGATGTTGTTGGAACTTGATTTGAATGATTTTGTATGGCTGCATACAAGTATCCGCCATATGTTACAACGTCACCAACTTGGTATACAGTTGATGAGCTCCATGTATCTTCAAATTCCAAACCTTCAACAAATTGCGACCACTTAGTGTCATCAAACGATGATGTTGATGTGTGGTAAGCTGTACAAATCCATAAGCCAGCACCATATTTTACAACATCGTTGTTCTTATATCGTGTTGTGATTGCAAAAAGTCCTTTGTAATCAAAACTTTGGTTGACCGCATCCCATTTGCTTTGGTCATCTTCAAGACCCAGCGAAATTGTTCCAGCACTAGTATGTCCTAATTTACATCTATAAATCGTTGCACCATACTTTACAATGTCACCAATTTTGTATGTTGTACTAATTACCCATGTGTCTTTCCAGTCAAATGATGATGCAAATGTATCCCATTTAGATAAATCTGCTTCAAGCGTAGATTGACTGGTATGGCCTAGATTACAAATATACACTATACCACCGTACTTTACAGTGTCGCCAATCTTATAAGCAGTTGTGCCTGCCCAGCTGCCTAACCAGGCTTGGCCGTCAGCGGCCAGTTGCCAATTTGCTGTTAGGTCTGTATAAAAGTTTGAAGTAGCAGTATGTCCTAAAACACAAACATACGTTTTTCCGCCGTAGCGTACTACATCGTCTTTGATGTAGGTAGTGCCGGTGCCGGCCCATGTATTTTTCCATACAAATCTAATTCTACCTAATTTAAATTCTGCCATTTTCTACTCCAAATTTAACGTTAATATTATTTATCAATAATGATTTAGCGCATCTGCGCTATAAAGAATGCACTGGCCAACATACTGCCATCCACTCCGCCTGTGAAATTAACTCTATTTTTAAATTGTATCGATAGTGTTGGGTCTGTATTTGATATGTTTGACGATACTACAGCACCCTCTGTGGTTTGATTAAATGAAATTTGTCCGCTTACTACTGTATTAGCATTAATAGTTCCACCACCACCACCAATTCTTGAAGATATATACGATTTCAATGCTCGCTGTGTAACAATCACATTGTCTGAATTCAACGGTAATGTAGCATCCGTCGATATTTCAGTAACTGTAGCACTGGTGCCGCCCAGTACAATACCGCCCAATGTTAATTGTGTTAATCCGTTTAAGTCAAAGAAGCTGGCATTTAGTGTAGCAATACCACTTGCCTGTTCTACTTTAAATAAGTTACCAACTCTAAAATTACCATCTTGGTCTGTTGCTGTATAAAATACACGGCCGCCGCCATTTTCTACAGCAAGATTTCCACTACGTACAGTGGTACTATCTACACGAGGATAATCAGTAGTTGAAAAATTTCCAGTTCCTACTTCTAACCAATCGTGGCCGGTCAATCGATTCTGACTATAATCTGACCTAATTTGTACATTGGCCCCATGGGCAGGAGCATCTTTTAATTCAAGTGCAGGATTTAACTGTAGTCTACAACTATATGGGCCCGACCCACTAATCTGACTTACTGTAACTAATCTAAACACCGTTGTTACGCCAATAATTTGAATATTCGCACCGGGAGTGGGTAACACGGATACTCCGGATACGTAAAGATAGGCGCCAAATTGAAAACTGTCAGCAAAGCCAATTCCTGATATCGTTGCTGTTGCTGTCAAATATGCTGTTCCACTATTACTGAATGTAGGTTGTCCCAATACACCATTGCCAACACGTACGGTGTAAGTGGCCGTTGACTGGCCCGGCGATGTTAAAGTTACCGAAGGTGGACTAGATGGATTATATCCTGATCCTGGATTAATTATTCTAAATCCGCCAATGCGGCCGCCGGCTACGAATACTCTTGCAATTGCTTGTGTACCGCTACTTGGTGCGGCAATTACTACACGAGGCTCAATACTATATTGACTTGTGGTATCTAATGTAAACAAAGTACTACCTGGAAGAACATGATCCCACCCTTGAGTTGCATCAGTCTCTTTATAGATAGTTGCAATTTTAGTAATTGCATCATATGCTTGAATATATCCGTATTGGCCTGCGCCTTTGCCTGAAATAACAACTATTCTCATACCAAGATAGTTCGATTGCACATTGCTATCACCTGCAGATAAGGTAATTGTTCCAGTTGTTGCACCAGCCTGTGCGTAAGATTGTACATTTAAGAATCCGCTGCCGCCTGCGCTGTCGCCATTGAGTGGGTCTCTGAGACGAATTTCGAAAATTCCGCCGAGTGATACATTTGCAGATGAAACAGATGCTCCAGAGCCAGAGCCGCCGAATGTATATGTAGCTGATTGATTGTAAGTCTCTCCGGCGTTATTATATTCAAGAGCAATAATTTGCGAACCGTTTGTAAATACTGACCCAACAGATGCTTGTTGACTACGATTGTTAACTGTTCCGGTAATAGGAACTTCCTCCGAGTTCGATCCTTCGCTAACTGCTCCAAAATCTCCGTAGGAATTATTGCCGTTGGTAGCACGAATTTTGCCCCCATTTTCTGCGAGGTAACCAATATGGCAATAGTAGGTAAAGCAAGAAACTAATTCTGCTTTTCCTCGATTAGTAATCCAGCACCCAATGCCATCGCTGATAACTTGCGTAAAGTCGTTGGCCACTATAGATTTATTGCCGGTTGGGTGTAAATCGCCGTCAACTTTTAATCCAATACATCCAGTACCGATAGTAGTAACGTTTTGTATATAAGGAGATTTATTTGTTATTCGTGCGGCTGGCACAGTTGACCCTTGCGGATCTAAACTTACAAATGAAGCTTGAATTATAGGGCGTTTAGTCAAGTAAATATTAAATGATCCTAAGGTCCCACTTAGTCCTTGTAGAGTCATGTTACGAATACCAGATCCGTTACGTACATAGAACATGTTGCTTGTAGTGTAACCGCTTGCTGGTTGAATTACAGTGCTACGTAATTCGTCGCCTACTAATGC
>ENA-OSIY01001106-OSIY01001106.1-marine-metagenome-genome-assembly--contig:-NODE-1106-length-14689-cov-7.446140_pt1 | contig 14689 bp, 16 predicted proteins | sample MGYA00237884_ERZ534233 | MGnify/ENA primary metagenome ERZ534233 (study PRJEB26412, sample SAMN06343840) | marine metagenome | isolation source: estuarine water | place: USA: Columbia River Estuary... | reverse complement strand
GAGCCAAAGGTTCCCATTGCTCGAAGTCTTGCTTGCTCATCGCCCAAGTTTGACAGAGAAGTTGCAGTCAAAGAATCAGATAAAGTGTCAATGTGTTCTTTAAGCAAGAAACTAATTGCAGTTCCCTTGTCCACAGATTCGCGCAGAGTTGTCAGTGTATCAATCTGCTCTTCAGCCGATTTTCTTGTGATGACAGATGAGGCAGGATTAAAAGGGTTTGGAATTGTCGTTGAAGGTGTGCCTGAAGGTGTGCCTGAAGGTGTGCCTGAAGGTGTGCCTGAAGGTGTGCCTGAAGGTGTGCCTTTATTCAAAGCAGCAAGATAGTTGTTTAGAGCTGTGAGAGCGCGCTTCCAAGAATCGGCTGCTTCATCACCTGGCAAAGCCCAAGAAGTGCTAAGAGCCTTTTGAAGCGCAGTGCCATCTTTAACTGTGTTGGCATAATCAAGAACTCCCTGACGGGTCATTCCCCACTTGCCCATCAATTTTTCGATTTCTTTGTCGTCTATCTTCTCGTCTTTTAGAGCGCGAGTGAAATCGACATACTTCTGAGCTTCTTCTTTTGTCAAACCCCACTTCATAAGAAGATTGACGACTGCGCCATCATTGACTTCAGTTGAATTGGCTGCGTATATGCGGGCGATGTATTCAAGGACTTGTCCTGTGCTCACATTCCATTTACCGGCAAGGACTGAAACTTCTTCGCTTGAGATAGTCTGATCTGATAAAACTTGCAAGAGGTCGGCATATCTTTGCGCATTTTTATTGACTAGGTCTTGTGCTGCTGCATTTGCTTGCAGTTCCGCAACCCTCCGAGCTTGTTCCAAATTGCCTTGCTTAATTTGATTCAAGCGAGCAGCTTCAAGATTGATTGCCTCTTGTGACTCTTTCGCAAGCGATGAAAATGGAACAATTCCTTTTTTCTTTAACGCTGCCAAAGTTTTTTCAAGAAGAATTTGTGCTTTTGTCTTTTGATTGGAAGTATCTATTATCTTGAGATTTTTTAGACTCGCAAGATTGGCAGCGTTTGTGGCTTTTGTGACATTGCCTAATTCTGCAAGATGTTTCGATGCAGTCGTTTCCATCTTTTTTGTTGCAGAAGTTGTAGCTTCAACAGAATCAGTTAGTTTCTCAAAAGCATAGAAAGCGGTAAGTGCGGCAATAGCACCAAGAGCAGTTGCGCCACCTGTTGCAAAAGCAGTTGCAACTCCTGCCTTCTTAGCGAAGAATGCTTGCCTCTTGAACAAGAGAATCAAACCCGAAATAGCAGTGTGAATTGCCATAATACCTGTGACAATTTTTACTCCGACAAACATTCCAAAAAGAAGAGAGCCTAATGCTTGAATTACTCCGAGATTATTTGAGATGGTCTTAAACATTTTGGCAAGAGCTACTGCTGCTTTGATTGAAAAATCAATTACATCACCAAGGGTTTGTGCTATTTGGTCTTTATTATTGGCAATGAATTGCTCAAAGACAGGCAAAACTTGTGTTTGAAAAACAGTTGCCAACTCTTCCAAAACAGGAATGAGGGCGTAGCCTAAAGTTTCTAAAGTTTCACTAAAAGAAATTTGTAGAGCAGTCATCCTACCCTCAAAGGTGCCTGCCTTTGTTGCTGCTGCACCTGCAAAAGTTTTCCCTAATTCAGCAAGAGCTGCATTTAGGTCTTTTGATTTCTTTATATCGGCAGATAGCGGAACGCCTAATTTTGTCAAAGCACCAAAGTTGCCACCGACTGCCTTAGCAAGACTTTTAGAAACAGTTTGTAAATCAAGACTATAACCAGCCGCAATATCAAGAGCAAGATTTTGAAGCGATTGGGCAGTTGTGACATCTTTTGTTGCGTTCAGTAAAGTTGTTAAACTAGGTCGAAGCTCATCATCTGTGACTGCAACCGCTCTTTGTTGCGCCGAAATATAATCTTCAACTGAAGCAATTGCGGCTGCATTTGCCCCTGTCGTATTGCGCAGGGCATTGGCGAGCAATGCCTGTGACTTTTGATCCGCGATAGCGGCTTCAACGCCATCTTTACCTAGCTTGACTGCCAGCGCCCCTGCCGCAAGTGCGGCAACGCCAAACGCCTTTGCCATCTTCTTGCCGGCATTGACGAAAGTTGTTTCTAGTTTTGCTAAGTCCTTGAGCGCCTTTTTGGAGCCTTTGTCATTATAGACAGTGACAATGCGTTCAATCAATGTCATTTGTCGCTCTCCTTTTTAGGCGGTCTATTCAGGCGTTCCTGCGCTTTTGCTTCAGCATCCTTAATCGCTTCAAAGATAGCACGCTGCGCAGATTTCTTGTTGTAATCCACTGCCTTGATTAGAGCACGACCTTTATCTTGACCTAAGCCTTTCGATGGAGGAAGAACTCCATAATACTTCTCCAAGGTTTCGATAAAATCTTGAGAGGCAGTTGGATTAGTTGAGCGAGAACCGCGAGTGCGCGAGCGACTTGCTTTGCTTCCGCGACCAGCAGTTTCAAAGATTGCACCTGCGGCATCTCTTTGCACAATGCCATAGGAATTGCGAAAGCCTGAACTGTTTTTCTTGCTTGATGGCGAGGTAGATTTTATTCCCATTTTTGCCTTAGCTGCATCATAAGGAACAAAACTTCCTCGCCCTTGGCCTTGTTGTAGTGGGCCAATTAGACCTGCATTCTTGTTTGCTTTTGCCCATCCTGAAGGATGGATGTCGTAGGGAATATAATCGCGGGCTTGACTGACAATGACTAACAAAACTCTTTTCACTTTACGATCTAAGGCGCGCTTCAAATCAGGATTGAATTGCTCAAGCGCACGGATGCTTTTGCTCAATCCTTGAATGCTGATTTTGTAATTAGGTGATTGCATTATCTGTTTCGCGCCTTTGCTCGTTCCTTCACATACACAAACATTGCCTCAAGAATGCCATCAGGTGCATCAAGTAATGCCACCGGCGAGATGCCCGACTCCACAGAAAGAGCTGCTATTGAATAAGTCAGGCTATCTCTGTGGATTCGGAAGAAGGGTCGGTCACCAGCGTGACTTCTTCAAGAGTGTCAAGGAAGTCATTGCCGAAAGGTTTGACAACGCGACCATTGTGCTTCATCGCAGACCAAGCCAAGAAATAGATGTGTTCTAGTTTCTGCTCTTCTGCAATTAACTTGGCCAAGCCCTTGCCATACTTCTGCTCAAACTCCACAATGACTCTTGGTCGAAGTGAATAAGTTGCATCAACCTCATCGGTTGTGACAACTCTTATTTTTAATCCATCCATTTTTCCCCCTAGTAGATTTAACTTGTTGATTTCGTGATTACGCCTGAAATTGGCCAAGTCACGCTCGCAGTGGCTAGTGATCCGACAGACCCGTTGAGAGGTGTCCATTCGGCGACAAGCACTGAGAAATTGTATTTCGGATTTGTTGCGCTAACACTTGTGTTGACAGGTCGAACTTCACAGGCAACAGCAGTGCCAAGCAACGGATAAATTGTTGCCTCAACTGACCCTGATGCGTAGTCCTGGAGAAATTCAAACGAAACGGAATTATCGGCAAGGCCGGCAATCCTGCGTTTCGCAGTATCACCAAAACTTGTCACATCAATAATGTCATAGGCAGTGCTTAAAGTGACACTTGAAATCGATGACGATAAGTCAGTCGATGCAAATGTCACCAAGGCATTATTGAGAACAAGTTTCGGCATATTAGGAAGTTGCTTTTGTGATTGCTCCGCTTACAGGCCAAGTCACAGAAGCAGTTGCAAGTTCTCCAACGGCTCCGTTGAGTGGTGTCCACTCTGAAACAAGGCAGGAAACAGTGTAGAGAGGATTGGTTGCTGTTGTTGATCCGCTTACAGGCTTGACAGTGACATTTGTGAGTGTTCCTAGAAGTGGGAAGATTGTTGCCTCAACTTCTCCTGAAGCGTAGTCTTGGTGAAATTCCAACGAAATGGAATTATCTGCAAGACCGCCGATGCGTGTGCGAGCTGCGGTGCTTGAAAATGCTGTTGTTTCTACGACATCAAATGATGAATTGAGCGTAATTGATGATACTGCATCACTGAGATCAACTGCATTGACTGTGACAACAGCATTGGTGAGAACGATTTTTGCCATTAGATTTTGGCTCCTTCTTGTGCTGGTTTGATTACTGGTTGACTTGCTTGACTTGCTTGAATGTGGCCACTAACAATGAGAGCATCAATGTTTGCGCCTGCATCTTCTAACTCTTTCAAGGTAAGAACCTCACCTTGTTTTTTCCCACAGACCTCGCGGCCTGAGATGACCTTGTAAGCCATTAGTTTCTCCTTATCCCCAAATCGTGAGTCTGTATCGGTAAGAGAGAAATGAAACTCCCTGTGAGTCATAAGTGCCTGCTTCGGCTCCTGTGACACGCAAGGTGTTCACTGCTCCTGACAAAGTGCGATCGATTTCAAGCGCCGTCTTGATAGAGCCAGAGCCAGTTCCTGCAAGGAAGGCATCCAACTTGTCTTGTCCTGAGCGTTCTGAAAAGCGTTGCACAATCACAAGAACATCAACTTGCGCTTGGTCTAAACCACGCGCGTTGTCGATGTCGAATGTGAAATCTAGTTGACCTACAACTGCGGCAGGCGGAGTCACAGTGTCAGGAATCAAGTCATAAACCCGAAGCCCTGTGATGGTTTGAAGATTAGTTTTAAGACCATCTCGAACTTGACTTGGATTCATACTGCCAAACCATTGTTTCTCTTCATAGGGCGAAGGAAGGCTTCTACATCAGGGTCAAGCCTTGATGAGAGTCTGACAGTTCCAAGTTCAGGAGTTCCTGCGATTCCAAAGGGTGATTGCTTGCGAACGAATATGCGAGAGCTTTGAATGATGCAGGCTTGCTCAACTTCGGAAGGAACAGCAGGCCAACCCCAAACGCCTGTTATCTTGCAGGCTTGAGGTAGATAGTAAGGCCAAACATAACGCCCTGTTGCAAGAAGTCTTGTGTAAGGCCAACCACGCAAACTGTTGTTGATAGGTTCTTCCATAAAGTCAGAAGTTGCCCAAACAGTTGACCAAGTTTGATTGAAATTGTCATCAGTTGCAATTGCGCTGATTGAAACATAATCATCAACAGCAAGGCTCCAAGGATCAAGTGGAGTGTAATAGCGAATGACTGGCGAGTTCACAGTTCCATTCGCATAGAAGAAGCGACCTGTAAAGTCATCAATCATTCTGCTTGTCGAAGTGATGGCAAGCTCAAGCAGAGCATCATCGCTGGTGTCAGTTATCGTCAGGGATGATTTGAGTTGTGCGAGAGTCGCGTATCCGTTGGTTATTGCCACTAGATTTCCTCTTCTTCGGTTTCAATTGAATTGCTCGTTCTAGCTTAGGCAGAGCCATTGCCGTTTCTTTGCGCTTTAATCTCGCCATAATTCGTGGTGTTCTTCCTTGAGCCAATAAGACTTGGAGTGTGGCAAAATCGCTTCGGTGTTCACATAGATTGGAAAACCTAGCGATTTGATTCGGCGGCAGAAGAGCAAGTCTTCTCCAATCCATTCGCCCTTAATAGGGCCATCCCAAAACCAACACCAATCCTTGCCTTGATTTGGGTCTGATGCTTCCCTCATAGCTTCAAGAACGCTTCGGTGAATCATTAGGCAACCCGTGCCTGCTGCATCAATCTCAAAGACTGCGTTCTTGTCATACTTGTAAAGAGGGAGAAATCCATTTTCTGTGTCTTGAAATATCGCGGGAACAGGTTTGGGATAGGGCTTGCCTACAACTCCAAAGCCTGCAAAAACTAGACCTGCAACCACAGGTCGCTCTTTGTCGTGCGCTGTTTCGCATAATCGGTCAAAGGTGAGAACATCAAGTTGCTCATCTGAGTCAATCATCAAGAGCCAATCTGAGTCAGTTGAATCTAGGAAGTGCTTGACGACACGATTGCGTTGCTTGGAAAGTAAGCCTGAACCTTTGATGCGAACAAAGGGGCCGAGTTTGTCAGAGCGCGCTGATGCTAATTGAATGAGATGGTAGGCGAATCCGCCATTGACCATCCCTGGATCGCAAGACCCGATTGAAACTTTGTGACCTGTTTTCATTGATTCCCCCGAATCGTTTAGAAGTGTAAGAGTGTCCAAGTCGGGGGCCTTGAACACTCTTACACAATTTAGTTTTCTTCTAGTGACTAGAAGCTAGGTGCTGCCAAGCCTGTTCCCGAAATAATCGAGTTGGCTAGTGGATAGCGACCTGCGGTGAAGGCTGCGTAGCCATAAACCACTGTCTTGATTGTTAGGTTTCCTGCACCTGTCGCATCATAGCGAAGGGTGAATGGAGAACCTGATTGTTCCCACAGATGGCACTCAGGAGCAGTCACAACATAGATTTCATCTTGGTTTGTGGTTGTTCCATAAGTTGTTCCAATGCTGGCATCTGTGATGATAGGAAGACCCATCATCTGATAGCCAGAGTTGCCATAAAGAGATTGACCTGCGCCTGAACCCATTGCATTTGTTGGGCCGCTTGCCGCAGGAACTACGAGTGGTCGATTTGAAGAATCAACAGAAGCTAACAAAAAGGCCAATCTTCTTGGATGAACCACGAAATGAGTTGGATTTGTGAAAGCATTTGTCTGAATCTGCTGAATTGCATCAGCAAGTTTTGGATATAGAAGAGCAGCAGTTGGGGCAGTAGATGTGAATGTGACTGCGTTTCCGCCTGCGGCACGAAGTCCAACAATTGTTCCTGCTGTTCCTGCGCCATTTAGAATCTGCGAATCAAGTGTGGTGTGCCAAGAACGAACTAGGTCTTGAGCAACGAATTGATCAATGCCTGTTCCTCTTTCGATTGCCTGTCGGGATAAATCAGATTGTCCAGCAATTGTGCGCACATTTATGGTGAGCAGTGTGTCATCTGGGTCTGTTTCGCTGACTGCATCGTTCTGTGTTACCTGAACAGCAGTTGATGTTCCAGTGGTCATTCTTGAGATATTCAAGGTCATTCCGGCTGGTGGCAATGTGTGCTTTGCAGTTGCAAAGTCTGCGAACGGGCGACCTGCGCGAGCAAGTGGCGCTGCAAACTCTGTGAGATATTGAGGAATTACTAGACCCTCAAACTGAGCTGTTCCAACATCGCGGCGCTCAATTTCTTCTTCGCGCTGATGGCGAGCAAGTCTTTCCTGAGCTGCATAGTCAGATTTGAATTGCGCATTGTAAGCATCCTTGAAGAAAGATGTATCAGACTCAGGTGCATAGGTGCGTGATTCTTTTGTTACTTTGTAACCGCCAACTTTTGGAGTTGCGATTTCTGCTACTGCTGAACGAGCTTCGGAAGCCTTTGCATCGGCTGTTGCTTGTGCAGTCAGTTTTTCAATTTTCTCATCGAGTGTGCGAGATTCAGCAACTAGAGCATCAACCTTAGCGGTTTCCTCTGTGGTCAGATCGGTGCGGTTCTCTGAAGCTACTGCCTCAAGAACTGCATCCATCTCTGCCTTGACTGCATCACGGCGCTCGACTACTTTGTCAAGATATGACATTGTATTTTTGCTCCTTATGATTGGTTTTTAGAGGTGGTGGCCAAGAAACTTGCGGCGCTTCTAGGGTGCAAGGTTGGCTCCGACTTCAATCTGCTCTGTTGAGCAGAAACTTATTTTGTTGAATTGATTATTGCTTGAGCTAGGCGCAAAGAAATCTTGCGACCTGCTTCTTCGCTTGGTTCAGGTAGTGGGTCAATGGCGCGAAGTTCTGATGCCTTGTGACCAACAAGAGTGTCAGTTGCAACATACCCATCACGAAGTTCACGATATAGACGGATTAAGACCGCAGGATCGCCTTCTTCTGCGGTGATTGTAAAATCTGAATTAGGAACATTGATGCTGCCTTCTCTTGCTACGCGCACAATTCTTCCGCGAGCAGTTCCACCCGATGAATCCCATTCGACAAAATCTCCGACAACATCAACCGCCCGCATCTTGTCATCTTCGTCTTCATCCATTTCATAGTCCTCACCATATTGGCGGTCATTCATTAAGGTATCAAAAACTCCAAGAGCCTTCATAATGTATTCGTGACCCTCGCTCATATCATTGAAGATTGATTGCAAGACTGACATCGTTGCTTCGTCAATGTCGCGGCCTTCTTTGAGTGCCTTCATTGCTTGCCTGATGTGGTCACGGGCCTCAACTGTGGTTGTTGGATAGGCAGGATAAGTCACGACAGAGATGTCGCCATCTGACAAAGAAACCTCGGTCAAGACTCTGCGGCTTCGGTCATCATTCCATCTTTGACGGATAACACGGAAGGCGAAAGACATTTGGTCAACATCTCCGCGCTTGACGAGTTCATAGATGTCGCGCCCTTCTTGAGTGTCGGCAAGGTCTGCTTCAAAGCGCAATCCTCGGTCATCTTCATAAAGTTTTAGGGTGTCATTCTTTGTGCGAGCTACTGGCAAACCTTCGTGATTGATTAACATTCTCACATCAGGAGTTTCGCTCAAGGTCTTTCTAAAAGCGCCCGCAGCAATGCTTTCCTTGAAGGGAAGAGGAACGCTTGAGTCACCAAAGACTGCTGCATATCCTGCGAGGCGCATCCCTGAATCATCTGCTCGCGCTTCTACATCTTTCACACTATAAGTGCGGCGTTCAATTTTCTTTGCCATTTTGCTCCTTGAATCGGCTTCTGCATTGAGGGCATCAATCTTGCGTTGCGCCCAATTTTGCGCTCTATCACTGAAGTTGGAATCTCCGCCCCAAATCAACCAAGCCACTAGACCTGCGCCTGGATATTGAGGATCGGATGAGTCTTTGTTCTTTGGCGCTTGGCCGTCAACTTTATGACGAGCAAACCAAGGTGCCATCTTGCGAACTTTGTTTTCTGTTATTCGACCTGCTGCCATTTCTCGCGCTTCGCGCTTTGCAGTGTCGGTCAGACCATCTCCCCCAAAACCTTCTCGAACTAACTTCAAACCGCGCTCTGCGTTTGCGCGAATGAATGCGGGAACTGTTAAATCTACTTGACGAACTTCTCCGCCTGGCTCAATGCCTTCTTCAATACTGACCGCAACCATTTGGTCAATGGCATCTTGCTTGTTGTCGTGGCAACCGATAGTCGTGTAAGAACCATCTGATTCTTCTTTGACAGTTGCCCAACCTTGGCAATCACTTTGCTTGTCGGATATTAGATATGGCATTGGATTCCTAAATCAGAAGCAGAACTTCTGCATCATCTTCCATTATCGAGAAGGAAATCTCAGACATTGCACTTGCACTGACTGCGCCTAAGCCCGCGACCGCGCCTGCATAAACTGTTGCGATTTTGATTTCTTGAGGTGGGATAACAGGTGGGAAATAAGGTTGGATAAATCCGTGACCTGACTCAACCTGCGCTCCGCTTGGCGTTTCAGGATTCGTGTTTGCATTTGCTGATAAGCCACCAAGCTCTGCTGCCATAGTAACGAGGTGCGTTACTAATGAACTTCCACTTGATGAGATTCCACCAAGGTCGGCACTTGCCGAAACAATGATGATTGGGCCAAGTAAGTCTGTGTCTAAGACACCTTCATCAAGAAGAAATTGAGCTGCCATACTAGGAAGCCAAAGTCAGCGAGGCAGTTAGAGAACCGCTTGGAATAGTGTAAGTATCACCTGCAACATAAGCATTGCCAGTGATAGTGCCACTAAATAAGAAATTGCCAGCAGTAAGATTATCCCAAGCAGAAAAATGAGTAGCATCTTGAGAACCCGCAATGTTTGTCCAAGTGATGTCGGCATCAGATGCAATCGCACCTGCCGAGGCAGATGAGAAAGTTGCTTCTTGACGAGTTGTTTCAGTCGCAGCATTGGCAGTTGCATTCGCTCCTGGCTCGCCCGTGTGAAGTTTGATATACACATTCGCAGCCGAATAAGACACGGCATTTGCAACGGCATCAAGGAATTTGTTTGCTAGATAAGAGCTAAGACCTGTTGCCATTACTCATCCCCCTCAATGAACTCTTCAATGACTTCTGAGATTCTTCCTTCGCCATCGCGGATGACTTTCTTTCTAACCTTGCGCCGGTCAATTTGATTTGTGACCTCAACAGTTGGCGAGGCAACATTGACAGTCGGCGATTCAACGCGAATCTCAGGTGACTCAAGCATCACCATTGCAGGCTCGATGTTGACATTTGGAGCAGCAACATTGACGACAGGTTCAGGAACATTGATTGTTGTTCCTTGGTTGCGAGCATCTCTGACATCGTATGCAGCAGCAGGATCACCAGGGTCAATTTGAGAGATAGGTTGGAGCTGAGAACTTGGAACGCCTGTGTGTGCGATAGGAACCATCTCAACCGCCTTCAAGACTTCTTCAGGGTCAAAGCCAACCTGAACCAACTTGCTCACAATGTCGGCGCGTAGATTCAGGCCAACATCCTTGGCATCAGAGGCATCAATGTTCTGCAATGGAACGCGGAACTGATCGCCTGCCTCGCCAATTGGTGCAAGGTCTTCGACAGAGCGAACATCGTTCAAAGATAAGAAACCTTCGCGTAGTCCTTTTGTGTAAGCATCATAGCGTTCAATTGTTGTGCCACGAAGCAGAGCATCAAGGTTGAACTTGATAAATCCATCAGGCTCAGGCAACAAATTAGAGAAGCTCTGTTCTAGGCGCTCAAGTAAAGGGCGCAAACTGTGTTGAACGAATGAAAGATTCTGCGCTTCAACAGATGCAAACGACATTGCGCCAGCAACAGGATGACCAAGAAGTGAGATAGGGCAACGGAATAATCTTGCGATTTCCTCGACCCCGAATCTCCGCGAGTCTAGGAGCTGCGCATCTTGGGCGTTTAATGTCAAAGGTTTGAAAATTGCTCCGCCTGAAAGAATGCCAATCTTGCCTGCGCGATAAGGGCCTGTGTGAGTTATGTTCCAATCACGGCTGATGTCTTGTGCTTGCTCTTGCGTAAGTTCGCCAGCAACTTCAATGACACCGCCAGGGTTGGCAGCATTGCCAAAGTAAGCAGCAGCATAGGTTTCTGCTGCCATTGCACCACCTATTGCAAGGCGACAAGCTGCGACAGGGCCTAGACCATAATACGATCCTGGAAGTCTGAACATTGGGATATGCAGAATTTCTCTGCCTGTAAGAATCTCAGTTTTGACTTCGCCTTCTTCACGAACTGTTATCTCATAAACCAAAGGCTCATTCGGCCCTAGTCTGCGAATGCGAACCTCATTTGGGTTCAAGCAATAAAGCTCAAAGACTTCATCGTTCTCATCGCGCACTGTCAGGATGTATGCGTTGCCGTGGAGATTGAGTGAGGCCAAGACCTGCTCAAAGAACTCAATGCGTGAGGCTTCAGGGTTTGGTCTATTAACCCAAACAGGAGTTTCGCCATAAACGGCTGCGTAAGAAATGCGGTTGCGACCTCTGCGCACATAAGCGCCAAGAGGCAGTGATGAGATTGTGTCGCCAAGCAAACGAACACAAGCATAAACGGCTGACATTCTGATTGCAGAATCAGGTGTGACATCGACTCCTGACGGAGCCATAAAAGCAGGGCGACCAGGAATGATTGGTTCTACATATTGCGAATTTTGATTCTGTCGCTTCTCGCCTTGAACGCGAATGCGCTTTGATATTCCCATCAGTTAGCCTTCTCCGTTATCCAAACTAGAAATGACCCCAAGCAGACAAGAGCGAGAGGAACTGAGAACATTGCAAGACCTGTCGTGGCAATAACTAACCCACCGACACCAACAAGCATTGACAAATCAAGTTTCTTCATATTGCCTCTCAGACTTGTATCGAAAAGAATTGAGCCACAGGTGGCTTCGGCGGTGGCGGTTGCGTTGCGCGGTCATAGCCAAAGATTGCTGCAACTGCGGCATCGACCTTGCGCCTTGCAGATGCCTTGGCCACCATCACACCTCGGCTTGATTGTTTTGTGACACAGTTTGCGATGTGTCTTGCAAGACCCTCATTGCCATCGTGAGTGAATGATTGGTTGATGACACCTTCGTAAAATTTAGCTGTGGCAGGAACCATTCGCTCTGCTGAGTTGGGGTAAGCCAAAACAGGCAATCCCTCTTCATCAAGAACCATAAATGTTCGGTTCCATCTTGCGGGGTCGAAAACAATTTCTCGCACACTGATTCTGTTATTTCGTGCAGTAGAGATAATGGCTTGTTCGACTTCTGCGACAGGAACGAACCAACCTTGTTCTGCATTATCAGGCTTCTCCCATAATCCAATGACTGCGCAATGTGGTCGCTCTCCACCAAGATACCAAGCGATTAAAGCAGTTGAGTCATTTGAGAAAGAACCATCAAAGGCAAGGACTACATCTTCGCCAGGAATATGTGGTCTGCCTTCATAGATAAGAGCTTCCCACGATCCTTGCGGAAGCCAAGCGGTTGTGGTGCTTACAAATGTGTTGCATCTTTTGGTGCGAAACTCTGCTTCAGGTGTTCGCAATACTGCCGACTCAAAATCTTGAATGTCAACAATATCTCCAAGACCAGGATTTGCCTCTGCCCACACTTCAGGTTTTCTGTGGTCGGCATCGGCTGCTGTCGGTTCCCACCAAGCAAAGAAGAATGATGGGTCAACCTTTTCGCCCTTAACTAATTGTTGCCCGTATTGATAGAGCGAATAACAGAGCGAGTCTTGACCTTGCGAGTCACTCTTGATGCCCGCAGTTGTAATGCCGAAGAGTAAAGAATCCGCACGAGCGCCACCGGCAAGAGATAGCGTGTTCCATAAATCCCACGATGGTTGCGCGTGGACTTCGTCAAAGATAACAAGCGGTGAAGGGTTGAGTCCTTCTTTTGTGTAAGCCTCGGCAGAGAGGACACGATAAACGCTCGCCTTCTCTTTGAACTCTATTGCATCGCGGTAGAGAGTAAACATTGATGAAAGTTCTTCATCTAGTTCAATCATTCGCTTAGCAGTGCCAAAGACGATTCGTGCTTGATCTCTATCTGCTGCGCAAGAATAAATCTCAGAGCCATTGCCACCAAGAGTCAGACCTGCAAGACCCATTGAAGCTGCAAGTGCGCTCTTGCCATTCTTGCGACCCATTCCAATAATCGCTGTCCTATGACGAAAGCGCCCATCTTCTCGGCGGGCAAGTGAATGACTTAGAAGTTCCTTTTGCCAATCTCTCAAGAGCAGAAGTTTTCCGGCAGGAGAAGCAACGGAATCTTTCGTGACTCGACAGACGGCCTCTGCGAATTTGGCGTAGATAACGCCATCGCCCAAGTCTTGTTCTGACTGTGGCACGGGCGTTAGCCAACGCGGTGGCCAACTGTAATTGGTTTCTTTACTTTTTCTTTGAGCCATCGTGTTTTAGCAGAAGGTCTTGAATTTTACTTCGCGCCTGCACCTCTGCAACCCCCAGTTTAGTTCTATCAGTCGGACTCATTCCAAGAAGGCTGAGCATAGTCTGAAGCTGACCATCAAGACTTCTTAAGGCGACACGATCTCGCCAATCGCCCGTGCCTCTTAAAACTTGAAGGCGAAGTTGAGTTCGCTCATCCATAGATTCACAAAGCAAAGTGACCATTTCCAAATCTGAATTAGAGCTAATCCAAGTCCGAGCCTGTTCCCAAATGCGATTCCATAACTTGATACCTTCAGGGCCTAGTGGCCTTGGCGGTGTTGGTGGCTCGGCGGCCATAGGTAGCGCAATAAGTTTTCCTTGGTCTGGAAGAGCGCGCTTGCCAGGGTTACCGAGTTTTCTCTTGACTTCGTTAGGCTTGGGTGGATTCGGCATTACTAATCAACACGGCTTTCTCGCCCGTAATTTTTTCAAGTCTTTCAATAATTATGTCAACATAACCTGGGTCTAATTCAATTCCATAACCGATTCGATTAGTTTGATGTGCCGCTACAAGAGTGGAACCCGAACCAGCAAATGGGTCAATTACCAAATCATTTATGTGTGAAGAAGTTTCAATGGCTTGCGCTACTAAAGTCACAGGTTTCGGTGTCGGATGGTTTGGCTGGAAATCTCTTTGATGTTGCCAAACATCGGTCGCAACTGTTTGTTGTCCACCATAAGGGCCTGAATAAAGTATGAATTCGTGTTGTTTTCCATAACGATCTAAATTCTGAACTCTATTTTGTTTATCCCATACAATGCAGGCTTTTGGTTCTAGTGCTGATTTTCGAAAAGCCTCAATCATCATAGGAAGCGAGCGCCAATCACAACAAGCAAAAACTGCATCTGCTTTATGTAATAGAGAAAGAGAATCTGTAATTACTTGGAAAGCATCATTGACATTTCCATCGTTAGCAATATCTTTTCCGCCTCGCATAGCTTTATATGCTATTCCATAAGGTGGGTCTGCAAAAACGATTTTAGGAATCTTACTCTCTAACAACCTTTGAAGAACATCCGGACTCGTTGAATCTCCACAGATGATTCTATGTTTTCCAACTTTGTAGAGATCGCCTATTTTAGTTTTTGGCTCTGTTGGCTTTTCAGGGATTTCATCTTCTACTAAAGGGATTTGCTCAATCTGAGATTCTAAATTTGTTAGTAACTCATCTACTGCTTTTTCTGACCATCCTGTATCTCTCAGCAAATTCACATCTATTTCACCAACTGAATTTATCAAATCAACTAAAAGCTCTTGATCATAATCACCTAGTTCGGCAGTGCGGTTATCGGCAAGGGCATAAGCCTGCGCGGTCACATCGTCATCGCCAACATAAGCCACAGCGATTTCAGACCAGCCAAGTTTCTTAGCGGCTTGCCAAGTGTGATTG
>ENA-OSIY01001104-OSIY01001104.1-marine-metagenome-genome-assembly--contig:-NODE-1104-length-14693-cov-8.245279_pt1 | contig 14693 bp, 18 predicted proteins | sample MGYA00237884_ERZ534233 | MGnify/ENA primary metagenome ERZ534233 (study PRJEB26412, sample SAMN06343840) | marine metagenome | isolation source: estuarine water | place: USA: Columbia River Estuary... | reverse complement strand
AAACAGCATTACAACTTTCTTCTCACCACCTTCATTCTTCTCCCCACCAGGGTTCTTTAGCCCACCAGGGTTCTTTGCACCTCCAGGGTTCTTCAGCCCACCAGGGTTCTTTGCACCTCCAGGGTTCTTTAGCCCACCAGGGTTCTTTGCACCTCCAGGGTTCTTTAGCCCACCAGGGTTCTTTAGCCCACCAGGGTTCTTTGCACCTCCAGGGTTCTTCAGCCCACCAAGCTTCTATTTTATCCCTTGGTTTGGACCTCCTTGCGTAGAAGAGAACACTCTTGTAGACACTATGGACGGTCAAGTGCCAGCCAAGTTCCTACAGGTAGGAGATAAGATCAAGTCAACAGTTATCAATCAAATTGATGCTACAACTCCAGATGCTTATCAATTCTCAACATGGAGCTCAGATTCTTTATCTATCGGAGAATTCGTAGAAACTACAATTACCGACATAATTGAAACTCAAGAATCAGATATCATGTACTTCAACGGAAACACTGATGTAAGAATGACATTTACTCAGCCAATATTCGTAAAGACAGTAGATGGTACATATAAGATTAAAGAGTCTTACTATGCTGAAGTTGGCGAAAGCCTAATTCTTGTGGATGCAAATGGGACAATAAATGAAGTTCCAATTACAGACATCAAGTATTCAACAGAAGCACCAACAAGCGTTTATCAACTTTCTTGTGAACCATACGACTGGTTCTTTGTCAGCGGATTACTTATACACAATAAGTAATACTTTAAAGAAAAGAGATTAGCTTGTCAGCACTAGGGCCTAAACTAATTGATCCTAACTCTATAACTAAAACCTGGGGCGAGAAAGAAATTCTCGCTCCAGGTATAGTTGTTTATAAAAATGTTTTAAAAAAAGAGATAGACATTCCAAATAAACTTGAGTCTGTTTTAATGTCAACATCAAACCCATATAAATGGAGAGAAGCAACAGTAGGGTATGGATTTAAAAAGCCAGAATACCGTGATTGTGTTGATTTTAAATTTAGAAAAGACGACTTACACAACAATGATGATGGAACAGAAATACTAAAAGATATGTGGCAGCAATGCTATGACGCTATGTCAGAAGCCGTAAAAGACTATTGCATGATGTATAACATAACAGAACTTCAATATTGGGAAGTAATGAATTTTATCAGATATCATGAGGGCCAGCATTTTGAAGAACACACAGATCACGGATATTCATATACATCAACAGTGTCTTTGGTTGGCTATATAAATGATAACTACCAAGGCGGAGGACTATATTTTAGACTACAAGATATAATGTTTACCCCAGAAGAAGGGGATCTAGTTGTATTTCCATCTAATTTTATGTATCCACATAAAGCAATGCCAGTAACAGAAGGCACAAAGTATTCAGTTGTAACAATGCTAGACTATACAGATAGAGGCCATGTTGTTAGCTCTCAAGGAGCTAAACCAAATTCATTCCTATCTACAAAATAATGAAAACAAGTATTATTACATTTATTGCTAACAGGCATTGGCTAAATAAATCCAGCATAAGCACTCCAAGCCCCGTGTCTAAGGTTATACCAAAATGGTACAGCATTGCAGATAGATTTTTTAAAAATGAAAAAGATGAATATTTGCTTGATAAAGATGGTGGCAAAATGGCAACATGGAAAGGTTGCCCAGCACTCTTAGATGCTTTTACAGCAGGATATGTTTTAAAAACTCCTTGTGATATTGAATTTTTTATTAACGATAGTTCAGAGATAGATGTAAAGATAGAAGATTCAAAGTATGATGATTTTTGTGAAATAAGATATCCTTTATCGGGATTTCCGTCACCAAAGGGGTATAGAAAAGAATCTTTTGCCTGGATGTCTGATTGGGGAATACAAACTCCAGAAGGCTACAGTTCACTATACTTAACACCAATGAATAGATTTGATTTGCCATTTGTAAACACCTCTGGAATTATAGACACTGACAAGGTGTCAATGCCTGGATCATTGCCATTCTTTTTAATTGAAGGCTGGCTAGGAATAATACCAGCAGGTACTCCTTATGCACAGATCATTCCTTTTAAAAGAGAAAATTGGGAATCACTATTAAAGATAGACAAAGCAGGAGACATTTATGATAGAATTATAAAAACAAGAAAAATCTTTAGAAAGCCAAACGGCGGAATATATAAAGATAAATTCTGGGAAAGAAGAGAGTATAAGTAATGTACACACACATACCCTTATCCCTACTTGAGCCATACAAAGAAGTCCTTAAGTCTTTGACAGAATGGGACAGATCAAAGCAGCCAGAGTTTTGGTCTCAAAAAAGAATAGATGGTGAAATGATGTACAAGATACATAGACATTCTGCCAGAATAGTAGAAGAAACAGGGCTTTCGGTTCAACAGATTATATACGATAATCATAATGTTTCAGACAAGGTGTTTCCATTTTATTATCAAGTAATTAAAGTAAATGGAACTTTAAATGCTGCTAAATGCGATGAAGATACTTTTTGTCAGACATTTACATTTTTAAATGGAGAGCTTGAGAACAGTACATTTGTAATAAAAAATAAAGAAAAGTATTCTCAATCTTTTGAAGAAGATACATATGCTTTTGCCATTATATGGAAAGCATATGAAAATCCAATAACTCCAAAATGGTTTGTAAGGCCGTATCATAGGTTGTTCATGTGATAAAAAATACACTTGCCCCAGGAATAACTGTATACAAAATGGATCCATCTGATATTGTAAAAAGCTTGCATAAGCTAGACAGATTTGATTGGGTGTCAGAATATGTTGTTGATGCAAATGACGGAAACAAGGCCTTGGATGACTCTTATAGGAATACAAAATCAATAGACATACCAGTTGCATATAAAGAATTAGAGACAGAAGAAATAAAATTCTTTTCAGACTTATTTAATGAAAAGTTTTCTATCATTGAAAAAGATTATGAAGAAGACTACTATATTAAATTTAAGGTTCATCAGCCATACAAAATATTAAGATATGAGCAAGGCGGCAAATTTGATTTACACATAGACGATGCTGGAGCTACATTTAGAAGAGCATCTACAGTATTTTATTTAAACGATAATTATGAGGGAGGGGAAATTGAGTTCCCTTCATTTAACATTAAATACAAACCAGAGGCAGGGGACTTTATAATGTTTCCATCTTCATATGCATATAGACACAAGGTAAACCCAGTACTTTCTGGGATTAGATATTCGATTGCGAGTTGGCTAAGATGATAATAAATGATTTACAGGCACCTAAGTGTAGGGTAATAAAAAACTTTATATCAAAAGAAGAATGTGACTGGTTAATTAAATATTCAGAGGAGTCTGGACTATGGTCAAAACACAACAGGCAAAGACATACATTTAAAACAGAAGAAGACTATAAATCAGCGGCGGACCATTGGGACAACAGAAGAATAGAGATAAATGAACTATACAGAGAAGGTATGGAAAAATACAAAGATTTGTTTAGGTTTGTAGTACCAATTCAAGAAAGAATGGAAGAGCAAGTAAAAGATTTTTTTAATCCAGATTTTGAGATATATAGCGAACTTTGGGAAATTGTAAAGTGGTATTATCCACATCTGCAAGAGCCACATGTAGACTTTATTGATCCAGATTTTGATATATCGTCTATAGACATAGACTCTGTTCCAGAACAATGCAAATACTTCTTTGATGAAAAAAATATATCAGAATATAAAAGGCTTTTTACAAACAAGATATACACCTCAATGCTTTATCTAAACGATAATTTTGAAGGAGGAGAACTTTTCTTCCCACAGCATAATGAATATTCAATTAAGCCAGAAGCAGGAATGCTTTTAGTATTTAGCGGCGACATTAATACAATGCATGGTATTAGACAGATAGAGTCTGGGAATAGATACACACACACTACATTTTGGACTAAAGATCTATACAAGTCAAGCTTGGTAGCTATTGATAAAAAGAAAAATAAATTTAATATAAATACAATCATTGACTAATGAATTGATATTATATATAATATAAACAAGGAGATAAAATGAATCAACCAGAGATATTAGCACCAGGAGTTTTGGTGTACAGAGATACATTTAGCAAAGACATGAATCTAATAAATAGACTAGAAGAATGTCTGTCTTCTGATCCAAATGCAGAAGGAGTTGGGTATTCAGACTCTCCACACTCTACATACAAGTGGAAGCAAGCGACTACTGGATATGCCAATAATGATTTAAAGTATAGAGATGCTTTCGATTTTAAAATTAAAAAGAACAATGAAAATGATGAAGGTAAAAGCCCAGACCAAATAAAACTAGAAAAAATTTGGGAAGACTCCAAGAATGCTCAGTTGGGGCCAGTTGAAGATTACAGACAAAAATTTAATGTTGCTCCTTTAAAATATTGGGAATCTTTTAACTTTGTTAAATACGGTCCAGGGCAACATTTTCAGGTACACTCAGATCATGGATATTCATACATATGCGTACTGTCCTCAGTTGGATATATAAACGATGACTACGAAGGTGGAGAACTTTACTTTGATAAGTTTAACTTAAAGATAAAGCCAAAAGCAGGAGACCTTTATCTTTTCCCATCAACATATTTATTTTCACATGCGTCACTTCCAGTTACAGAAGGAACAAAATATTCGATAGTAACAATGCTTGATTATTTAGAGGCACCTCATACACCAGATTACAGAGAAATAGAAAAAAGGTATACTGACGGCTATGCCTAAAATAAATGTTTACAAGACAGGTGTTAGCCCAGCCAAGATTGAGCAGATTTCTGTAAAAAGAGATTGGATGGATAAGACTGCAGACAGGCATGCATACAACTGTTTCCCCGTAAGCCTTTCTAATACTCTAGGCTGGGGCATATCTTTTCCAGAAGACATATCATTTATTTGGGACGGAATTTCAGATAGCTCCCCAGATCACGTGAAGATCCTCTCTGGAGAACAGTATTGCAATTCAAATAGGTCTAATGGAACAGTTAGCTTTATAACAGGATTAACATTTAAAACAGATGAGGATATAACAACTTTAATAATGCCTCCGCCTAATCACTTTATTGACGGCGCACAATCTTTTACTACTTTGCTATCAACATCTTTTTTTTCAGGTGAGATCCCTTGTGTTTGGAGAATTACGTCTCCAGGAAAAGTCATAACAATAAAAGCAGGAACTCCAGTTGCCAGCATAATTCCAATATCTTTGTCAGGCCTAAATCAATTTGAAGTAGACCTTTACAACGGATCTGGCTATGTAGGATCGCCTTTTGATGGAAGAAGGTACGGAATGACAGTTGATAAAATTAATGCCTCTGGGAATTGGGCAGGGTTTTATAGGAATGCAACAGATCATGAAGGCAACAAAATTGGGCAGCATGAGATTAAAGCGCTAAGGTTAAAAACTAATGACAAATAAAATTACATTTCATTCTAACAGGCTGTACAATATAATCAGTGAAGAATACTATCCCAAGTCTGCAAAAAATGTAACTCCTGAATGGTTTAAGCAGGCAGATAAATTTGAGCTAAATAAACAAACAGGAGAGTATTGGCCAAATGCAGAAGGAGGGCTTGTAAGAAGCTTTAAGTCCTGTCCAGGCCTACTTGATATTTTTATTACAGGATATTTTTATGTTACCCCTTGCGATATTGTTTTTAGTAAATTGGAAAACGGAGATGTTATAGCAACTCCAGAGCCAGGGTATGAAGATTTTGTTGGTAACAGAGCACCTATGAATGAATTCCCAGTTCCACACGGATACCTAGATAGACACTTCCACTGGTATCCAAATTGGGCCCCAGAAGTTCCAGATGGGTATAGCGTATTGTATGTTAACCCAATCAATAGGTTTGATTTACCGTTTATAACCACCTCTGCTATAATAGATAATGACAAGATGAATACTCCAGGATTAATCCCATTTTTTTTACGAGATAATTTTGAGGGAAAGATTCCAAAAGGAACTCCATACCTTCAGCTTATACCTTACAAAAGAGAAGATTGGAAAATGGAGCCAAAGTTTCACGACATGGCTTCGTTGCAAGAAAGACATAATGCACAAGCAAAAAAATTTAGAACTAAAGACGGCGGGGCATATAAGCAAACCGTACGATCTCTTAAGAAATATGAATAGGTGAAAAATGGAATATACAAAGAGAGCTAGATATGCAAGAGAAACTATAACCCCTTCAGGGCATTTTGGCAACTCCCCAGACAATGTGGTTGAGCTAGAGAATATGGTCACCACAGAAGAGCAAGAGTATTTATTAAATTTTGCCAGAAACAATACAACATGGGACGTTACAGAATCTCAATGGAATGAAAATGGAAATATTATATATGACCATAGAGTCTGGGAAGATAGGGTAGCAACAATGAACACTCTATTGAAAGCTGACCCAACAGGCGAAGTTGTAGCAATCCTTGATCGTGTAATTGAAAGAATGACTCCACACATTAAGAATAAGTTTCAGGTTGAAGTTAAGCCGACAGATGCTGCCATAGTAAGGTGGCCAGTTGGTGCCATGCAATTTCCACATGCAGATAAAGAATTGCATGAAGGGCCAGATGCAGGAACACCAAATGAATTCCCTTGGTATGACCTAGGAACTGTTTTCTATTTAAACGAAGACTATGAAGGTGGAGAACTGTTTTTCCCACTTCAAAATATTAAATTCAAGCCAAAAGCACGAGCTGCATATTTTTTCCCAGGAGACAAAAATTACATTCATGGGGTTACAAAAGTTACAAGTGGGACCAGATTCACTGCCCCATTTTTCTGGACTATTACAAAGTTGGGGTTAGAAGAAAATGACAAATAATTATGAGTATACATCCTTTGAGTTACTTCCAAATGTAAGAATATATCAAGGTCTACTTCCTGATGCAGACAATCTTTATGACATAATGAAAAAATCTGAAACTACATCAGAAGGAAAATACTATTTGAGGACTTGGGACGAATGGTCAATATTTGGAACTTATTCTCAAGAGAAGCATAATGTAACTGAAGATAGAGAACTCGGCGAAATGTATGATAAAGAAAAGCATTTATCTGATAGGGTCTATGAAGCCTACAACACAGCAATTGAAGATTATGTAAAAACATATAATGTAGTAATGCCCCCTACATCAAAATTAATGACATCTTCTTTTTCTAAATATAATACAAACATAGACACTATGCGAAATGAAATGACAATGCAGTATCACACGGACTACATAATTTCCGAAAGAGATATGCCAGGTCCTAAATTTCTTTTGACTTGCACTACATACATTAACGATGACTATGAAGGCGGGGACATTGAATTTATTGTAGATGGAGTTTATTATCCTTACAAGCCTAAAGCGGGAGACATTCTGGTATTCCCATCTACTGAGCCATATTTTCACGGAGTCAGAGTTATTAAGAGCGGAGAGAAGTTTTTTATTCGTAACTTTATTCAGCATTATTTTGACGGAACAAAAGAATGGCTAGATAACCAGAGACACTTTGGCGCTTACAGATGGGCAAAAATGGAGTCAGATAGAATTGAAAAAGAGAATCCAAAAAATATGATGTATTCAAATAGAAAACATTTAGGGTATGGGTCATGAGTAATCCTAAAATTAGAGATGAATTCTTTATAGTAGAAAACTTTATTGACAAAGATACCTGTGAAGCTGTAATTAAATACTTTGATTACCTTGTAGAAAATAAAGTATTAAAGTGGAACGAGATATCATTCTATGGATCTCAGGCAATGGGTTACTGGCCAACAGACGACAGACTAAAGTTGTTTGGTTTAGATTCAGATTTCTTTGGACAGCTTAAAGAAAAAATAAAGTCTAAGACAGAAGAGCTTTTGGGCTTTGAGGTTAATGAGGTTAGCTATCACGCACAAAGATGGATTGATGGAGCGTTTGCAGATTATCATTCAGACAATTCGGACGAGCATGGAAACCCAACCGCTTTTGAAAAAAGTAAATATGCGGTATTTATTTATCTAAATGATGATTTTGAAGGCGGTCACTTAAAGTTTAAAGATGGCAGTATAGATATTAAGCCAGAGGTTGGCCTAGGTGCATTCTTTGCAGGAGGACATCAAAGAGAGCATATGGTTACAACAGTTAAGGGTGGCATAAGATATACTATTGGATCATTTTGGGATGATGCAAGTTGCGTATATTCAGAAGAACAAAAGCAGGCATGGGCCGATGAACTTAAACAAGTCAGAGCGGAACAAGAAGAGCTTTATAAGAAATGGGCAACGCCAGAAGGCAAGCCATCAATGCCAAAGGGTAGAGAATGATAATCAAAGAAATACTTGCAGACAACCTATATTACTATAAAAAAGTAATTAAGGATCCAGCAGCACTTATTGCAAAAATAGAATCTTTGAATGGAAAGATTGAAAACAATAGCACACTAACTAACTGGACCCCATGGGTTTCCAGCACACAGGCAGACGACGTATTTGGTGAATTCAAAGCTGGTGGTTATAGAATTGGTTATGATTTATCTGAAGATAAAGAATCATTTTTAATCATTGCAGAGATACACGATGCAATAATGCAATGTATAGAAGACTATGCTTTTAGAACACAAAAAGATTTAGGATATCTTCCAGATGAGATTACAATTAGAAAGTATCATGTAGGTGGCAAAATGGGTCCACACATTGATTGTGAAGAGGATGATGATGAAGCAAGGCTAACAGCCTCTCTTGTTCTATATCTCAATGATGACTTTGAGGGTGGAGATGTAATATTTAGAGAGCAGGGCATTAACATAAAGCCAGAACCAGGAAGCCTTCTTATTTTCCCTTCAGTTCGACCATACTACCATGAGTCTACTGAAGTGACTTCAGGATACAAATATATGTGCCCAGCATTTATGTTTAAAAGAAGTAAGTTAAACTGATAGGTGGTATAATTAAAAAATGGCTACAACAGGAATTAATGGATGGCGCTTTCCAAGCTACTCGGACTCACCAGATGTCCCGAGAGATCTTGGGTACTTAGCAGCAGATATATCTGCTTGGGTTGCCACAAACCCAGATTTAAAGGGAGAGACTGGAACCACTGGACCAAGAGGATACAGCATACTAAATGGCTCAGTAAACCCAGTATCTGGCACAGGCGTAGATGGTGACTTCTATATCAACACTACAAGCAATTCAATCTTTGGACCAAAAACAGCAGGAGCCTGGGGAACAGGAACAAGCCTAGGCGGCAATAGCGTTTTAAACGGAACAACAGATCCAACTTCTGCAAATGGATCAAACGGCGATTTTTATATTAATACTACTAGCAAGACTATCTTCGGCCCCAAATCTTCTGGAACATGGGCCCTAGGAACATCAATTGTGGGTCCCCAAGGAACTACTGGAACGACAGGAACTACTGGGCCAAAGGGCGATGCAGCAGCAACAATTTCAGTTACTTCTACAACTACTAGCGCAGCTGGTACTAATGCTCAAGTAACAAACTCTGGCACATCTTCAAATGTTTTATTAAATTTTGTTATACCAAGAGGAGCAGATGGAGCGCAGGGAGCACCAGGCACACCAGGAGTTGCAGGAGCAGATGGAGCGCAGGGAGCACCAGGGGCAACACCAAGCCTTGATCCAATTTCAACAAGAATTGCATTAAACCCTACAGTGACTTCTTCAGTTGGAGTAAACTCAAGTTGGTTTCCAACATCAACCGCAACATTTACATTAGGCTTACTTGGTCCGATAAACTCAGGAACAGATGCTGCCACCAGAACTTGGAAAAACATTTATTTAACTAATGCAGCCACTGTTGTTTCAGATGAAAGAACAAAACAAAACATACTGCCATCAGATCTGGGACTATCATTTATAAATAATTTAGAGCCAGTAAAGTATAATAGAATTGATGGAGACAGAACACATTACGGATTAATTGCACAGCAAGTTAAAAGCGTGTTGGATGAGGCTAACATTACAGATTTTGGCGGATGGGTTATATCTAATGTTGGAGATCCATTGTCACAACAGGCTTTAAGGTATGAAGAATTTATATCACCACTAATTAAAGCGGTACAAGAACTTTCAGCGAGAGTAAAAGCACTAGAAGAGGCGTAAGACATGTCATATAAATATACAGTCTTACAAGATAAGCCAACATCATTTTATCTTTTAGATGAAGTAAGATCGGGTACAGTAGGATCTTATACAAGCCTCACATCTACATTTTTAACATATGCAGACCTAAGAGATAGAGGCGTTTCTTATTCAGCGCTAAGCGGGCTACCAGTATATGATTATTCAGGAAATGCCTATGACGGATATGCCATTAATGCATCCTCTAGCGAGCTTATGCCACTGATAGCTGGTGGAATAAGAGGAACTAAAGTATTGTCAGATACTCTAGTAAATTTTAATGTGCCTGGAATTGCTAATTCATCCTATGCAGATAATTCATTCTCTATCGAAGCCTGGGTTGTTTTACCAGAATATTCTTCATCTGAAATATGTATTGTTGGGGACTCAGCTAATTCAATAGGTCTATTTTATAAAAATGGTAATTTAATATTTAAGGCAGGAACAAACTCTATACAGTATAAGGTAAGCAACACTCAATCTTTGTATGTAGTTGGTCAATTTTCTACAAACAAAATTTCTCTTTACATAAATGGATCTCTGGTAAACTTTACCAGCTTAACTAAATATAAATTTAATAATTTATCAGTTAACTTTCAAGCAGGTCCAGCAGTCAATAATTTTATTATAGACTGTGTTGCTTTTTATAAATTTAATTTATCAGACTCTCAGATGCTTAAGCATTACAAAAACGGAATTAAAGAAATTAAATACTCTCAGATTGTAAGTAATGATGGAGGGTATTTGTTTAGCATGAATACAGCAATGATGAAACCAGTGATGACATACTCATATCCAAGGTCTAAATCTTGGAAAAACTTTATTAATGAAAATATTAAATTGTCGGTTGATGAATCTTATCTTTATTTTGATAGCTCTTTAGCAGGCAGCTTTACATTTACAGATGCAATTATAATACCAGATACGCTTGGGATTACTAGCTCACAGATATATTGGGAATCAGATACAGATGGCATATTAGTTAGAGCAAGTCTGGATGGAACTACCTGGGTAAATTGTGTAAATGGTTCTCCGCTGCCATTCTTTAATAAAAATGATAATCAAACGGGATCAGTTTTATATCTGCAGGTAACAATGTCTTCATCGGATACATCACAATATTTACCTATACTTAAGTCCATCACCATAGATTTCTTTAAAAATAAAGATTTCTATTGCGACAACTTTGGCTATTACATATCTTCAAGTTACGACTATGCCCTTCCTAGATACAACAGCACAATCCTTTCTTACAACAAAAACAACGGGCTCAAAATGCATAACGGGCATGGGTTTACAATTAATTCAGATCTGTCTACTCGGACAATAGAACTTGTATTTACACCAAATGGTACAGAGAACGTATTATTCTCAGCACCTTCAAAAATATATGAATGGGATAATGCGGGGGTAATCAGCAAAACAGGAGTATCCTCAATCTATGTAAATGGAATAGATAGAACATCCGCTACCAATATATCCGAATTTTTCTCTATAGGATTCCCTCATTATGTAGTAATTGTATTATCTACAGCAGCAACCACAAATCTTAAATTTAACCAAAATCAAACAGACAGTAAGTCTGGCGGAAACAATATGTATAATAATCTAAGTATATATCCAACAGCATTTACACAATATGATGTAGCCAGACACTATCAGTTATATACAGATAATATCATAAGCGTAGTATCTGACAGCCTAATGTCAGTATCTGAGTCAACAGCTGGTACAGATTCCACCGCCTACTTAGTCCTTTCTGTTGAGCCAGAGGCCATATCTATATAATCTTGTCACAGGCATGACGGAATCTGGACTTTAGCCTACGATAATGGTATGATTGAGTACTATGGATATGTTAAATAAAAATACTAGGATTATTGAAGAAACCACCCTTGGCATATACGTGTGGGAAATGCCTGACGGCAGATGGGTTGGAGACGACGATGGCAACTTTCTTTCGATCACAGCAAAAAAAGGAAATAAATCCAAGGTCGATGCTTTGGCTAGAGAAGTTCGCTCGTACGGTATTGATGTCGGCCAACCCAAGTTCCTATCTGGACGCAGAAAAATTGACGACGAAGAATTTGAACATCAAAACGAAAGACTAAAGTGGGGACTAACTCCAGATCCTTTGGATATCGGCGTGTATAAAGATTCTATGTTAAGAAACGGAGCGGTGCAATGACAAAAAGAGTAGAGTTTATAGAAGATGAAATTGATAGCGTAAATACAATTGACATCTCGAACAATGCAGACTGGTTTTCATTCAAGAAATCTGAAGAGCATGATGATCCGTTTAGCATGGGCCTTGAAGATATTAAAAAGCTCAGAGGACTAGGTACAAACTTTAAGCGTAAAATAAATAGAGATTTTTCAAAAGCCTTTGTAGGCAAAGAAGGATCTGCGACACAGCAAAATTTATTACAGCAAGCAATTAGCGGATATGCATTATTTGATCTTGTAGAGCCTACATATAATTTAGAATACCTTTCAAAGATTTACGAAATTTCAACATATAACTATGCAGCTATAAATGCAAAGGTTTCAAATATTGTTGGGCTGGGATATATGTTTGCAGAAACTTCAAAAGCAAAAGATGCAATGGATGCAATAACAGACCAAAAGCAGGTAGACAGAGCCCGTGCAAAAATTGATAGAATTAAAACGCAGCTAGATAAATGGTTAGATGATTGTAATGAAGAGGAGTCCTTTACAGAGACCCTTATAAAGGCCTACACGGACCTTGAGGCTACTGGAAACGGTTACATAGAGATAGGACGTACAACAGCAGGAGATATAGGCTATATTGGCCACATACCAGCTAAGACAATGCGTGTTCGTAGATTCCGTGACGGATTTATTCAATTGCTTTATGGCAAGGCCGTGTTCTTTCGTAATTTTGGAGACATGGAAACTCCAAGCCCAATTGCAGCGCAAGAGGAAAGACCAAATGAGATTATTCATTTAAAGAAATATACACCAATGAATAACTACTACGGCGTTCCAGATATTATTGCTGCCCAGCAAGCGTTAGCAGGAAACGAATTTGCTGGAAGGTATAACTTAGATTACTTTGAAAATAAGGCGGTCCCAAGATATATCATTACAGTAAAGGGAGCAAAGCTTTCTCCAGAATCAGAAAGAAAACTTCTTGAATTTTTCCAGGTTGGGTTAAAGGGAAAAAATCACAGATCCCTTTATATTCCACTACCAGCAGATACCCCAGATTCAAAGACTGAATTTAAGATGGAGCCAATTGAAGCAGGGGAACAAGAGTCCTCATTTAATATCTATCGTAAGTCTAATAGAGATGAAATTCTTTTAGCCCATCGTGTTCCAATTAGCAAGATTGGTATTCCAGAAGGAATTAACCTTGCTGCAGCAAGAGATGCTGATAAGACATTTAAAGAGCAGGTTTGCCGACCAGCTCAAGACAGACTTGAAAAGAAATTAAATTATTTAATTGCAGAAAAGACAGATGTTGTACAATTAAAGTTTAATGAGCTTAGCCTTACTGATGAGGAAACCCAAAGCCGAATTGACGAAATTTATTTAAGAATGCAGGTAATTACCCCTAACGAAGTTCGTATTAGAAAGAATATGACAACGGTAGATGGTGGGGATGAAATGGTAGATTTAAAGCCACAACAGGTCGCAGACCAAAAAGCAAAAGCCACTGGAAATAAAAAGAGGGATCAGCAAAGATCCTCAAATGCTCCAGATAAAAGCGGAGAGGCCAGAAACCCCAAAGGCGATGGTCCAAAAGTCAAATAAGTTTAATCGACTGCTATTTGCGTTAGAGTAGATAAACCTATAAAATTAAGCATATGAACATTGAAAAAGGCCTATGGTCAAGTAATGGCGACAACTTGCACTTGTCAGTACCATTTACTAAAGTCAACCGTGAAAATAGAACCGTCTCTGGTTTTGCAACATTAGATAATGTTGATCAAACAGATAGAACAGATAGAATGGGAGAATTAGGAGGAAAAGTATTTATTTCACGTATATTGATTTTTAAACAAGATATTTTCGTAATTTCATAACATAAAAACAAAGTAAAATGGCAGAACATAAAGTTCAAGGTGGGAATATGTTATTATTCATAGATCCTGCAGGTGGTACTTCTTACAGTATGGTAGTATGTCTTACCAACGTAGGCAAGAAAGATTCAGTAGCAATAGTTGATGCTGCATCAGCATGTGGACCTGATAAGTCACCAGGTGTATTAGATTTGTCTTATTCTTTTGAAGGACAACATCTTCAAGATCCAAGTGGTGGAAATTTAAGTGGAACATCTTTACTACAATTGCTTAGAGGTAAGACAACTGTAGGATTCAAGATTGCTCCAGTTACTCCAGTTACTGGTGATGAAAGCGAAGAAGGTACTGGATATTTCTCCGAGTTATCTTCAACTTATGCTTTTGATTCAGTTGGAACTTTTAGTGGAGCATTACAACCTTATGGTACTCCAACGATTTCAGTAACTGCATAAAATAACATACAATGGCAGAGCATAAAGTTCAGCCATCAACTATGTTATTATTTATTGATCCAT
>ENA-OSIY01001102-OSIY01001102.1-marine-metagenome-genome-assembly--contig:-NODE-1102-length-14705-cov-5.422956_pt1 | contig 14705 bp, 11 predicted proteins | sample MGYA00237884_ERZ534233 | MGnify/ENA primary metagenome ERZ534233 (study PRJEB26412, sample SAMN06343840) | marine metagenome | isolation source: estuarine water | place: USA: Columbia River Estuary... | reverse complement strand
CATCTTTGCTACTACAACTACTGCACCTTTTTGTACTGTTGAAAATAGTTTTACCATCACGATTTTCTCAATCACTGCCGATGCACCTGCCAATGTAACCAACTGTGATTCGTATACCTTACCTGCCTTAACCAACGGAAATTACTATACCGGACCAAACGGACCACACAACCCAAGCAATACCCAATTGCAAGCAGGTGATGTATTGACCGCTTCTGCTACTCTGTATGTGTACATCGAATCGGGTGCACGTATTAACTGTACAGATGAGCACAGCTTTGTTGTAACTGTAAACCCTACACCAGTAGTTGCGCCAAAAGCCGACGAAAAAGTGTGTAACGCCTATATCTTACCTGCTTTGGCTGTTGGAAACTACTTTTCACAACCAAACGGTGCGGGAACTGCTTACCAAGTTGGTGATGCCATTACATCTTCGCAAACCGTTTATATCTATGCACAAACCAACTCAGTGCCCAATTGTACAGACGAGAAAGAATTTCACGTAGATGTATTCAATGTAGATGAGTTATCTACAGGTGCTAGTATTGTTCCTCAAGTTGACAATGCTGTTGACTTAGGTAGCCCAACAAATAGATTCCGCCACTTGTATGTTGGCCCAGGATCTGTTTACATAGGCGATAATGTTATTACGCAAGCTGCAACTGGTGGACTAGTTCTACCTGGTCTTACTCGTGCTACAGGCTATTACGCAGAAGAAGTTGACGATGAAGATGATTGGGGGTCTAACCCGACTATCACTGGCACCGTTACAGTCATTGATGCTAGTCGTTATGAAATATTAGCAGGACAACCTGCAAGTTCCAACTATATCCCAGCAACTTATACTGTACAAAAAGACGGCAATCGTATTGATGAAATAGATGTCAGCAACGGTGGCAGTGGTTGGAACAAGACAGAAGCAGACTACGCTCGCGACAATAACATGTATGCTACAAATGTGGCAAATGCTATCAGTAACTTCAACGCCAACAACTGGGTACAGATTCCTTTCCGTGTAGAAATCAAAGCAGAAGATACAGAATACGAGGATATTTTTAGTGGCGGAGCAACTGCATTAAATGCGTTATCCGATGTTCAACTAGACGATCCGACAGATGGTCAAGTATTAACTTGGAATGATCAAAGATCGCAATGGGAGAATCAAACTCCATCAGGCGGCGATGCTGACTTAGGTTCGTTTACTTTTGACGGCAATCAACTTGAAGTAGCGTCTGGTACAGACATTTATATCGCAACATTTGAAACTGGCGGCCCAGGCGAAAGTAGATTGGTATTAAAGCCACAAGACGACGACGCCGGTGATAATCCGACTCGCATAGAAAGTTCATATGGTATAGGTTTGTGGGTCAATAATACTACCAGCGATCAGCAGAAAAAATGGTTGTTTGGCACAGACGGTAACTTAAAACTACCAGCGGGTGGCGGCATTGTTGACAGCAATGGTACAAGTGTATTAGGCGGCAATGCTGACACTGGTAATGTTGTGTTTGATAATAATCAATTGTATGTTGGTGGCACAGGCTTCTTAAATTTAGAAACCGATACCGGTGTTGCTGTTATTGGTACTAACGGTCCACAACCATTACTTGTTAGTATTAACGAAAGCGATAAAATATGGACCTTTGATCCAGACGGTACCTTACAGTTACCATCCGGCGGTGACATTGTTGACAGTAACGGAGACAGCGTATTAGGTGGCGGAAGTGTAAGTAGCACAGTAGCAAGACAAGATACAGCACCTACAGCCGATAATGGCACACTATGGTTCAACACTGTAGAAGGCAGATTATATATCAAGTATAGCAATAAGTGGGTAGATGCAGCACCACTAATGATGCCTGCTCCAGACACTGACATTGATGTTAACAGTATTACATTCCCAGATGCCACAGTACAGACTACAGCCTGGACTGGTATTCCTGGACCATACGCAGATGATGCAGAAGCGGCCGCATCCAACGTATTAGTGGGGAATCCATATTATAAAACTGGCACTAGTGGGCAAGTCTTTGTAAGATTGACATAACGATAAATATAAATAGGACAAGCAAATGGCAATTACATTTCCAACAGATCCAACTCTAGGACAAGAATACGTAGCAAACAACTCTGCCACTTATCAATGGACTGGTAGTGTTTGGAGCACATTAACCCCGTGGTTAACGGGCAGATCACAATTTGTAGCGGACGGCGGAGTTGCTGGATCTACTTATAACGAAAACTTAGATAACACCTTAGACGGGGGCGGAGCATAAAATGACAACAAGAATTAAACTACGTAGAGACACAGCGGCAAACTGGACCACAACTAATCCAATCTTGGCAGCAGGTGAACCAGGTCTTGAAACCGATACTGGTAAGATCAAGTATGGAAACGGAGTAAGCCGTTGGAACACTATCGAACACACTGGTGGCGATGCGTTAACCAACGTTGGTGCTATCACTGTTCAAACTGGTGATGCTGATCGTTGGCTAGTTAGATTACGTCAAGAAGATGACATAACTCAACCAGATGTAAATATTGGTGTTATTGTATACAGCACTAACTATGACAGTAATGGCAATGTTATTGTATTAGCAAGTATTGATTTAACGGTAGACAATATTGCAGCATTTAAGTTTACGTCAGCAGGCGAGCTAGTATGGAAAACCATACTTAACCCAGAAGATAATTTTTACAATGCAGGACACGCTGCTGTTACTCCTACTAATGACATTGTTTTTTGTCTAGGAAATGAATCCGTTAACGTTATTGTTGTTAAGTTAAATGGTGAAACTGGAGCAGTAGAATTCAGTCAAGAAGTAGAACTTGGCTTGTACCATGGAATTGATTCTGTCGCTGTGGACAGCACTGGTAATATTATCATTGCTGGTACAGATAGAGTCGAGAACACTGAACAAGATCTCGGTTTAATAGTAAAACTATCCGGCACAGCAGGCGCTATCTTATGGCAGACTACGTTGGCTGTGGATAACAACGACACACGTTTCCTTGCTGCGGCAGTGGACTTTAACAACGATGTTATTGTTACTGGTTCTACTTATGTAGCAACACCAGATGGTGTTAACGCAACTGAAGAAGTCATTGTAGTAGCTAAGTTTGCGGGCACAGATGGTGAAATCATCTGGCAAAAGACAGTAGCACTAGAAGTAGTTAGACTTGGTATTGGAGTTGGTCTAAGTCTTGACTCGGTAGGCAACATTTACGTTTGCGGTTCATTATTGGTTGCTAATCCAGAAGCCGACATACCAGGTGATAACAAAAACAGCAACGCAGCGGTTGTGTTCAAAATGTCGGCCGCAGGTGTCATAGCGTGGGATCGCAGAATTGGTCCAGGACCATGCAGCTGGGTAGGTGTAAGCACAGCGGTAGGCTCAGACGGCGACCTATACCTCTATGGGGCAACTTATCAACGCCGTATTAATGCAGATGTCAACTCTAATAACGGTAATTATGACCAATCACTAATATTAGCTAGATTCAACAAAACCACAGGTGCTGTAGTATGGCAAAGTTATTTTAACAATCCTAATGCCCAGGAAACTCCAGGATTTGGCAATCCTGAAGGCGGCGGCAATTCCAATACACTAGATGTATTTGAAGACCGTATCATCATTGGTGGAACAGTTAGACTTGGTCCAAGCGATACAGACCAAATGAACAACCAAATAACTAACCGTTACTTCACACAGGGATTTATTGCGCAATTTGACACTGATGCTACTAAATTCTCAGTTGATGGTTGGACATTAGAACCTAGTTACATTACCGGCAAGTTAACTAATACATTGATAGCCACTAACGGCCCAATGGAAAATGGTACACCTACCAAGACTGTGGGCACAGCACTGAGTCTTACAACTACAAACACTGGTATCAGCGTAAGCCGCAGAGCCAGCAAGACCAACACTTGGTCATTTGGCAAGGATGGTACATTTACAACTCCAGCAGATACCAACATCAAACTACAACAGACACAGTTGGGCTATGCCAATATGTATGGAGTTTGGAATAACCAAAACAATATTATTTGGTTTGAAAGCGTTACTCACGATGCTGAAGGGTTTGCTTATGTGTTAGGCAGTGATGAATGGGAAGACGGTTTCGCACATATCTATAAGTTTACACCAGAAGGTACTCTGGTATGGCAACGACAGTTATACAGCAACAGTGGTGCTACCTTTAACGTAACCTATGAAAACAACATCTATACTGAAGTTACTGTGTCAACCGGAGGCATGAACTATAAAGTAGGTGACAAGATTGTTCTCGGCGGCGGATATCTTGGTGGATCGGATGGTATTAACAGCTTAACATTAACTGTAGCAACTATCAATAATAGCGACAATGGCATCGGCGAAGTTGCTACTGTTACTATTGTAGGCGGCGTGGCTAACGGAAGTGGTTCAGCAAGTAGTGTTGCTGATTTTTACGATAACGCAGAATGCGAAGTCCAGTCAATGACCTTTGATCCAGTAACCGGCAATCCAGTTATAGTTATTTCAATGCCAACATACAATGGTGATACACTAGATCAAGAATGGACTGAAACAGTTGTATTGTTAATTGATTCAGGGTCGGGAGTGGTACTTAGTTCAACTACTTTGTCAGACGAAGGTGATATCTACCCTAACGACGTGGCAGTCAGCGTCACAGGTAAAGTAGCAATAGTAGGTGAGAAGTATAACGAATACGCTGAATACGGCGCAGTTACTCCATTATCAGGCAGTGGAATTGATAAGTTATTGGTAGCTAAATCAGACATTGACGCAGAACACTATCCGGGAGAAGCAAACGGTTGGTATGGTGACTGGTTAATCACTGGCAACACTATCACCGGTCAAACACAGGTTACAGGTGTTAACAACTATACAGGATTAACCCCCACAGTTCTTCAAGGTAGTGGTGCAGTGTTTACCATTAATACGACTTCTGCTACAAGTCCAACATCATTAGGCGATATTGCCGTAGCGTTCAATGATAGTGGCACTGGACAACTTACATACGGGTATGCTACTACAGTCACTGTTGGTTCAGCAACTGATCCAGCACTTAAACATTGTTACTACTATGACAATGGTAGCGGTGGGTTATTTACAAGAATAGGATTTTACCCTGGAACATACACCGGGTATACAGTAGCCAGTGACGGATCTATCAATGGAGATACTACTACCGCAATAACAGTTACAGTAGACGGGGTATCAGTATCATTGACTCCATTTGAGGGTGGCGGTGTCTACGACTATGCAGTTGAAGGTAGTGATGCGTTTGGTTTAATATCCAAAGTAGGTCAGACACTAGCTGTATCATTTGGAGTTACCACTACAGGTTCTTACTCTATTTTAGTTACCAGCGGCGGCGCAAACTATCTACCAGGGCACAAGATTAAGATTCTAGGTACAAGTGTACCAGGTGCTGAGAATACTAACTTATATGAATTTGGCACTGCTTATGCCACCGATGAGGTATACTTTGGTGGCCCTGATTCTGAAACTGGCCAGTGGGGGTTGTCAATCGCTGACACACTTACTGAAATTAACTCATTATTAGCAGTAGGAACAACAATAACAATTACAGCTGGTAGTACCAGTAGTGTATCAACTACTATTCTTGTAGATGGTGTATCAAACGGTGACGGCGGCCAATTTTATATAGTTGGTGATCTTAGCGGCCTTGGTACTAGCGGCACAACTCCTAGCAGCATTAGAGTAGGCCTAGGTACTTACTCTACAGGAGCAACACCTGAAAACGATATTATTATTACTGTAGCGTCTGTGGCAGCAGGTGGTGCCATTGAAAGTGTAAGTAATACCGGAACTCCTAACGTAGCTGCTGTAGGTCCTTATACTGGCCTAACTGGTATTAACCATGAGGTTGGTAGTGGTGCTTTGATTTCGTTGACATTTAACCCAGTAACAGGTGCTTATGAGAGTTGGAACTATACTGAAGCAGGTACAAACTATGTCAGTGACGATCTGATAACCATTAGCGGTACACAGTTTGCTGGAGGCACAAGTCCTGCTAATGACTTTACATTTACTGTACTAAGCAGCGGCGGTATAACTGATGTTGCCAACATTACTGGTTCAGTTCCATCAACGCACTTATTAATACGCACTAATGCTAGTGTCAACTTTGCAGATGAAGCAACATTTGCCATCAAACAGGTTCTAGGTGGAGAGGCATTTATTTGGACTCCGGACTGGAACAACGCGATGGGCGGAAACAACACTGACCTCTTCGGAGGTGTTGTATGGAATGCTGCTGGCACCAGTCTATACGCTGTAGGCACAGGACGTTACGAAACTACCTACAATCAAGCATTGGTTACTAAGTGGAGTTCGACCGGCACACTACAGGCTAGCACTAGTATTAACTCTAACGTAAACAATGATGGTGCCAGTCATGGCGCAGTTGCTCTAATGGCTGACGGACACATTGTCACTGCACATACTATGTATAATATAGTTCGAAACGAAGTCACCGAAGTTCTAGTTACTAAATTAGACAGCAATCTTGCTATTGTATGGCAACAGTTTATTGGTGTATGGAGTGACGACGATGGATGGGAATCCCCACAAGAAAGACCATCAGTAGTAGTTGATCCTGCCACTGATGAGATATTAGTAGTATGGGAAACTGTTGATGGTGATTTTGTCAACGATGACACCGTGTACATTGTTAAACTAGACACTGACGGTGATGTAATATGGAAACGTGGGTTTGGAGTTCACGAAAGTGACACTCAGTTAAGAAGTAACACCAAGGTTGTGAGCATTTCAGGCAACAAGTACACCGTGGTTGGTAGAACAGATGCTCCAAATGACAGCACCTCCAACGCTATGATTTTCACTATGCCACTTGATGGCACAGGACTAGGACAACACGGACTATGGTGGTACTTTGAGCCCAATGATGACCAGATTAAGGTCATGAAAGTGACTCGCGAATCTGATGCATTTACTCCTAATGTTAACAGTGGTGCTATCACTGCCGCCGACAATGTCAAATACTACTTCACTGACTATCCTAACGAAGAGTTTACTCTTTACAGAGAAGTCGTTCGCAGCGAAGTGGGCGGTGCAGTTGAGTTTGCTGATGGAAGCCGTCAGTCATTCAGCACAGCAATTATTCCGCAGGTTAAAATCAGTGCTGGTCGTTATACTATACGACCAGAAGACTCAGGTCGTCACATACTTGTAGAATCACAAAACTACAACATCATTATTCCTAACTATCGCCAAGTTACATTACCAGTGGGCTTTACATTTACTGTTGTAAACATTTCAGGCGACAGTGTTACGGTAGAGAACCAATCGGTTAACAGTGGTGAGAGAGGCGAAATGAGATTTTCAGGTGGCAGCACCGTTACACCATACGCAGGGATCAACGACAACGGCTCGGGTCAGATGGTGACGTTGATGAAGATCAAAGAAGGAACAACCAGTGATGACGGTGAATCACACGGTGACATTTGGATGATTGCTGGTGCAGACATTTTTGATAACGATTAAGGATAAACAATGAGTATAGTTCAAGCATTAATAGGCAGCATAAGTGGCAACACCTCCGGCGGAGGAGGCGGCGGGGGCGGCGGGTCGCTGACCCCCTTTGTTCCTGATGTAGATATCAGCGGATTTACCACAACAGATTGGCAAATCCTTATGGCAACTAATGGCGTAAAGTCTGGAGAAACAGTAACCGAGCCGTTTGCCAACATTGGAACTACTGGGTTCCGTGGAGCCAACTTTCAATCTTCTGGTGCTGCTAATCGCACATCATTCGGCTCGGGTAGTGGTGTTTATGCTAACTTTTTCCTTAAAACTGGCATTACAAAAATAGCATTAGTAGATGGATCTGGCACGTTGTCAGATCCAACTTCTAACACAAACTATTTGATGTATGATCTAGTGTCTAGTACAGGTTCAGAAACCATCTACGATATTATTAGACGCTTGGATTATTATATGGAAACTAGTGCATTATTTCACGGAAATGACTCAGTGTATGGTAATCCAGCAGTCACCGACTTTACTGCTGGTATAAATGGATATTCTGGATTATTGGTCAGCAACGGCGGAACAGTGTTTAGGGACAGTTCCAGCAACATTCCAGACAAGTTTGCTATAATGGGGATTAACCGAGACAGCGACAACGACATTCAGGCCCTATGCTCTTACAGTGGTAATTTACAGTCAGGTAAAGGCGACAGTTGGCGTGGTAATAGTCCAAGTGAGACATTTTGGAGTTATTGGGGGAATGATTTTCACAGTAACAGTCAAACACAGCGGCCAGGAAGCACCAGTCAAACCAATCCCGGCATTGCTGACAACGTGAGTGCATCTGATGTACCGGTTTATTTACTGGCCTTTTAATGTTTAAAATGCGGGGGCATCGGTTGGTAACGTGTACCACAACGTTATACAACTAAATACATAGAACAATAAATATATAAAACGGAGAGTACTACGCCTATCATGAAACATTTTGTAAGAATTGTAATGGAAACCCAAACTCTCTCTAATAAATTAGATGAAAGTATATTTCCTCATCAGGAAATATACGAATCCGCACAGGGTGCAACTGTTGTTGAAATTCCGTTGTCAAGACAATTATCGGAAACCGAGGCTGACGAGTATGCTAATAGACTTGCAAACTTTATGTTCGAAAGTGGGTACTCCGATTTTGATATAGAAGTCTCAACTGACAATGTTGTTATTGAAGAAGAAACATACGATGGTAATGATTTCTTTGAAGAATATGGTGTTATGTGGTTTAATGAAGATGTTCAATTAGACGAAGCAGAATATCAAGGAAGATCGGTCCCGTTAGGGAAACCGATGCAGGGTGATGTTAAGAAATTCAAAGTTTACGTTAAGAAGCCTGATGGCAATGTAATAAAAGTTAACTTTGGTGATCCTAACATGCGTATAAAAAAGTCAAACCCAGCTAGACGTAGAAGTTTTAGAGCAAGACATAATTGCGATAATCCTGGCCCTAGGACAAAAGCAAGATTTTGGAGTTGCAAAAAGTGGTAAAAATTAACGAATTTTTCAATACATCAGAAATTGTCGAACCGACTATCGATTATGATCCAGGCAGAGATCTGATAATCTTTATGCAAAACGACCCGATATTTTATAGAAAACACCTGTATCCTGCGATGGTAGATGCAGAGGAAGCAACAGGTAAAGGTGAAATTATTAATACTAAATCACTTTTTCCAGTTGTGGATAGGGCCGTTTTGCAATATTGTAAGAAATATAATTTACCGCACGAACCAGAAAAATTGTTTCCCCAAGCAATTCGTGTTCAAATAGTCAAAGACTTATGTGACCCAGACCAAAATCAAAGGCCCCTGCCATGACTGTAAGACTTAAAAAGACTGCTATTTTTACCTTTGGTAGATTTAATCCCCCAACTGTGGGGCACAAACTTCTAGTGGATGTAATGTGGCAATATAATGGTGATCATTATATCTTTTTAAGTCATACAGTAAATGGCAAAACTGATCCGCTTAATTACTATGTAAAAAAGAACTTTGTTGAAAAATTCTTTCCTGGAATGGCAGTGGGTGACGATTCAGCAAGGACTATTATTCAGGTTATGCAAAAACTTGAAGACCTTGATTATACTGATGTAGTTATGATTGTAGGCTCAGATAGAGTTACAAATTTTGACGACCTATTAAACAAGTATAATGGAACTGAATACAAATTTGATAACGTAACTGTCGTAAGCGCAGGAGTAAGAGATCCTGACGGAGTGGGTGTTAGTGCTGTTAGTGCTAGTAAGCAGCGACAGGCTGTTCTCGTAGGCGATCGTGCGGGCTTCGCGCTGGGGGTGCCCAATGCACAATACACTGAAGAATTATTTATGTCAGTATTAGAGGGTCTCACAAAATGAACATTGGTGACCTTAAAAAACTAGCAGGTATAAATGAATTCAAAGGGTACTCAGCATATGAGGGTTCTAATATCAGTGTGACTGGTATGGAAAAGCAACGTTTAGAAAAAGAAATGAATTTAAAGCCAGGTGATCCTGAATGGTTTAAACTATGGTTTAGTCTGCCATATCTAAATGGCCCGATACAATTCAGGGGCAGGGCAAAGCAATGAGATATAGAGAAATTATAGGCGAAGCCAATGGGGGCAAAATGTCAAAAAGAGAACAGCAGGCCACTGCTGGTCTCCACACCTATGACGATGGTCCAAATTTAGGAACTTTCGGTAGTGACTACGGGCAGTATAGATTGATGATGGCACTGGCTTGTTCTGACGGAAAAACTCCAGTAGACATGGATCCATTAAGCTGGATTGCCAAAAAGAAAACTGCACACCCTTATACAGATATTGAATCAGAAATGCTTAAACAAGGTTACAAAACCATTGGTTTAAACTACAAAGACTTAAACAAGGGTGACATAAAAAGTAAAGAGTTAGATTCCACTAACAAAGCAAGTCCTGTGGCAAAGCCCAAACCCAACAAATACGGAGTTTGATGTGAACATAGAAGACTTATCGGAATCCAAAAGTACTAAATCTGAGGTACATTATCAGGCTAAACCACATGCTGGCCAGCGTTGTATAAATTGCACAATGTGGAGAGATCCAAACAAATGCAGTGCAGTAGCTGGCAACATAAGTCCAGACGGCTGGTGCGACTATTGGGCACCTGGCGCTTATGGTAAACACGGAAAATCTATAGATGAATCAGAGATCTTAGATGAAGGCTGGAGAGAAAACTTATATAAATTGGTAGCCATAGGCGCACTAAGTTTAACATCCGCCGCAGCAATAGGCACTAAACTTTCATACGATAAATGGGCAGCAACCCATCCACAAGCAGTACAGGCGTTGAATACAGCAGACGTACAAAAAGTTGAACCAACTAAAATCGCAAAGCAAACACCACCAACTGCAAATGTTGATGTGGTTAAATCAAAACTTGCGCCGTCTGATTCAATTAGACCATTGGCAAGGCCGCCTGAGTTAACGCAGGAGCCCACAAGTCAACAACGCCCCAAAGCCAAACCCAGCCTAGACACCCTGGGCCCAACGGCAAAACCGTTGCATACTGCTGCAACAAACTCAAATATAACTGGTACAGAATTAATTGCATTAATGGCGCAGGCTGCTCACGAAACCAAAATGTTTAGTGATTTAGTTGAGAAAGGCAATCAAGAATACTTTAAAAAATATGATCCAGAGTTTTCACCCAAGTTAGCTAAAATACTAGGTAATACTGAAGTTGGTGACGGGTTCACGTATAGGGGGCGTGGATATTTACATTTAACTGGTAGATACAATTATGAGAAGGCTGGGACAGCTCTTGGTTATCCATTGATAGACAATCCAGATCTCGCAGCGGACCCAGCTATTGCAGCAGAAATTGCAATATGGTTTTGGAAAAACAGAGTACAGCCCCGTGTTACTGACTTTAGTAATATTAAATCTGTCACGCATCCAATTAATCCCAGATATGTTGGATTAGATGATCGGAAAGAAAAATACAAATATATTTTAAACTTAGTTAAACAATTTGATTTAAAGTTGGACGAAGTCGTTATCGACAATGTGAGTGGTTGGGGCAACGTTCCAATGAATCAGAATGTTGCTTATATGGGGCTGCGTGTTCAAATGACACCTCGTAAATTTCTAGAACTGGCGTACGAATTAACAACATCTCATAGTGCTAACGACATAGAAAATCATATTCGCAACGGTGGCAGTATAGGTGCACCATTTTTACAAATCGTTATACCACCAGAGTGGTTTGATGGTGATCTGTCAAAGCCTGCACACATACGTGGGCACGAAGGTCGCAACCGAATGACTGCTGTCCTCAATGCAGAAGGTAACGCCCCGGTGGAAACACACTTGTTCTTCAATAGTGGCGTGCGCAACAGGCATCTTACACCTGAAATTATTAAACGGCTTAACCAAGATATCATTTCAGAACGCCGTGACTTGATTAATGGTCCGTGGTTTACTTTACTAGACAATCAACGACTATCCGAATATATTAACACTGGTAAAACAACGGTACAAAATTTTAAATTTATAAATAATATAACAAATAATGAGCGCGTTTCTTCTGAACCAAAATACACACTTCGTGAATGGGCGGCAATGCAGGGTGGCCATTCTATTGAAGAATTACCACCAACGCCCAAGTTGTTTGATTGGCTGCTAAATACTGGTAAGGATATTTAACATGCGATTTTTTGATTTTAAAATTATAAATGAATTACCTGAGCCCGATATAATACGGGCTCTTCGTGATTTCTTACCAATGGCTATACAAGAACTTGGCATTACCCGATTACCAAAAATAAAATTTATGTCACATCTTGAAAATGAAGATCAACCAACATTTGCTACCTTTAGTCATGATGGAACGGATGCAATGATAGAATTAAATATAGCAAATCGGCATCCAGTTGACATACTAAGAACACTCGCTCACGAATTAGTTCATTATAAACAACTTGTTAATAAGCAACTGGGACAAAATAGTGGAGACACTGGTAGTCCTGCAGAGAACGAAGCGCATGTTGTTGCTGGTATGATCATGAGACATTTTAATAAAAAATATCCTGATTATTTAAAAAGTAAAAGCGTTTCTATTAGTGAAAACTTTAAAGACGGTAGAAACCCAGGACGTAAAGGACTAGCCAAACGTAGTGGTGTAAACACAAAAGCCAGCGTGAGTAGTTTAAGAAAGACTGCTAAAAATTCAAGTGGTGAAAAGCAACGAATGGCTCATTGGCTTGCTAATATGAAGTCCGGAAGAAAAAAGAAAAAAACAAACGAAGCTGTTGCACCACACGGTACTCCAGAAAACGAGTTTGAACTGATGAAAGCTGGTACTAAGCCTGCTGCACTGGTTAACCCGCATACATTTTTAGAACTGTATAAATCAGTAGCCGACGAGCTGGGGTGGCCATATCAGCAAGTTAAAATTGCAGGCCGTCAATACGATAACTATGTTGTTGGTCAGCCAGGTGAAGAAAAACGAGTACAACGTCTGATAACACTTTTGCAAGATATGAACGCAAATATGGCACTGGGTATAAAACCCAACAAACACTATCATATCGAGATGGGTAAGTTGCTGGGATACAGTAATCAGGACATTCAAGATTTTCTCAAAAATATTAATCTTGATGAAGAATATAAAGACGCGGATTATGCCCGCGGGGATGCAAAGATGCCAGCAGCTAAACCTGGTCGTAAAACACACCCATTGCATGGTAAATTGGTAGGTGGACAATGAGACTAAGAGATTTATATGAAGTTGCATCAGGCGGGGCATCTAGTTCGGGAGCAATCGCGTCAGTAGCAAATCCACCAAGCACCTCGCGTAAAAAAACAAAAACTAATAGATACGGTGCACCACAGGCAATGCAGCACACATCAAAAGACGGCACATTAGTAAACGCATTAGACGTTAATACTAACATTTTTGGTGGAACTCCATTAAAACGATAAATATATAAAATATAGCGGAGACATCAATGGTCAAGAAAAAAGTAAACGAGTCACTTTCAGAGTATGCTGGAACGGCAGACAAAGATCACGAAGTGCAAATGGCAAGAGCGGATTTGTATAATCTTGCTCACCAGTCAATAGAGCTGCACAAAATACTTAGTACAATAAGTGAGGAGCAGGGATTGGAGGGCTGGCAACAGGCAAAAATTACCAAGGCCGCAGATTACATTAATTCAGTATTTAAAAGCTTGCAATATGACCAAACAATGGGTCCAGCCCCCGTGCCACCACCCCCAGCAATTGTTAGTGCTGGAGTGAGATCAACAATGAGTGAAACTCAAGTAGCTGATTATAAGTCATTATTAGAAAAAGCAAAATCAAAAGCACAACAAAAGTTTATGGGTATGGTACACGCTTCTCAAAAAGGTGAAAAGCCTGCCTCAAAGGAAGTTGCCAAAGTTGCTAAGGATATGCCTAAAAAAGCTGCAAAGGATTATGCAGCAACTAAGCACAAAGGACTGCCTGCGCACGTTAAAGAAAATATGGAAGTCAATGAAGCATTACCGTTACTTCCATTAGTAATTGCTGCTGCTAGAGCAATGGCTCCTGCATTAATCAGACAAGGTGCTAAAATTTTATCAGGTTCAGGAAGAGCTGCGGTTGCAGCACCAGGTGCTGTTGCTAAAATTGGAACTGGTGTGGGTCGTGCAGGAACTGGAATAGGCATAGGTGCAACTGGTTTAGCAGTTAAAGATGTAGTTGATATGGCACAAGATGGGATTGATGCAATCGGCCCAATTATTAAATCAACACTAGGTAGTGAAGCATTTGACAAAGTTTTAAAATTCTCATCAAAACATGGTTTACCTATACTTGCTGTCGTGGCAATATTATATGGCGGGAAAAAAGTAATAGACTTTTTACAAAGCAAAGGAGAAAGTATGCAGGAGGCCGCAACTAAGCATAACGGCCTGCCCGCACATGTTAAAGAAGCTGATGACGATGACGATACTGCTGTTGAAGCTATCAAGAATGTCCAACAGCTTTACCCCGATGATGAAATCATTTTTGCCAATGGCGGTGATAGACAGGCAACAAATATTCCAGAACTCGATGTTGCTGACGTACTGTTTAAGTTTGGTGTAGGTGGTGATGATAAGAAGAACTCCAGTAGCTGGATTTTAGAG
>ENA-OSIY01001101-OSIY01001101.1-marine-metagenome-genome-assembly--contig:-NODE-1101-length-14709-cov-9.617209_pt1 | contig 14709 bp, 10 predicted proteins | sample MGYA00237884_ERZ534233 | MGnify/ENA primary metagenome ERZ534233 (study PRJEB26412, sample SAMN06343840) | marine metagenome | isolation source: estuarine water | place: USA: Columbia River Estuary... | reverse complement strand
TTTTTTAATTCGGCAATTGTTCCATCAACATCAAAACAAAATCTCATATTATTTAACTTTGTTCTAATAATAAACAATTACAAAAAAACATAAATAAAAAACCCCACTAAAAAGTGGGGGACATTTTTTAATATTTTGATTAGAATTATACTTATTAGCAAGTATGGGTAACACTACACGAGTATGAAAATCGGGTTTCGTTACCAGCACCACCAATATCTGCATTAATCCCAATAAGTAGTAGTTTACTACAATTAGTTAAAGTGATGGATAAAGTATGTTCAAGTGTGAAACATCCTGTGTTGAAACTATTAAAAGTACCTAGAGCATTATCTTCTACTAAATTAGTTTGATAATAATTTCCACTACCATCTTGGTCACCACAAGTGATATACGAAATTGCCGCACCATATGATTTTGTGTTAGAAGATGTACTGTTTCTAAGAATACCACACACTTTAATTTTATCACCAGAAACTAAAGTTCTCGGTAGTGGCACCGCAATAAACAAATTAGCTATATCTATTTTGTCGCTAGTAGTATATATAATATTCCACTCTCCTTCATTCCAACCTTGTTTATCTCCACCAAAGAAAAACTCGCCACTAGTGTATGAACTTGATAAAAATATACCAGAATGTGATGATACTAATGTAACATCTGATGAGCATCCCCCACCTAAAAGTCCTGAGATACCTGAGGCTCCGGCTGTTCCTGTCCCAACAATACCTGAGATACCCGATGTTCCAGCACCAACTGAACCAGAAATACCACTTCTACCTGACGTACCGTTTACTCCAGCAACACCATTTGTTCCGACAATACCTGATAACCCTGATATACCACTTTGTCCTGCTACACCATCAATACCATTATACCCTGAAGTTCCACTTATACCTGATATACCGGATGTTCCTGTTATACCGGATGTTCCTGATGTACCGATAATCCCTGATAAACCACTAATACCTTGAGTACCTAAAGTTCCACTTATACCTAAAGTTCCACTTATACCTGAAATACCTGAAATACCGGATAACCCTGAGATACCACTTCTACCTGAGATACCTGATAAACCACTTTGCCCTGATGTTCCTGCTACACCATCAATACCATTATACCCTGAAGTTCCACTTATACCTGAAGTTCCACTTATACCTGAAATACCTGAAATACCTGATAATCCTGAAATACCTGATAATCCTGAAATACCTGAGATACCACTTTGTCCTGCAACACCATCAATACCATTATATCCTGAAGTTCCACTTATACCTGAAATACCTGAAATACCTGAAATACCTGAAATACCGGATAACCCTGAGATACCACTTCTACCTGAAATCCCTGATAAACCACTAATCCCTGAAAGACCGCTAATACCTGAAGTTCCACTTATACCTGAAATACCTGAAATACCGGATAACCCTGAGATACCACTAATCCCTGAAAGACCGCTAATACCTGAAGTTCCACTTATACCCGATAAACCACTAATCCCTGAAATACCGCTAATACCTGACGTACCTACCACATAAAAATCAAAACATCCCGGTGCTCCAGGAATAGGACCAATTCCCACCCCTGATAAATATGTCACTCCAAATGTATGGTAAGTACCAGAGTCTGTATTAGAAGTTACTTGAAATAAGTATGTGTCTCCAAAAGCAGTTATCTTAATAGTTGAACCTACAGTAATAGTGTTCAAATATGTATCTAAATTAACAGAATTATTTGTGGTATCACTAACATATATAGTATTTGTAGTTGGCCCAAAAAATGACCCATTCCCTCTAAATTCCCCTGAAGATGGTGGATTAGACCCCCAATTCCAACAACCAACCGCTGCCGAAGTCCCTAAAATACCACTTAATCCGCTAATACCAGATGTTCCTAAAGTACCACTTATACCGCTTTGACCTGATATTCCTGAGATACCTGATAAACCACTTATACCGCTTTGTCCTGAAAGTCCTGATGTGCCCGGTGCGCCTAATAAAAAACAAAGTGTTAAATTCGTCCCTAATGGTGGTATTGCCGATGCGGTTCCGATACTTGAAATTTTTACACCAATCGTATAATAAGGACCTGATGTTTTAGAAGTTATTGTATATATCCAAGTACCATATGATGGTCTATAAATAGATATTGCACTACCAATAGGTATTATTGATAACATATATTGAAAGTTAATGTTACTATTGGAGGTTTCATTAACATATAGGGTATCTGTTTGACCAATTACCCCACCAATACTACCACCACTAAGATAAAATTCTCCTGATGATGGGGTTGTTGATGAGCCCCAAACCCAACCATCACAATATATTGGTGTATTACCACTTATTCCTGAAAGACCTGAAATTCCCGATTGACCTGAAGTTCCTGATAAACCACTGATTCCCGAAGTTCCACTAGCACCTGATAAACCACTAATACCTGACGTTCCAACTGTTCCACTTAATCCGCTTGCTCCTGATAATCCTGATAAACCACTAGCACCTGAAAGACCTGATAACCCGCTAATACCGCTTTGTCCTGACGTTCCTGATAAACCTGATGTCCCACTAGTACCACTTAAACCGCTGATTCCACTTTGACCTGATGTTCCGGATAATCCTGAAGTTCCACTAGCTCCCGATAAACCTGAAGTTCCACTTTGACCGCTAGTACCTGATAAACCACTAATTCCACTTTGACCCGAAGTTCCAATTAAACCTGAAATTCCTGATAAACCTGAAATACCGCTTTGACCTGAAGTTCCACTTAAACCTGAAATACCCGATTGTCCAATAGTACCTGATAAACCACTAATACCACTTTGTCCTGACGTACCACTTAATCCACTGATTCCACTTCTACCTGAAATTCCTGATAATCCACTCAATCCTGAAATACCTGATTGGCCGCTAGTCCCGGATAATCCACTTGTACCTGACAATCCTGAGATACCTGTTGGTCCAACAGCACCATCGACACCATTAACTCCTGATGTACCACTTAAACCGCTGATTCCACTTTGACCTGATATTCCTGACAATCCTGATATTCCACTAGTTCCTGATAAACCTGATGTACCACTTAAACCGCTGATTCCACTTTGACCTGATATTCCTGACAATCCTGATAAACCACTAGTGCCTGAAAGACCTGATAACCCGCTAATACCGCTTTGTCCTGACGTACCACTTAATCCTGAGATACCTGATTGACCGCTAGTACCACTTAATCCTGAAAGACCCGAAGTTCCTGATAACCCTGAGATACCTGATTGACCTGATGTTCCACTTAAACCACTGATACCTGATTGACCGATAGTTCCCGATAAACCTGATGTACCACTTAAACCGCTGATACCACTTTGTCCTGATGTTCCACTATTACCTGATAAACCACTGATTCCTGATTGACCCGAAATACCAGATAATCCTGAAAGACCCGAAGTTCCTGATAACCCTGATGTTCCACTCGTTCCTGAAATACCACTAATACCTGAATCCCCGATTAAACCACTAATTCCGGAATCCCCTGATAAACCACTAACACCACTAACACCTGATAAACCACTAACACCACTAGTTCCTGATAAACCACTTGTACCCGACAATCCTGAAAGCCCTGAAATACCACTAATTCCGGAATCCCCTGATAAACCTGAAATGCCGCTATCACCTGATAAACCTGAGTCTCCGGATAATCCGCTAATACCTGACGTTCCTTCAAAACCTGAAATCCCACTATCTCCACTTAATCCTGAAATACCTGAATCCCCCAATAATCCGCTAATACCTGAGTCACCTGAAAGTCCCGATATACCTGACAAACCTGAGTCACCACTTAAACCGCTATCACCTGATAAACCTGATATGCCGCTATCGCCCGATAACCCACTAATACCGGAATCTCCTGACAACCCTGATATACCGCTGTCACCTGAAAGTCCACTTAAACCTGATGTACCTTCAATACCGGAAATACCGATATCTCCTGATAATCCACTGATACCACTATCTCCTGATAATCCTGAAATACCTGATGCCCCTTCAAGACCACTAATACCACTATCTCCTGATAATCCACTAATACCTGAAGTACCACCCCCACCACCACCACTTTGGAATATTCTCCAATTAGCGGTATTAGCTGAAACACCACTAACACCTTCAATTGTGGAAGCTGTCCAAGTATTTATAAAATCTTGACCTTCTGTCGAACGATTATTAACAACTGTTGTATAATCTGAATAAGTTATTGCTGAAAATCCTGTTAGTCCCGTTAAATTATTCCATAATGTATCGTAATTTGGTATTACATATTGATAAACCAAATCTGTTTCGTGAACATATACCATCATCCCCAATTTCCTTCTACCTGAAGAAAGATTGTCGGAATTTAATGTGATATAATCGGGCGAGATTGTGGTTCCATCACCTTTTGTATATCTAATTGGAATTGTGTTTGCGGATAATTGGATTAAATTAGGGTATGTTGATGCCGTTAATATTAAGGATAAATCAGATAGATTATATACTTCCATATAACCACCAATACCATTAACTGAAAAATTAGTTCCAAAAACCGATGTTCTTGAAACAGATTGTGGCCCTCCGACCTGAATACTACTTATAGGGTTTTTAGATGGTACTGACATTATTTATAAATATTAAATAAATGCGTTTCCTCTAAAATATATTGATGAATTTAATGATGAGAGAACAGAACTTGGTAATAAACAAGATGGGTCAATCCATAAAATTCTATAATATCCTTCCGGTATTACCGCCCCTGATGTTACAAAAACATCTTGAGAAAATAAAACACTATCAGGAATACCCCCAAATAATATATTTGAATCACAAGGAGTATTACCAATATCAACTAATATATTAGTTATTGAGGGAGTTAATGGATATTCATTTGGTATCCATATTGTATAAAAATACTGTATATTTGGATTAACATTTGTTGGGTCAATTTCGATAGTGTTAAAACCGGCAGCGGTACACCCATATTCATCCAAACCGGTATTTGGGTCATTTAAATTAGAGCTCTTAAGATTACTCACATTAGAAATGAAATTACCACTTCCACCAGTAAATCCTGAATAATGAATATAAACATTTAAATTATTTGAATAATCAGTTGTTGATGGAACACCTCCATTACCCCATCCTAAGAAACTAGTGGAACCACTATTAGCCATATAAGTCCCCAAATCAGTCAATGAGGTTGCATCTTGTGGTTCCGGGACAATATAGGTATAGTTTAAGTTATTATATGGATACGTAGGTGTTGGAGTAGGTGTTGGGGTTGGATTTGGTGATGTTGGGATATACGTTAATGTATTTCCTGTCAAATAATTTCCAGCACATAATTGAATAACTCTAAAATACCAAGTACCTGTACCATCTCCGGTATCAACAATTCTTGATGTTGAACAAGTCCCTGTATCCGCAGTCCAAGTTATAGTATCTCTTGAATATTCAATATCGACTGATGTACAACCATAACTTGTTGAATAAATTACGCCGTATGTTGAACCTGATAATTGAGTAACACTACTTAAGACAGGTGTCACACAACTAATTGTGTGTGTCGGTGTTGGGGTTGGTGTTGGTGTCGGTACGATAGCACAACTAACATCTGATGATGCCGCAGCAATACCGGAAATTGTTGTTTGTACTAATGTGAATGTCGGTATAGTTATATCATCAAGACGATAAACATTACCCGTCACTTCAAAAAGATAAAGGTTATTATTTTCCGATGACAACCCATAAACACCACTAATTAATGGATTAAGTAATACATCATATTCAAGAGTACCGGTCGTATAATCATATTGAGTTAAATAGGAATTACTACTGTAGTCCATATTTGCCACAAATAATTTATCGGTAACAGGGAAATAAAAAATATCACCAGCTAATAGTCTATTTGTTCCGGGTAATGAAAATTTATTAGTTATTACGGGAATTGTTGTTGATATGTCCGCCTCAACAATAATATACGAATCCCCAACTGTTACTCCGGTTATTGTTGAAATTAATGTAACATCGTTTTTAACACATAACCCCAATAGAGGCTGTGTTGGATATAACGTTCTATTATATGTTGCAACAAATGGTGTTGGATTAATATAATATTCTGTAATTTCTTGAGGATTATTGATATCTGTTATCCAAAATTTATTACTATTGTTTGCAATATCACTTATTGAAGGTGGTGATGGAAATGTTAATAATGTTAAACCATTAGTGTCTACGTCATATTTGAAGATATCGGTAGTTCCGGTGGTAACATAACTAACACAATCAACAATAACAGGTGTAGATGATGGTGTTACCGTTGGTGTTGGTGTTGGTAACACACAAGTATTATTTACACAAGGTAATCCCATAGAATATGTTACATCACCAACAATAATTGATGGTGATTTCCCACAAACATAAAGAGTTGTTCCGGAATTAATTTTAAAATTAATTTCTTGATTATCACAATCAATATAACTAAACTCCCCAATTGTTGTTCCTGTGTTTGTAAATGTTATACAATTACAGGAAATATTTGTTGGGGTTATTGTTGGCGTTGGAGTAAATGTCGGTGTTGGTGTAGGAGTAAAACAATTGTAATTTGAAAAAGTTTCACACCCTGCAGAGTCGGTAATTACAACAATTAATTCTTGGGTTCCCGATAGTTCAGTAGGAATCTCTACCGTTATTGGAGCTGACGTAACACCAGATGCGACAACATAACAATAAGATTTAGTAATATCACAAATTGTGATATCATATGGGGAATGTCCGGATAAACTTGTGATTTCAATTATCTGCATAAACTATAATTATAGTGGTGTATATATTTGTTGGAGTTAATGTAGGTGTTGGAGTTTAAGTTATTGTCGGTGTTGGTGTTGCTGTATTTTGAGGTTTAGGTGTTTTACTAGGTTACGGACAACCACAAGGGTTTGTGCACGTAGTTGTTGGTGTCAATGTGTTGGTAGGTGTTGGTGTATTTGTTGATGTTATTGTTGGTGTTGGTGTAGGTACTTTACAAGGGTCAAATGTTGGTGTTGGTGTCATTGTTGGTGTCACCGTTGGTGTAGGTGTTCTTGTTATTGTTGGAGTAACTGTTGGTGTTGGTGTAGGTTCAGGTACATTCATTATTATAGGACAATCTGACCCTTCAATTAAAATTGTATAAGTTCCGTATACGTTACGAGGTGGTGATAATAATGTAGGGTCAAACTCATAAGGTAGAATTTGATTACCTAAATTAATTACCACATTAACTTTTGACGGCTTAAATATTATATTTGCCGTCTCACCAATATGACTTACACTTTGTATTATTATTGAACTCATCTTTTAAAAATTATTTTCAACGGCCAAACATATTTCACCTCTTTCTTTTATTAATCTTGTCATATCTGTAAAGGATATAAATGCGTGACCTGATTTACCCCAAGATTGACCCCAACTATTCTTTATTCTAAATAGTCTGTTAACTGTATCAACACCATTTATTACATAGGCGTGACCTCCAGCTAATGAACCACCAATACTAATCACCCCATTTGAATTTGGGTAAAACATATTATAATACCAATTAGTCCCAACAACTACCGGCCCAATTTGTAATAATGTATTTATTAATGTTTGAACATCGTAAGCCCAATAATAATTACCAATTTTACGAGTTGTGTTTAAATATTTTGCACCACCCCTAACAGATGTACCGTTATAATTTGTACCGGGCCATTCATCAACTAATTGTGCTTGTAGATAAATTAATGTTGGGTTTACCGGTGGTTGAACACCTGAATGAACAATAGGTCCATCAGCAATCCAATGTGCCCAAGCATATCCTACACATTGAGGTGTATTTCCTTGATTTCCCCACCAAACATTGTCATCCCAATATCTACTTGTTAATCCAACAATTGTTGGGGTAGGTGTTGGAGTTGGAGCAATACTTCTTGTTTTTGTTGAGGTAATTGTAGGCGTAGGTGTTGGTAAAATACTTCTTGTTTTTGTTGGTGTTGGTGTTGGTGTTGGTGTGGGGGTCGGTGTTTTGGTTGGTAATCTACGTACAACTCTAGTAACACTTTTAATTAATTCAAAATGGTCTTTAATTAAATAATTATTATCTCTTTCATCGGGTATATAAACCCTACCTAACTCAAATGGAGGTAATTCTTCCGGTGTTGTTATTACGTAAGTAAAATCATCAATAGGACAAAATTCCCCACAATCAGGACAATCCGGATTAAACATATTAAAAGTGTCCTTTAATAGATTAAAGTTATGTTTAACCTCATCCGCAGTCAATGGCTCAACATACATTCTGAATTGAGATATTCCCCCATCAAATGAACCCGCAAAATTTTGTTCCAATAATATGTCTGTGGTTAGACCACTAAATGTTGTTCCTACCAAATCATTTGTTGGAAAACATTCAGGGTCTTGAATATAAGTTGTTCCGGTTGTAGATGAAAATGTTAAATTCTCTCTTAAACCTTGAGTTCCTCCACCCCACGAAATATTATAAGGGACCCCAACTTGTTTTTCCTTGTCAGTACTTAACGCTCTTGGGATTATTTCCTCAAAATCTTCGATAGTGTAAAATATTCTACCATTGATGTAGATTTTTAACCTACCTTTTCTGTAATCTTTATCAATTAACCATTTTTCATTAAGGTTAACTAAATTTATTTTTTCCGGGTCTTTACCACAATCTTGGGTGTAAGGTACTGTGATTAATGACACGGAATTATCCGCTAAACCATCTAATAATTTTTTCTCGGTAATGTCTCCAATACCACCTCTATACCATAAGTCACAATTGTCTAACCAAGTATATCTTTCCCAAACGGCAGTAATGTGAAACCAATGTTCCAAATCTAAATACGATGGGTTATGTTGTAAACAATATGGGTAAATCGGTGGTGAACAATAGTTATCTATTGTATATCCTGTTGTGTAAGTAATACCTGTTGTCGAACAAGTTCCACTAGTTTCACACCCTCCTGTAAATCTTAATACTCTAACACCTATTTGAGGATTATTTGGACTACCACATAATTTAAATGCCAATGCGTTTGACATTGAATCAAATAATGGGTCACTCTCACAAGTGTTCTCAACAGAACCAGGGTTTAAATTACAATCAATACAAGGATTACAATCGTTACAAGTTGTACATATTAAACAAGTACATCCCGGTGTACAAGCACTGATTGTATCACAATTTGATGGTGATGGTACCGGAGTAGGTGTTGGCGTTGGTGTCGGAGTAGGACTTGGACAATCGTGTACTTTATATTCCCACCCACAAGTAATACATCCATCACAGTCTGTTTTGGTTGGTCTTGGCGGGTAAATAAAAATACATCTACTATTAACCACTGAATTCACACAACAAGCACAAGTAGTTAAACTTGTAACTTCAGATGTGACTCTGGTGTACCCCGTTAAACATCTTGGATGTCCGTCGGCATAATGATAAAATTTATTTTCAGCACGAGCACCAAAATAAAAAAACATATCCTTATTATTAGGATAAATTTCATTTAAAGTTGTTTCTCCAGTGCTTGGAAAATATTCATTAAATAATCTTGGTTTTAATAACATCTCAACCGACCACCCTTTATTCATCCTTTCAGGGAATATATCGTAGTCATATCCAAATAGTCTATAGAATCCTTGATAGAACCCTCCGTATAATTCGTGGTATTTACCAACACTATCATTCTTACTAACAACCTCATATAATATGGTGTCGTCAAAACCTGAGAACCTAACATTAGTACTAGTGTAACCGGTAACTTGAAATAATTTTAATCGTCTATCAAATGATAATCTATCAAATTTAGTGTAATCATCAATTCCGTTAGTAAAAGTTATTGATTGACCTGTCATTGATTCCACCAATCCATTATCAATACCTGTTAACCCGATATCACAAGATGTTCCGGCGGTTACACAACTTAAATCTATATTTTCAGGATTATAATAATTTTTAGAAACAAAAATATTATCAAAGTTATAGTTCTTATACTGTAACACAATTGGTTGTACCGATATTGAATCGTTAATATCAAAATTAATAGGTAATCTGTTACCATAGGTTTCGGCAATTAAATAAGGTGAAAAAACTACTTCTTCTTTATAGTTTCTTTCATCAGTAGATAACGTCATATCACTAACGTCTAGCGCTAATTTTACTCCCCAATTTGGTCTTGGATATTGATTTATATTTTGACTCACAATCTTTTTTATGATAAATAGTCAGAAGCGAAGTATTTATATATAAAAAGTTGATATGATTAATTTTAATACCGAATATTTTGGAAACAATTGTTACTTCTATATTAAAGATAGAGGTAACAAAATATCCCTTTATTATAATGTGGCAGATACTTTAACAGAATCAAGAAAATCAGACGATAAAATTGAGTTTGATAAAAAAGATGAAAAAAAAGTTAAAGGTGTTGTTTCCGCAGCATTAAAAACAAAATCAAAAGTAACAAAAAAAGGTTTGGATAAAAAACTTAAAGGACTTACATCCAAAGAAGAAATTGATGAGTTAGTTGACGAAGATGGTGGTTTTTTGGGTTCAAGAATCCCGGACATCAATCACACATTGTCACCAAGAAAAACAACCGACCAATATGTTGTTATGGCAAGAACTACAAACGACCCTGTAACAAGAGGTTATAGAGTTTATTATGGTGAGAGTGAAGAAGGAAGTGACGAGGTGATTAATGAGGTTGATTATTCAGAAGCATTTGGTTACGAAGAAACCAAAGATATGGATTATAATGACACCGTTAAAACTCTTGAAGAAATGGGTGTTGAAAATGCTGATGAAAGAGCTGAAGAATTTGGTAAAATACGAAAAGCAAAGAAAAAGAATGGTATATTAAAACAAAGATTGGGTGAGAAAGAAACATTAGAAGAACGTCAACATAGATTAATGAAAAAAATGGTTGAAGATATTTTAACCAAAAGACCTAAAACAGATTCTGATGTAATTAAAAATACTGGTGTTAGTAAAATTTTAAAGAAAAATCTTAAAGCAATTAAGAATATTGCAGACAAAGAAGGTATCAGTATCAATATGTTAATAAAAGCTTTAAAATCATCCGACGATGAATAGTGATTTATACGGAAAAGTTTTTCCTGTCCCTCAGGATGTTGTAGATTATTTACACCAATGTCATTCGGCTGCCGGAGACGTTGATGAAACAACTGAAGGATATAAAAGAAACAAAGATTTAAGAGAAAAGAAACAGGTCACTTACCAACAACTTAAACGAATGAAGAATTGGTTTGATGAGTTCAGTGGTCACGAAGATGAAGTACCTCATATTTTAAATGGTGGATATTATGTGAAAAATTGGGTTAACAATACTTTACAAGGTAAAAGAGATGATATTGAAACGTCAAACCAAACTAAATCAATCGTATTACCAAATCAAGAAATAGACGTTCACACTAAAAATGATGTGAGAACTATGAACAGACCAAGTAAGTCTCACAGTTCGTCTGTTAATCAATATAACACTGACATTACAGAAAATTTAAAAAGAATAAACGAATTAATACAAAAAATATTATAATATGGCAAATTATGACCCATTAGACTTTGCACAACCGGATAATAAATTATCCCAAATTGCTGCCGCTCAAAGAGCGATGTTATTTCCAAAAAATGATTATAAAGATACTGCTAACGAATACTCAGCAGTTAACCCTGACGCCCTTGCAACAGGTGACGCTCAAGGTAAAGGTACCGGAGGAGATTTAGACACTAATAATGAAAGTGCCGGAGCAATCCAAGATATTCTTGAAAGAAAATCAGAAATTGTATTTAACCAATATAAATCAAATTCTCCTTATACAACACCGAGTGCATAATGAAACTTTACAACACATTTAAATCTCTTATTTTAGAAGTAGCGTCTGTTGACTCAATTGTCAACGCTATAAAAAATAGAGATAAGATTGTCGTATACTACGATGGTGATGAACCGGGTGGTCGTGGGTTAAGAAGTATCGAGCCAGTTTGTTTTGGATATTCAAAAGCCGGTAACCCTGTGTTACGTGCTTGGGATGATGAAGGAGCTTCTCACACCGCATATAAAGGGGAACAACCTTTACCAGGGTGGAGATTATTCAGAGCGGACAAAATCGCATCATTCAAACCTACAGGTGAGAAATTTAACGAACCAAAACCAGGGTATAATCCAAGAGGTGATAAAGGTATGACAAGAGTTATTATAAACGCAGTTTTTGGTCAACCAATGGAAGAACCAACAACTGAACCAATACAATAAAATATGAATAGTGAAGCTGATTTAATTCAAAAACTAATGATATCCAAACAAATAATGGATAAACACAATCAAACGCCAAGAGGTAATATGCCATCTATGGATTCGTATAGTTCACCTGAAGTTGAATCTTACAAACCGGTTGGGGCAAAATATAACATCCCTCAAGAATTTTTACAAGAATCTCAATCAAATGAACCATACTTGTCATCAATTCCAAAAACTCCAACAATGCCACAAGCAATGACTAAAGATAGAGTTATGTCATCAAATCTCCCTGACGAAATAAAAAGATTAATGATTGAACATCCTATTGAAGTTCCCAACTCAATGGGGGGTGGGGCAACATTATCTAATGATTTAGTTGAAAAAGCCGCAAGATTAATGAACACCGATGCTAGAGGAAATCAAACAACTCAACCAAAACAAAGAATTCAAGAACAATCTCAAACACAATTACCAAACTTTAATATGAAGGAATTAAAATCTATGCTTCGTGAAGTTGTAGAGGAAGTCCTACAAGAAAATGGAATTTTATCTGAATCAGAACAAAAATCAAACGAAGTCTTTTCTTTTAAAGTTGGAAAACATATATTTGAAGGTAAGGTTACTAAGATAAAAAAAATATCTTAACTTTATTTACTCTCAAGATTAACCCTCATCTACCAAGTTGGGGGTTTTTTATTTCTATATAGTTGATATTCTCATTAACTATCATTATATTTTCATTTATAATTTAATAATATGAAAGAAAAAATTAATGTATTAGTTCTACCATCAGATACGTCAGGTGTTGGAAAATTTCGTTCGGTAGACCCCCACGTATTCTTACAAAATCAATATCCTGATGATTTTCATGTGGATATAGATTACACCCCAAAGATTGATGATATTAATTATTGGAAAAAATATCAGATAGTTCATGCTCATAGAACTATTGGTAATAACTACGAGGTTGCTTCACAAATAATTAAAGGGTTAAAAGAATTAGGTATTATTGTTATTATTGATATTAATATTTTTGCATTTTATTCTATCTATATTTTTTTCAACAAAATAACCGTCAACAGCTGCAATGGCTATAGAGTAGGTTCCTGCTGTAGGGACTTTTATTCCTAAACCTACTTGATCTGTAATATCAAATTGCACCGCTCTTCCTTGAATGAAAAATTTAGCACCACCAATTAAAGAGTAGAACGTAAATGATCCACTTATTTCTGCGTTAGCATCGTAAAAACTATCTCTTTCATTTGTAGCACCTTGTATATTTCCGACAAGAATTCTACTAGATTTATTTGCAGAATTAACTAAATCCAACCAAATTCTATTTCGTTGTAACGTATTCACATCTAAATATTCATCTTCTGGATTTACAGAAGTATATTGATTGGAACCTCTAAAGAAATAACTATTATTAAAAGTGGCGCCTCTTGTTGTATTGTTAAAAGTTACAAAATCAGTAGTTGCTGGGCCATCTTTCATTTGAACAAAGAATCCTTGACCAGCTCCAACAAATATATCATTTTCTGCTAACGGACAACAACTAGTTCCTGTAAAATTGTATGATAAATAATCATTTGGTGTATAATTGTACTCGTATGATCCATAAAATGGTTGTGATGCTTGACTTGAAGGTAGGGTTGAATGTGTCCAAATTCTGATATTTCCTTCAATTTTTGCACGATTGTCAAACAAAAATTGACTACCTCTCATAGAAGATGGATATGGGTTTCCTATTAAATTCCAGTTGTCACTGAAATTGTTAATTTCAGTACCATTGGTTCCATAATGAAGGGCTGTATTTTGATCAGATCCACGAGAAACTGGAATTGTAATAATACCATTTCTAGGTTTCCCTACAAATAAACCAAACCAAGTAGAAAAAGTAGTAGGAAAGCTATCTGGACTTCTAACTATATAACCCATTCCAGGTACCATAAAGTCACCACTTGCACCTTGCCAATTTCCTTGCCCAGTATTTGGGTTAGCAATTGTTGGATTCCACTTATATATTGGTCCGGAAACTAATGGTGATTGTGTTATATTATTTACAACATAGTCGTCTACAGGAGAAGAAAAATAAACGTAATCATATTTTCTCACATTTGCATTTCTTTTGTAACGTATTTCACCTGTATTATTATTGCTGGCAACGTTGTCAATTTGTACTAAACTAGCTGTGTTTTCTAATTGAAATACACCGCCCGTATTAACACGCACCCATTCTTTTACAGTTACAGAATTTCCTGCTAGTACATTTAAATTTCCTGTAGGTTTTACAACAAGGTTTTTAGCATAGCCCTGAAAATTAGTTCCTTTAACTATTGAGTTGTTAGGAATAATAACACAACTTTCAAGTGTTGGTATAGAAG
>ENA-OSIY01001098-OSIY01001098.1-marine-metagenome-genome-assembly--contig:-NODE-1098-length-14733-cov-9.477347_pt1 | contig 14733 bp, 15 predicted proteins | sample MGYA00237884_ERZ534233 | MGnify/ENA primary metagenome ERZ534233 (study PRJEB26412, sample SAMN06343840) | marine metagenome | isolation source: estuarine water | place: USA: Columbia River Estuary... | reverse complement strand
AACAGAGTGGACAGCACATCAGCAACGATGTAAAAAGAAGAAAACAAAGTAAACGCAAACGACTCACGTTTCGCATTGGCAGCCTAAACGCTGACTAGGGTTTCGACAGGTTTCCTCGTAACAGAATAACCTGTCACCGATTTCACAATAAAATAGGATGAATACAATATGCAAAAAACTGCCTTGATTACGGGTATTACAGGACAAGATGGAAGTTATCTAGCAGAACTTCTACTTGAAAAAGGTTATGATGTGCATGGTCTTGTACGCCGATCAAGTACAGGAAACAATACTGCAAACATCAACCATGTCAAAGACCAAATTACATTTCACTATAGCGATCTAACAGATGCGGCTAATCTTGAAAGTATTATTCTCAAAGTAAGACCAGATGAGGTTTATAACTTAGGCGCACAAAGTCACGTTAGCGTAAGTTATGATTGCCCAACATACACTGGCGATGTTAACGCTATTGGTGTACTCAAATTGCTTGAAGCAGTCAAACGATTGTCAAAAGAAAAGCAAGTCAAATTTTATCAAGCATCAACTAGTGAGTTGTATGGTAAGGTAAAAGAAACTCCACAAACAGAAAACACTCCATTCTATCCACGTTCACCTTATGCTGTTGCTAAGATGTATGGCTATTGGATCACAGTAAACTATCGTGAGAGTTTTAATCTATTCTCATGCAATGGTATTTTGTTTAATCACGAAAGCCCACGTAGAGGTCCTGAATTTGTTACACGTAAAATTGTACTAGGTATGATTCGTACTCATCTCGGTTTGCAAGATATTCTAGAACTAGGAAATCTAACAGCAAGGCGTGATTGGGGACATGCTAAAGATTACGTTCGTGCGATGTGGTTGATTCTGCAACAAGACAAACCAGATGACTATGCAATCTCTAGTGGTGAAGAGCATTCAGTAAAAGACTTCTGTAATGATGTTGCGACATATCTTGGATTTGAAATTGAATGGCGTGGCGAAGGTTTAGATGAAGTCGGCATCAATAAATCTACAGGTAAGACTATCATCAAAGTGAATAAAGATTTTTATCGTCCAGCAGAAGTGCCAACAATCTTTGGTGATTGCACTAAAGCAAAAACTGTTTTGGGTTGGACACCAGAGTATACATTTAAAGACTTGGTGTTTGATATGTGCGAAAGTGAAATGAGGATTCAGAAAAATGGAAACCCCTAAAATATATGAAAGTCCAGATGGCGGTAAGACTGTCTATGCTAGAGACTTTGGTCAAGCGCCAGAATTTAGAGTTTTAGTTAAATCGCCAGAGAAAAGAGTTGTTCTAGTTACAGGTGGATTTGATCCACTTCACTCAGGGCATCTTGCATACTTCAAAGCGGCTAAATCATTAGGCGACACACTTGTTGTTGGTATCAATTCTGATTCTTGGTTGAAAAGAAAAAAAGGACGTTCGTTCTATACTTGGGATGAGCGTTTTCAGTTGATTAAAAATTTAGAGATGGTAGATTATGTTATAGAATTTAATGATGACGAAAACAATTCTATCAATGCAATCAAACAAGCGACTCAAACATTTCCTGGCGCAAAGATTATTTTTGCAAATGGTGGAGATAGAACAGCAGAAAACATTCCTGAAATGGGATTGCTTGATGATATACGATACAAAGACAATTTAGAATTTGTATTCTCTGTTGGTGGTGATAACAAAATGAATTCATCTTCATGGATTCTTGAAGAGTGGAAAGCACCTAAGACTACCAGAGCATGGGGATACTATAGAGTATTGCATGAACAAGGTAAAGAAATCAAAGTCAAAGAATTGACTGTTGGTGCTAAAACTTGTTTAAGTATGCAAAAACACAAAGACAGAGCAGAACATTGGTTTGTTGCTGAGGGTACTGCTACAGTCTATACACTAAATGCTGGCACAGATATGGACTTAGTTGGAAATTACAATAAATTTGAAAGTCTACATATTAATAAAGAACAATGGCACAAACTCTGCAATGAAACAGATCAACCATTGAGAGTTATTGAAATTCAATATGGCGAAAATTGCATTGAAGAGGACATTGAAAGAAAATGATTAATATACCAGTAAGTGTCGGTGAACTTGTAGATAAGATTACCATTCTGAAAATCAAACGATATCAAATCAAAGACGCAGATAAATTAGTTAATATTCACAAAGAACATGATGCATTGACTTCTTTAAATGAATATGTTACAATACAAAAAGATGTGCTAGAACATCAACATCAATTGATGGAAGTCAATTTGCGTTTATGGTTTCTTGAAGAAGACATTAGACACTACGAAAAAACTAACTTTTTTGAATCAGCATTTATTGATGTTGCAAGAAAGATATATAAAACAAACGATGAACGAAGCCGAATCAAAAAAGAAATAAATGTTCTTTGCAATTCGGAATTGATTGAAGAAAAATCTCACGAGGAATAATATGAAAAAACTACTTGAACTTGGCGATCACTATGTAAGCGACTTTATTAAAGATGACAGCGAAATGGCTGGACGTAAAAAGTACAGTCTTGATTTGTATCTTGACGAAGAGTTAGGCGCACCACGATTAAAAGATGTTGCACCAGCATCCACAATGTGGGGTAAGTATTGGTATCGTAGTGCAATCAATACTAGCATGACACTTGAACTTCAAGGCATTGTTAAAGAAATCACATCCAGAGTTAAGTTGAAAGACGATGACATTTGGCTTGACATTGCATGTAACGATGGTACTCTATTGAAAGCAGTACCAGACAATCTAAACAAAGTTGGTATTGATCCTTGCGATGATTCATTCTATGCAGAAAGCAGTAAAGTTGCTACTGTCGTACAAGATTACTTCAGCAAAGATGCATGGAAGAAAACAAAGTTTGCAGATAAAAAAGCAAAAGTTATTACTTGCATTGCGATGTTCTATGACTTAGACAATCCACATCCATTTGTACAAGACATGTATGACATTCTTGATGATGACGGCGTTGCTGTTCTTCAGATGAGTTATACACCTTTGATGGTCAATCAATTAGCATTTGACAACATCTGCCATGAACACGTTTACTACTATGATTTGAAGAGTATCAGCACGTTATTTGCTCAACATGGATTTAATCTTGTTGATTGTAGTTTGAACGATACGAATGGTGGTAGTTTCAGAGTTTACTTCCAAAAAAATACAGCAAACGTTGCAAGTTTTGGAACTTCTCCTTTGCGTGATGTATGCGACTATCGTGTGAATACTATTCTTGAGTATGAGAATAATGTGTTAGATATTTCAAGCCCTTTAGTTTGGGATGCATTCAAAGTTAGACTTGATGATTTACGGACTGACGTTCTTACATTCATTGAAGAAGCAAAATCTTCAGGTAAGAGTGTTTATGGTTATGGCGCAAGTACTAAAGGCAATACTTTGCTACAGTATTTTGGTTTAGATGGTACTCACATTAATGCTATTGCAGAACGTAGCCCATACAAGTTTGGTTATAAAACAATTGGAACAAACATTCCAATTGTCAGCGAAGAAGAAATGCGTAAAGCAAATCCAGACTTTGCTTTGGTTCTTCCATGGCACTTCATTAGCGAATTTCAAACAAGAGAAAAAGCATTCTTAGATGCGGGTGGTTCATTCATTGTTCCATGTCCAATCTTTGAAATTATTTCAAAATGAATTTTACCAAGATCGTTTTCTTCAATCAATGGAGAAACGGCGACTGTTTCATAAACAAAGAATATGTTCGTGATATCATTAGCCGTTTCCCTAATGTTGAATTCTTATATGCACATAACAATCATCCAAACATTGTAGAGGATTTGAATTGCAAGCATGTAACACTTAACGAAATTCCCTCTATTGGCACTTTTGTGCCTTTAGCAGTTTCACAAACTGAACCCAATACGTTGTACATTAATACATGGGTTGGCTGTTGGATTGGTAAACATTTAAAGGAAAAAGATCACGCAAATTTCTTTTGTCTTCATACGATGTGGAAAGAAATTTTCAATGCATTAGAAATTGAAATGAAAGGTGATTACTTCTTCTATCTACCAAAGATTGATTGGTATCGTTTTGATCTAAAAGAATGCAATTCATATTTGAGAGTAACCATTCCGAAGAATCTAATTCTTATTTGTAATGGTGTTCAACAAAGTGAACAGAGTAGCATGGGTGATATGAAAAATATCATTGATTCGCTATCTTCTAGTTTTTCAGACTATGAGTTTTTAATTACACATGACATTGGAACATCTAATAAAAATGTAAGTTGTACAGATAAGATATTTGGTTCTCCAACAGGCAATTTAAATCAGATTGCTTATATCAGCCAGTTTGCAAAGTTGATTATTGGTAAGAATAGTGGTCCGTTTACATACGCACATACCAAATCAAACATGAACAATCCAGAACAAACCTTCATGTGCTTTAGCCACAGGATGCGTGATTGCTTGATGGGTGAAGGTGACTATTTGACAAACTCATATTTTAGTGATACAATAGATGATAACGTTGCAATTAAAATCATAAGTGATTTAATTCTGACACCAACATATTCTTCTGATAGAAAACCCACAAAACATATAATATGAAAAAAGTAATTTTAGTAACTGGTGCGACTAAAGAATGCGGCATCTATCAGTATGCAGATTCGGTATATGAAATTCTCAAAACATCTAAACAATACGAATTTGAATTTTTAGCCACAGATTCAGATAGAGAATTTAATGATAGAGTATCAGTTGTAGACCCGTATGCTATTATATACAATCATCATCCATCTACGTTGAACTGGTTGAACAATGGCATTACTAGACCGATTTCAAATTTAACAAACACTAAACAACTAGCGATTGTTGGACATGAACACGTTAATAAATTTACTGGAATTAATTCTTATATTTTTACTGATCCGAGAAAAGAAACATCAGGCGATGAATACGCTGGTGTGCCTCCGATCACATACTATGACAACATTCAATATTCAAAACCCAATGATGTATTGAAGATTGGCACAAGCGGTATCAGTAACGTAACAAAGAATCTAGAACAAATCATTGGTTTAATAAATGAACAATTTAGCGAAGATGTTATTTTAAATCTTCATTTAGCAAATGGTGCTTACGTTGATCCATCTGGTGGGCTTTCAAATTCATTAGAACGTGCATGTAGAAAACTTGCTAAGAGTAATGTTCAAATTAATGTAACTCAAGAATTCTTCAATAAGAAAGATTTGATTACTTGGTTAAATCAAAACGACATTAATCTGTATTGGTATAAGACACCAAATGTTCCTGGCGTGAGTGGATCAGTAGATCGTGCGTTAGCATCAAAGAAACCCTTTGGCGTTAATGATTCTACATTCTTATCACACACTAGAAGAGATTTCAACGATTTGACAAAAACTTCAATCAAAGATATTGTTGCTGGTGGTATTGATCCATTTCAAGAATTCTATGATGCTTGGAATCCAAATAAATTATTGACATTGTACGAAGGACTATTAGACAAATGAAAACTGCATTAGTACTAGGCGCTGGTGGATTCATTGGCGGACACATGGTTAAGCGTTTGAAATCAGAAGGCTATTGGGTTCGTGGCGTAGATAAAAAACTACATGAACATGAATACAGTCACGCAGATGATTTTCAACTTGCAGATTTAACTTTACAGTCTGATGTGCAAAGAGTTATCGATCAACAGTTTGATGAAGTATATCAATTGGCTGCCGACATGGGTGGTGCAGGTTATATCAATACGAATCTGTATGACGCAGACGTAATGCACAATAGCGCAACGATTAATTTAAATGTGCTTCATAAATGCAAAGAGATGAACATCAAAAAAGTATTTTTCAGTAGTAGTGCATGTGTATACAATGAAGAATTACAATCAACAAATGTAAATCCTGATTGTAGAGAATCAAGTGCATATCCAGCACATCCCGATTCTGAATATGGATGGGAGAAGTTATTCTCTGAAAGATTGTTTCATGCATACAATCGTCAACATGGTATGCAAAACAAAGTTGCTAGATTTCATAATATCTTTGGACCATATGGTACATGGGACGGAGGTAAAGAGAAGTTTCCAGCCGCAGTTTGCAGAAAGATTGCAAAAGCAAATGATGGTGATGAAATTGAAATTTGGGGTGACGGCGAACAAACTAGAAGTTTTCTATACATTGATGATTGCATTGAAGGTATTAGACACTTAATGAATAGTGAAACGTTTCATGGTCCAGTTAACATTGGTGCAGATCAAATGATTAGTATTAATGATACAGTCGATCTTGTTGCACAAATTGCAGGTAAGACAATCCACAAGAAACACATTGATGGTCCAACAGGTGTGCGTGGGCGTAACAGTAACAATGAGTTGATAGAAGAAAAATTAAATTGGCGCCCAAGTCAAAATCTGAAAGAGGGACTAAAAGAAACTTATCGATGGATTAATTTTCAAGTTGAAAATGGAGAACAAATAAAATGAAACGTACTATATTATTTGTCACACAGACTTTAGGATTTAAAGCCGCTTGTGGTATAGGATTGATGGGTGATGTTACAGGAAAAGTATTACTTGAACATCCAGAATTTAATTTTAAGATGGTCTACGCAGACGATATGAATACAGTAGAAGATGCAGTTCTATCGTTAAGTCCTGAAGCAATCGTTTATAACTATGCACCAGGAACAACTCCATGGATGGATCATCCACATTTGAGAAATGTATTTCCACACATTAAACATCTACGAATCATGCATGATATGAGTCAATCAATTGCAGATTCATACTTGCCTAGACACAATCATGGTTGGGAATACATTATTGCAGATGATCCTAGCGTGAAAGAAACGCAATATGTGTTCACAACAAATCGTTTGCTTCCAGGAAAACCAACAGTATCATACGTTGAGCCTGAGAAACCAATCATCGGATTTCAAGGGTTTGGTCCACCACACAAAGGCATTGCTAGACTAGCGCACAAAGTACAAGAAGAATTTGATGAAGCAACATTGAGACTTCACATTCCTTTTGGATTCTATGAAGATCAGATTCATGGACGTAAAGGAAGTAATGCACTTGCAAGAGCGGAAGAAGTTAAACGCATTATCACAAAACCAGGAATTGATGTTATCATCACACATGATCTATTAGATACTCAACAGATTATTGACTTGTTAGCGCAAAACACGATTAACTGTTACTTCTATGATTATCTAGATGGATGTGGACTAGCAAGTAGTCCAGACTATGCATTAGCGGCAGGGCGCCCTATTGCAGTAACACGCAGTCATCAGATGCGAAACTATTGGGACTTAGAACCTAGCGTTTTAATTGAAAATAGTAGCATCAAGCAAATCATTGCAAATGGTACTGCACCCCTAGAACCTCTGTATAAAGCATACAGCAAGGAAAGCGTTTGGCAAGATTATTCAAGAATTCTTAATAGATTGCTAAATAAGTAACCCACTAAACATTTGTGGGTATTTTACACAACTCATTACACACACAGGAGGAAATATGAGTAAAACACCGTTTGAAATTCGCCTTGAGATTCTCGATATGGCGAAAGGCATCGTAATGGAAGACTATTACGCAAAGCAAAATTGGACTAGAGAGAAATGGGAGTTTGAGTCAAGTGCCGCAAGAGACACGGGCAGTGCTATACCAAACAGACCAGAGAATCCTCAGTTCCCAACTTCAGAAGACATACTGAAGAAAGCAAAAGAATTAAAAGCGTTTATCGATAACGCCTAATTAGTTTGCAGGAGGGGTACAATGTATCCCTCCGTTCAAAAAGAAAGGAAAAATATGAGAGCATTACTAGCAGTAATATTTTTAGCATTATTGTCGATCACATCTCTATCACACGCATCGGCATCATTACCAACACTTAAAGAATTATCAGAAGCATCATCAGCACCAAAAGATTCAAGTAAAGCAGACTTGTATTGGATGGCAATGAACATCTATCACGAAGCTGGCAATCAACCACTTATTGGCAAGATTGCAGTAGGCGTAGTGACACTAAACAGACTAAAGGATAAACGTTATCCTAAAAACATTCGTGATGTTGTCACGGAGCCACAACAGTTTTCTTGGTACAATACCAAACAAGCAAACACACCACCGGCTAACAACAGTCGTTGGAAAGAATCATACGAAGTTGCTAAACTCCTATTGACAAAAGCAATAGGTAGTGATATAATTAAACTCTTAGAAGGTGCTACACACTTTCATGCAATTGATGTTAAACCAGCATGGATTAACAAAGTGCATAGGATTGCTCAAATTGAGGGGCATATTTTTTATAGATAGTAATTAAGGGAAATTTGAAATGAATATTATGAAGACTGAAGTTAAGATGAGATCGTATCAGCGTAAGAATGGATATCCAGCTTACTACTATGCATCAGATAGCGAAATACACAATGTAAATTTTCGTACAGCAAAACCAGCAAAGGTGCAAACACAATTTGGCTACTACAAAAACGGCAGAATTACATCAGTACGATTCTATGAATCTTAATATTTTGACTCAGAAAGAATTTGAATCTGAAATCAAAAAGATTCAATTTGATAGGCATCCAATTACAATGATTGATGCTATTCTTGAATACTGCACTATCAAAAACATTGAAGTTGAGACTGCGGCATCTTTAGTGACACCTCGTATGAAGTCTTCTATTGAAGGCGAAGCAATGAAGTTGAAGATGATTGCACCGAAAGCTAGATTACCTCTTGAGGTTGAAGACTGATGAAAATGGATGCTATAGACGCATACAAGGTTTACTTAGGAATTAAAAATCATTTTACGTTAGACAGCTACGATTGGTTCAAGTACAACAAGAAAGTCAATGTCACATACGATTCTTTTTTGAAACGTAAAGACAAAATCTTTTTTGCTAAACTTGGCAATCGTAAAGATGCTTACTTAGAAGAGTTTTTAGTTTCTAATTTTATGCACGACACAAAAATGTGGGTCGGTGAACTTCTGTCTGAAGAGTGTGAAGAACGCTACAAAGAATGGAAACGTAGGCAAGAATCTTTGACGTATGTATTTAAGAATGAGATGGATTTTATCTCTGGTTGGACAGCCAACGAATTGAATGAATTTTTTGATGCGAAAGGTGGAGATCATCCACCAATCATAAAGAAATATTTAAGAAAAGAAATCAGTCTGGAGACATTGGCAATATTGAATTCACTATTGCATTTTGTCAAAAGGTATGATACAATGATACATGATCCAATCTACAAAGAGGTAAGCAAACTATGCAAAAAGTACCAGCCCTTTTTAAATTACGATACGGCACGGATGAAAAAGTCACTCAGAGAGTTAGTAGTGGCGTAGTGGCAGTAATGAGTAAACCCAAGAAGGTTTGCCGTCTATTGGCACAAAAAGAGAATTGTGATAGACTATATACTATAGTAGATTATGATAAAAGTGGACAAGCAAAACATACATTCAATACTTAACATACAAGGAATATACTAATATGTCATCAACATCATTTGCAGATTTGAAAAAGTCACGCACCAAAGATTTGGAAAAACTCACAGACGCAGTTTCCAAACTCACAAACAAAGAAGAAGGTAAGAAGTCTTATGAAGACCTTCGCTTCTGGAAACCCACAGTAGACAAAGCAGGTAACGGTTTCGCAACGATCCGTTTTCTTCCCGCACCCGCAGGCGAGGATGTACCTTGGGTTCAAGTTTTCAATCATTCATTCCAAGGTCCTGGTGGATGGTACATTGAAAATTCGTTGACTACACTCAACAAGAAAGACCCTGTGTCTGAACACAATAGCATCCTTTGGAACTCTGGTTCTGATGCTAACAAAGATATTGCACGTAAGCAAAAGCGTAAGTTGCAGTATATCGCAAACATCTATATTGTTAAGGATCCTGCAAATCCTGACAATGACGGAACAGTTAAATTGTTCAAATTCGGTAAGAAGATTTTCGACAAGTTGAATGACTTGATGAATCCTGAGTTTGAAGATGAAACTCCTGTCAACCCATTCGACCTTTGGGAAGGTGCGAACTTCAAGTTGAAGATTCGTAAAGTTGAAGGTTATCAGAACTATGATAAGTCTGAGTTTGAATCACCAGCACCTTTGTCTGGCGATGAAGATGATCTAGAACGTATCTGGAAGCAAGAGTTTAGTTTGTCTGAATTCTTGAGTGAGAAGAACTTCAAGTCTTATGATGAGTTGAAAGCACGTTTGAACAAAGTGCTTGGTCTTGAAGATGGTTCTGCTGGAGATAATTATTATTCTACAAAACCGAATGCACCAGTAACAGCTTCAGCTAAACCTGAAACACCAACTAAGCCAAAGACTACAATTGCAGACTCAGTTAGTGATGATGAAGATTTGAGTTATTTTGAGAAACTCGCTGAAGATTAATATTTTGTAATCTCCTTTGTGACTTGACGGGGAAGCAGTAAAATGCTTCCCCTTTTTTTTATCCTGGAGGTCGATTTCTAATTCCATCTACCGCAGTAGGAGGAGGATTATAGAAATTAGCAACGCTAGAGTTATCAATCTTTGTGCTTGATGGTGCGCTAATAACAGTACCTCCAGTGCCTGCACCCGAAGTGACAGTCCCTGTAGTTGGTGAATATAAATTAGCTGGTCTATCAATACCAACGATATCGGTTCCACCAAAATCAGCACTTGTTATTCCGGATGATGTTCCAGGAATATCATACACTGGTCGACCTTGTGCATCATATAATACAGCACCAGGATTTAAATTCTCAACATATGCATTGTCTTTCATACTCCAAACTAAAGGTATGCCATCTTCACCCGATGTAGGTGCCTTTGATGAAGCGGCATTAATCAAAGCAGAAATACGATTTGACTCTGCAACATTATTTGAAAATATGCCTTTACCAACTTTAGTATCTAATTTAAAGTCACCAGTTTTTAAATCTGAAATTAAATCGGAACTTAAATCATTTAAGCCATAAGATAACAATCCTTTAGCGGCAGTATCTAATTTTTTAGCATCTGCACCAGCAATTTTTTTGAACTCAGCAGTAATCAAGTCTACTATATCTTTTGCAATAGAGTTTAGATTTGTCTCCGGAGTTGGTGCGCCCCATGAACCGGCCTGATTAGCATCACTTGTTGCTAATGTGTTTGCGTCAGGCGCCCCTTTGCCCCAACACAAAGAGATTCTATTAAATTCAACTTTAATGTATAGATAGTCAAACGGAGGCGTCATTTTTGTAACTTGTTCGGCTGCCTTTGCCGCATTGAAAGCTACACGTAATAATCCATATGCAATTGTTTTATATGCATCAGGAGGTGCATGATAATCGGTTGTTTGATATACGGGCGCTATCGCACTAATATCATTATTTCCACTTACGTATATTGCGGCATGAAATTTGGGTTCTTTTGGAGGAGGAGAACTACCGCCACCACCATACCCCAAAAAGGAAGCAACAGCAACTACACCAAGTACAACCCAACCAGCAGGACCAATTGCGGCCAAGCCGGCCGTCAATTCGCCGGCCATCATCAATGAACCTGCTTCCGCAAATCCTGTTGCCGCTACCGCACTACTTACACCTTCAACGACTGCGGTCCCCAACATAGTAGCACCCGTTTCTGCGCCAGCAACAAATCCAGAGAATCCTCCTCCAGCCGCAAGATTAGCTACTGTCATTTCATATGCAATGCCTGGAGCAATTGCATTGGCCGCAATGCCAATTCCAGTTTTAATTAAATATGACTTTGCAACAGATTCAGCAATAGACCCAACAATATCCATTGTGCTAGGAGGACCAGGTCTGCCTGCATTAACTCCAGACCTTTTAGAAGATGAACTTCCTGCTGGATTCCAAACTCCACCAAGCCCGCCGCTATAAGAATAGGATCCACCTGAGCCACCAGAAGATAACATTGTTCCAGATGATGTTCCTTGTCCCGAAATTATTCTAAGAGAACCATCGATGCTTGTTAATGTCTCATTTGATGCGGCCAATTGAGTATGAGTTTCTTTTGTTCCCAAAGCAGTAGACAATGCTTTGGTGGATCCTGGTGTGCTTGGTGTTCCGTCTGCATATTTTGTATAGTTTAGTGCATCTAAGAGAGGTCTATATCTCTTACTTGCGGCCGCATTGACAACAAACTCACCATTAGACAATAGTGCAGGTATAGAATCTGATCTTCCTGTTCCTGGACCAACAACAGGTCCACCATCAGCACCCGTAAACCAACTTATGATATCGCCAAAAAAACTTGAGCCGCCTTCAACGACCGCATCGGGCAAATAACCGCTCGCATCACCCAGTAATTCGGGCGCACCGCTACTAAACAGATTTTTAACAAAATCAGAGCCGGCAACCATGTCAAAACCTTTGCCTAACAATTTCTGTATACCAAAGTTGGCAATCATTTGCATGTAAGGATTTTTAACTCCTAACGATTGAACAATTTTTTGCCCTGCGGCATTCTTCAACATATCGCCTGCAAAGTTTCCAAATTGTCCTAATCCAGTTTCATTTGAGAATAGATTTCCTTTGCCATTAGGATTTATTACATTACCATTAGCATCTCTCTGCACTAATCCAGTTCCACTTCCTTCACGCCCTCCAAGTCCAGAAATTAATTCTCCAGTTTGTGCTTTAGTGATTAGTGCATCAGCCGAAGTTTGTGCTTGGGTTAGGTTAGCGGCTTGTTGGGCTTGTAGTTCAGCGATTGCCGATGCATCTCTAGACGCATCAATTGATACCTGTATTTGTTTATTTGATAATTCTGAGGCCTGCTTGATTTTCTCTGCATCTTTTCTAGCTTGTTCGATATTATTCGCTTTAGTCAAATCTAGTTGTGCTTGTTGAAGAGCAAGGGTTTCTTTAGAGTTATTAGCGAACTGTTGTTGAGTCTGATTAAAGTACTCTGCTTGAGTTGGCAGTTTTCCTGCAACTCCAGTGGCATTCGTTATGTAACTTCCAGGAGGACCAGTCATCGCTGTAGTTCCATATGGGTTTGGCTGAACACCATAGTTATTCAGACCAGGACTGAATAGTTGTCCTCCACCAAAGTTCTGCCCATAAGATTGTCCTGCTTGTGGTCCTGCTCTTTGACCACGGTTTGGTCCGTCTTGATATACATTGTATCCCAATCTAGGATCAAAAACCACAGATGCTGTAGGATTATTATTCATCATCGAATTAAGTGGGCTAGTGGCAGCCTCACCTAAAACATTAGCAAAGTATGAAATCCCCTCCATTGGATTCTTGAAACCATACTTATTAAACATAGTTTCTGCACCAAGAGCAATACCACTTTCTTTACCACCAGATGCACCATATAACAATTGTTCAAGTGCTAACTTTTTATTACCCGCCGCATAATTACCAAGAACTTGGCCAGTAATGGTTTGTGTTTCTTCAGCACCTAATCCACCAATACCTTGGAAAATTGCTTTTCCGGCCACTCTAGAACCAACCTCTAAGTATCCTTGTGCAAGATTATTGAACATAGGTGCAAACATTGGTCCATATTGTTTGCCCAATAGCTTGCTAGACATTGAATTGATTTTAGCATCGGTACCAAAAATCTTTTGCAATTGTTGGCCACGATACATATCATCACGACCTGCTTGGCCAGCAGAGACACCAACGCCTTTAGGAAATAAAGTCTTTGTTAATATTTGAGTAAATGCATTTGTTGCAGTTGCTCTAAATGATTTTATAAATTGTGTATTCGCATCTCTAATGATATCAGTATTCGATTTAAATAAAGGCTTAAGTACTTTTGTTTGAGTGGCGACTTCTTGGGCTTTTTTAGCTGGTAAGAGAGCACCACTTTTTGGGTCAATACCCAAACCTCTTGTAAGTGCTTTAGATACTGCTAAATTGGCATCGTCAATAACTTTTGTCGGGGCTTTAATTCCTGGACTGCCAGACCCTTTGGAACTGAGTGTATATAGACTATCATTGTCTCCGCCAGCGCCGCCAAATCCACCGCCGCCAAGTTTGGCGATGACCGGCAGAGGTTCTAATGGGGGTGAATCTTTTAAATCTTTAAATTTAACTGCATCTTTATAAAAACCAGTAACAGAACTATTGTCTATTTCTGCTTTAGTTCCTGGTGGTGGTGGCGGTTTATCTGTAACGGCCGCCGGTGCCGCAGTTTTTGCGCCACCTGCAACAACTGCCGCATTTCCGCCGCCGGCGCCAGAGATTTTCTTATTCATCAAGTCATAAACTGCTTTGACAGAACGTGGACCATCTTTACTTAAAACTTTTCTACGGTCTTTTGGATCTCTAGATACCTTTTCGAAGAAAATTTCAGCATTGTTATTAATTATATCGCTATCGGCGCTAGTGCTTGAAATTTTCCATGCAACTTGCGCTGGATCTTTGTCCATTTCGTTTAAGAATTTAATCGCACCAGAATTAGTACCACCCATACCCAAAAAGTATGCCATGTATAGGTCTGTTTCTGTGGGGTCTCTTTTTAACGCATTTTTTAGTCCAACTCTATTTTGCTCTGTGATATATTCAGCAACCATCCTCGCTTTAGCTTCATTATATTTCATCTTTGGATCAAGATCGGCTTTAGTGAATCTTGTATCACCTCCAGCAATCATCTTTTCAACATTACCCGTCCATGTCGAATCCGTAATCTGATACACACCTCCTGTCTCTTATACACATCTGACGCTGCCGACGAATAGAGAGGTGTAGATCTCGGTGGTCGCCGTATCATTAA
>ENA-OSIY01001095-OSIY01001095.1-marine-metagenome-genome-assembly--contig:-NODE-1095-length-14749-cov-5.021469_pt1 | contig 14749 bp, 19 predicted proteins | sample MGYA00237884_ERZ534233 | MGnify/ENA primary metagenome ERZ534233 (study PRJEB26412, sample SAMN06343840) | marine metagenome | isolation source: estuarine water | place: USA: Columbia River Estuary... | reverse complement strand
TCATATGCAAAGACATACAGTTCGCTTGAATTCCAAGCACAGGCAATACAATCCTGTCCGTTGGCTGTCTGACCAACGAAGAGAGCCTTGACCGACGATGATTGGAAATTCTTGATTTCCCAGAGTTTCATAGTAGTGTTTTCCATGACTACAATATACCACCTTATACCAGCAGTTCGCAAGTAATTAGGTGTGAAAAAATACACTAAAAATAAATTTGACAAACTGAAAAAAGTGTGATAGCAACTGATCAAATATATTTTATTTGACAGAATTTTCTGGGGTGGTAAAAGTACCACCCCAAATCCCCTAATGCAATATAAAAATTACATTAGGGGATTTGGTTATTAAGGTTGAAGGATGTAACCTACCAAACCATACCGTCGAAGGCAGTGTGTAACTCCTGCCATAGAATTGGTTGTTGCCAATAGCTCACCATTAGGATGATATACCTCGTACATCATATTCTTAAACTTTACTGTGCCTGTTTTCATAACAAGCACAGTATATCACTTTAATACGCTACTTTGCAACAATTCCTCTTTGAGTGTAGAATTTGCTTCCATCGTTTAGAATCCATTCAGTGCTGTACTTGCGAGCATAAGTTTCGCCCAACTCTTGTGCATTGCTTCCAGATGCAAGCAACAAACCATTGCGAAAAGCTGAGAATTTCATCTTTGGCATATTGGTAACAAAGGTAACAACAATCTTGTCTGTAGTGTTCATAACGTAATTATATCAGATTATACCTATGTTGCAAATTGAAAAATTAATTTGCAATTCCAATATAAGTTGATATACTTAAGCCATGATTATTCAACTTGCCCTCATCGTTCTTTCAATGATTCTTTTGCTTGGCACAATTACTTTGTCCAAGCCACAAGAATAAATTTGCACAAACTATATAAAGTGGTATACTAATGTCATGAACACTAATGATGACCCAATGTTTTCGCTCTTCGTCACTCAAGCCTACGAAGAACTTTCAAAACAACATCCAGAGTCAACACAAGAAGACCTGATGGAGCAAGCCGTAGAACTTGCATACGAACGCTGGGATTCCTACTGCGAATCCCAATACTTCCAGGGAGAATAAATCCTATCATATCCCTTGACTTTTGTCAAGGGATATATTTATTTTATTTTTAGCTGTGATCGGGATGGGGTGATAATATTATCACCCCATAATATAATGTGACATAAAAAAAAGACCAGATTTATGCAATCTGGTCAAGTATTGGGAGCAAATAACCTAACACACTATTGTACCTAAATATGATTGTCATTGCGAGGTTTTTCCCATGAATTTATGGTCAGGGTCATAAGAAGCCCAACACCAAGAGAGAAAAAAGCCAAGATGAAGATGATGGAGTAGATTACTGTATTCATGTTTATATAATACGGTATATCTTCTGTCTTGTCAATTAAAAAATCAGTACAATTACTTATGAATATATAAGGAGATTGTAATGGATATAAAAGAAAATCCAGTAGAACTAATACAAGATATTAATCCTTTGCCGGAAGTATTTTTATATGTTAATGTACTTACTGGAAAGCATGCAAAAACAAGAGACACAGAAAAATTAGCTGTATTCAAAAATGATGCTATTGGAAGACAATGGGAGCAACAATCAACCATACTAAAAAACATGGTTGGTTACTGGGCTGTGTGGAATGAAATGTTAGACATAGCTAAAAATCAAACAGGTGGTCAATATGAATACTTTGGAACTGCTGACTAATGGTTTGTTGGTTGCTTTTATAATATGGTTTATAGTATTTAGTTTTATGATGAAGAAAAATAAGAAAGATGACAATAATAAACAAGACTGACCATGTAGTTGCTTTGTGGATAAATGATGCTTGGACTACTATTATGCCTTATGGTTTATCTTCTAAGCTAAAAGAAGAAAAGCAGCTAATAGAAACAAAAGATGGTGTAACATTCAGGAAGCATATAGTTCATGGTGTTATTGAGTTACCTGATAGAAAGCCAGACACTATATATATTGTTGAGCCAGAAGTTGCCCGTCATCTTTGGAAGTCATCTTATAGAGAAGATGTATGTTATTTAGACAACCCAGTAGTAAGAGATGATAAGTACAGAACCTTAGCTGCAATGTCTCTTGTTTGCTTTCATGAAGTATTATTATCTTATTGCTTATAGGGGGTAGTTTGTAATACTCGAAGGGGGGGCCTAATTATATTTTGGGTCCCATATGGATCCGCACCCCCTGTCAAAAAAACGGCCATAGGTGGAGAAATCGCCAGCTATATTTGGGGCTATAGGGGGGGCTCTTAATTTTTTCAATTTTGCCCAGATATAACCATCCTTTTTGCCCCAGTATATATATTAATTTTAAGTGTAAGGGGGGGTGGTTAAATATTTTGATTTTTCAGAATTATAACCATCCTTTTTGGCTGTGTTAAGTTATATTAAAAAAATCGCCCAGGTTTATTATTGTTTGTAATGTAAAAAAATCTTATCAATAAAAAACAAAAGATAGTTTAAGTTTTGGAGGCCTATATGGAAAACTTATCAAAAGACTATCAGAATATTATTTTGAAGATTGCATTAGTTGTTTTGAAGAATGATGCATTGCGAGTATTGGTTGCAGACATGATAAACATTCCTAATTATATGATTGGGAATTTGTTATATGAATTAAAGAAGATTGACAAGATATAAAAAAGAGGGAGATTTTTTTCTCCCTCTTTTTTATATATTAGTGTTTAGTTTATTCTGTTGGTATTGTTGGAGTGGTATTGAATTCTTGTTTTAGTTCTTGGTATACATTATTGATGTGTTTTGCCACTTGTTGTCTGAATTTTTGATCATTAGCTTTATATAGCATTAGTGTATATGTACTTTCTAATCCAAAAAATTGAGCATATTTTCTTGGTGAGTAATTTTTGTGTACCCAATCTGCACCCATGTAAATATCTTCGTAAGTTGTTCCTATAAAGATATTGAACATTTTTTTGACATCTTCTAAGTATTGTTGTTTAGAGTTTTCTTCATTATATTCTCTCAAAATTAATAGATGTTCATAATATTCTTTTAGGAGAGGGATACTAAACAAGTGTTGCATTTCTATTATATGTGCTCTTGTTTCTTCTGGGTTTGCGTAGTAGAGATCAATGTTATCAGTACCTAATGTTTCGCCTCTTTTTCTAATTGAATCTAATGTTTTTTGATCTTGCGGTGATGGTTTGCCATATCCTAATAAATCACTTATATCATAATCATCTATATCTTTTATTATTTGATAAATTTCTTTTGGTATTTTGATTTCTTTGTTATTTACTTTCATTGTGAAAGTATCCCAAGCGGTTTTAATTTTTTGTAAGTTTTCATCTAATGGCATTTTGTCATCATATAGTGTAAACTCTAAATTTGGATCAACTTTTGTAATGTAAGGCCATATACTACTCCAATTCTTTTTCAAATTATTCTTAAATTTGATAAGATAAGTTTGTTTTGGAGTTTTACCCATTTGAGATCTTGTATATTTGCCTGGTTGTAAGTATATTTCAGATTTTCGATTTGTTGTATGGCTTGTAATTGCGTGTGCCAATTCATGTTTAAGTGTTACTATTTGATTGTGATAAGATATATTGTTAAAAGCTGCTTGATTAATTCTTATTTTATTTGCAAAGATTGTTGGAATAAATTTTTCGAAAGCTGCTAATTTTTCAATTTTATCAAACATACTAACAGCAAAATGTCCATATTCACCATCATCAAGTGTTTCTTTTGATATAAATCTCAACACTAAATTTTTAAAATTTGATTTTCTAAACAGCTTATCAAACAATTTGACATCTATGTATTTTGTTTTATCTGATCCGAGTGATTTTGTTGCTTGTTTTAATAATTCATCAAATTGAGCTTCTGCATCTGGCCCTATTCTTGACCACACTGATCCTTGTTTAGCTGTTTTGTACCACATGATTAATCACCATTGAATTCATCTATTTTGTCAGTGTCCATTCCAACTTGTGTCATTAGGGAGCTTATTTTTACTCCAACCTCAAATGTAGAATGATATAAATTCCTTTTTAATGTTCTAAAATAATCATCGCCATTATGTTCGTTAGGAAGTGATTTGATTGTATTTACTAATGTCATATATTGCTCTTGTATATTTTCAAGAGTTATTTCAGTAGAGTCTTTATCGGTTGTGTTATTGACTTGTCTACTTTCACCTGGCATAATGATATCGTTAGGAGAAACATCATAAGCTACTTTGGTGAGTATATTAGCTTCTTTATAATAGCCTGTATTATCCAGTGTATTTGCTATTTTGATTAATTCTTTTACTGTTTGTTTATTCATTTTATTCTTTGGCCATTTTCGTCAATTAATGGTAGATTATGTTTTTCTGCAAGTTGTTCAGCTGTCATAATTTCGTCATCAGAACTTGGACAGCTTTTATAACTTTTTACTACAGCAATTGGTTTCCAGTTCACTAATAAAAACTCATTGAAATCATCTTCTACAAAATCATTTTCTTCAAGAATTAGATCCATGTTGTGAGTCCATCTTCTTTGTTTGCCTGTTGTTTGCTGTGACATCAAGGTATATTGGTTTGTTTGTAAGTCTGTGTTTCCAGCAAGTGTTACTCTTCCGTCTAAAAGAAAACCAGCATTTCCTACCCATTTATTCAGATATGGTGGTTTTTTATATGCAATACAGGAAAGTTCCATATTAGACATATTAATTCTTTCATCTAATTTTGATGCTCTACCATAATGAACAAATGAAAATGATTGAATGAAGTTCCTATCAACTTTTTGATTCCAAGTAGCTTTAATATCATGCATTACTTGGCTTTGATTTTTCATTGGGTCAGTAGTGTCTGTGTATTTTTCATTCCATTCTTTTACTTTTTCTTCACCAGCCATTTCTATTGATTTATCTGGTCCAGCAGGTTCCAGACCATCTCGTGTTGGTACTAAGTTTCCTACAAATCCCTGAGCCAGTTTTATTGCAAGATCAGTAAGGGAATTAGCTTCTTTATAATAGCCAGAATTATCAAGTGTATTTGCTATTTTGATTAATTCTTTTACTGTTTTTTTATTCATTTTATTTCTTTAAAATTTTGGTACATCTATTGGATATTTTGGCATATTAACTTCATCTGATTTTAGTTCATCATGTAGTCTTTGTGCTTCTTCCATGATACTGTAAGCTTCATCTTTGAATTCCATATTATAACTATCATTTATAATATATCGGAGTAAATTATCCATGGAAGATTGTGCACCAGATTTATTCCAATATTCACCAGCAGCTTTTTTAAGTAATGATTTTACTCTTCTGTAAAGTTTATGATATTCATTACTTTTATTAGTTGTTTTTCTTCCGTAAGGTACAATTCCAGTAGTAAGATCAAGAGTTTCAGTGCTTGGTCTTTCTTGCATTTTTTTCTTTAGTGCTGGGAATATATGACCTTTGAAGCTTTCGAATGTTTTATCGTTGTCAATCCCTCTGTCAATCATAAACATACCTCTTAGTAGTTCTGAGACATCTGGATTTAGTTGTGTGAAAGTATTTTGGCTTTGTTCAAATGGGCTTAGGAACATCATTTCACCTATTCTCGGATTAGATGATTGAAAAGCATGATAAACAGCAGCATCAAATTCCTTATAAGATGTAATAGGACTTTCTCTATTTCTATCTGCTACATACTGTTTACCAAAATCAGATAAAGTATGATATAATCTTTCTTTAGTATAATCATATTCTGTTGTTTCATCTTCTGTTGTTTCATCTTCTTGAGCTAATCTTTTCATAAGATTAGTGAGAGAAGATGCTTCTTTATGTAAGCCAGAAACGTCAAGAGAATTAGCTATTTTATATAGGGATGTAAGTATGTATTTTTTATTCATTTTTTTGTCTTAAAAAAATAAGTGGCAAAATTATGTTATTGCCACTTATTTTAGTTGTCCAAATTATCCAAAAGAATTCATTATTTGCTTTTTAATTTCTTCGTATCTTTTTCTTTGTTCTCTATTCATCGTCATATTTTCTACAACTAATTCATCTAAATCTCTGAACACATCTCCCATTTCTGAACGAGATGGGTTATTGTAATCTCTGGAGTAATCTTCACGAAGTTTGTCAGCAGGATGATTTCCATGCATATCCATCATACTGCTAATTTCATCTAACCCTTCTGTAAGACCATTACCTGAATAATCTTCATCTTCTCCATAACCACATTGTTCACAATTTCCGTCTATTAAACTGATTTCTTGGCATTCTGGGCAATAACCCATATCTTCCATGCTACCATATTCATCGTTTTCGTCCATAGCTAATCTGGACATAACTTTGGTTACTGTGTTGGCTTCTGTGTAAAGACCAGTATTATCGAGTTCATTTGCGATCTTATTGAGGGATGCATTTATTTGTCTTTTGTTCATATTTTTTTCCTTTATTAATCCCGAGGACTCCAATACGGGTTTTTTCTTTTATATTTTTCAGAAGCTATTTCAGCACCTGATTCATTACCAAATCCTGATAACATTCTTTCTACAAGGGCGGTCCATTGTGGTTCAAAATATTTGATTTCATTTTTGCCACCATTCTTTTTATAGCCTTCGTATGCAGATTTAATGCCTTCTTCAGTAAGTGCTTTTTTCAATTCTTCATCAGAATATTCTGTTTTCACTTTTTCTTCGGCTAATTTTTGCATTACGTTAGAAATAATATTAGCTTCTTTATATAATCCAGAGCTATCAAGTTCATTCGCAATTTTGTTTAATGATGCTAAGATGGTTCTTTTATCCATGTTGTTTCCATTTTAAAGGGTTTCATTATATTTTTACAAGTGTATTAAAGTAATACCTTTCTCTTTTATAATTAAGTTATGTTTTTAATTTTTGGTATTGAGTTTTTGACATATGCTTTTTTTGCTTACACTTCTGAAAATTTTGTATCTTGGTTTTTGCATGTATTGTGTTTATGGATAAGTGGTTATTATTGTTGGAAGTATATTTTTGAAAAAGTGAAGTCATATAGGTTGGCTTATTTATTTTTGTCCAATATTATTTTTTCATTTATATTAGTTTGTAAGATTTTCACTTTATGGTTTTCTAATTTGTAGATGTCGCAGTAGATAAATAAAAAAGAGGGGCAAAAACCCCTCTTTTTTATTTATTGTATGCGGCAGATAGTTTGTATAAGTAGCTTATGATTTCTAAGCGAAAGTTGATTACCACTCAAAACAACATTAGCATTTACATTGAGCTTTTAAGCGATAACCAGGCTTTTGTTTTAGCAGTTGACAAACATGGAAATGAGTCAAGAGAAAAGTTTGAAGATTCAGTGTCATATGTTTCTGGTAATCATAAATTCAAGATGAAATATAATGATTTTTGCAATTTGTTATTAAAAAATAATCAATCTCTTTCTGTTGATAAAATTATAGTTAGAGCTGAAGAATCTAATAAAACTATTATATTCTATCATGGTAAAGATAAAAAGATGGAGCAAGTTTGGGGTGTAAAATGCAACTTGTGTGGGCATGAGTCTAAAAAGCATGCAAGATATTTCAATCAATGTTCAGGTTGTAATAATTTAAATAAAGTTACTGACAATAAAGTTTTCAAGAAGAATGCTGGAACAAAGCATAATAATAGATATTTGTATAGTGATGATTATGTAAACTCATATACAAAAATTAGGATTTTATGTAAATGTGGGTATATTTTTTATCAAAGGCCTAATGATCATTTAAGAGGTAGTGGTTGTCCTAAGTGCAAAATTTCTTCAGGTGAACTTGCAATTGAAAAATGGATGTTAGATCACAATGAAGATTATATTTGGCAGCATCAATTTGAAAATTTAAAAAATGTAAATCATTTAAAACTTGATTTTTATTGTCCATCAAAAAATATGATTATTGAATATGATGGAGAGGGCCACACTGAATTAGACTTTTATTCAAATAGGGGTATTAGTGAGCCTCAGAAAAAATTAAAAACTGTTCAACATAATGATAGTTTGAAAGATAAATATGCTGAAGAAAATGGAATAAAAATGCTAAGAATCAGTTTTAAAGATAAAAAAAGAATAAATGAGATTTTAAATCAAAATTTTTATGGTAATTAAAATGCAAAAGAATGAAATGTATCAAGGTTTGAGTTTTGTAAACAACTATATTGCGCTAATAAATGTTTTTGTTTGGCGAGATATATTCTTGATGTTTTTGAATGCATTTATATGTTGTGTATTTGCTTTAAAAATATATTACCCCAATCATACAACAACAAAAGTTATCAGTACAGTTGGGGCAATTACAATATTTTTAGTATTTGCGTTTAGAATATTTTTCTAATTATTTATTTGTATGTCTGGATTTTAATTTGTCCTGGATATGTCTTTCATCTACACCTTTATTTGTAGATTCCACCATAAATCCAAGAGGTTGATCGTAAGAACCTTTTCTTGAATATAGTCCAGCTTTGTCTAAAAGATCTTCAAAAAAATCATCATATTCACCATGATGTAATTTTTGCAATCTTTCTTGTATGTGTTTTGTCACTTCTTCATGTGAATCAGAAAGACCATCATTGAGGGATTTGTAGGTTTCTCCTGTTCTCACCTCATTTAATTGTTCTTCTTGTGGTTCCATTCTTTCTTTTTGTTTCAATAATGCGGTTTTGATAAATTTAGCCATTTTAATCACCTCTGTTTAATTATTCTTTTTCTTATTGTATTTATACTTTGTTATTTTGCCGATATGTATAAAATTGATATGTTATATTCTTTCATTTTGTTTATAAAATTTCTTATTTTCATTGTTTTAGCATTAGGAGTTGTGTTTATAATTTGTATGGCAATGATTTCTAATTATGTATGTCAAGGGCTTTTAGATTCGGATTATGAATAAAACAATAACCTTTTTGGAGTAAATGTTATGAAAACTGTTATCGCAAAGTTACTAAGAACTGCAAACAACTTAGATTCCCTTGGTCATTTTGAAGAAGCAAATAGATTGACAAAATTAGCTTATGATTTTAACAATCCTGAAAAAGAAGAATTAGTGGATGATTCTTTTATAAATGCGGATGAGCATGAAAGTTTGACAAGTATATTAGAAGAAATGACTAACTCTGGCGAATTAAATGATGATCAAGTTAGACATATTATGGATATTGTCAAAGAGGGTGAAATTCCATCTCATACTTGGGAAAAAGAAGAATTGGTAGATAGTTCATTAGCTATGGACATGCCAGTAAAGCAATTTTCCGGTAAGAAGAAAAATTACAGTATTAAGGTTTTATAATGAATAGAAATTTTGTTATTTTTGATGTCACTGAAATATCATCAATTGATTTTTCGACAGTAATGGAAACTTCTGCGGACACTTTGAGAAAGTCTGTGGATGGTACTAAAACATTTGTGAAATGGGAAGGTGACGAGCCTGCTTGTATTTCCTTATTAACTACAAAAACACAAATATACACTTACGAAGAAATACTTGAAATTTTAGCAGGACCTGAATGGACTTCTGCTATGCCACCTGTCTAAAATGAAAAAATTAAGTTATAGAATTGTTATTTCTGGTATCAAAGAAGATATTGAAGCTCTTTGCAAACATAAGGGCATAAATGATCCTGAATATATAAAAGTTGTTAGACAAAAAGTTGATGACTACAAAGGTTATCAAGCTTTTGCTGCTTGGTTATTTATTAGAAACATTGAACCTGAATCTATTGTTGCTGCTCTGGATAAATATGTAAAGTCCAGGCAATTAGAACCATCAAAAATTAAAGTTACTAAAGATGCTATTTCTATAAATGATAAAGTTTTTGAAGATCCAATAGATCCAATCGAGTTTACAGTATATATTCATGCTACATATCCCATTATGAAAGTTGAAGAAACTAAACAAAATGTGGAAATAAAAAGTGAAGATCCAGTAGTTGCTAATAAAGATAATTCTATAAAAATATACGAAGTTGATAGTGCGGATGATGGCAGAAGATTAGTTGGTGATGACACTCCTTGGTGTATTGGATACAAAGGTCCAAGCAATATGTGGCAGGGTTATAGAGATGCTAAAGAATCATCATTCTTTATTGTCTTTGATAGTAATCCACCCACTCCTGATCAAAGAAAAGTTGCAATTGACTTTACTGCCAGAGGAGTAGAACTTACTGATTTACCTAATCGCACAGGTACACACTTGACTAATGGTATGGATTGGGATGCTTATTCTACTTATCTTAAGAGTAGAGGGATTAATTTAGAATCAAAAAGAGTTAATCCTGAAACTGGCGAAGAAGAAAAGATACTTCAAAATAAACCTGTCTCTGTTGAAGAGAAAATTCAAAAAGCAACATTTGCCACTTTACAATTTTCTTCCAGAATATTAGAAAAAAAGACTGTCATGCAATGGCAATCTGGTAAAAGCGAAATATATACTGGACATGTTAAAAGAGATTTTTTAGTACAGGAAGTGTTTCCCAGAGACCCAAATAAAACTTATCTTCAATATCCTGATGACCGCACTCCTTTCAAGATTACTATTGACAATCCAGAAGCTATTTATTACACAGCAAGATGGATGTCTCAAGGTAGACCATTTACAGATGAAATATTAACATTTCTTATGCAATCTGTTGGTGGTAATGATGTTTTATCAAAATTCTTAAACTCTGGTGCTGAAGTTCAAGACTCTCAATACAAAATTATAAGAGAAAATAAAAGCTTATGGAAAACATACATAAGAACACAAATAATTAAGTCTGAACAAACTGGGTACTATACACTTCCTTTTGAATATTTTAAAGATTTAATGGATTCTGGCAACGATAAACTGATCAAAAACTATTTATCACTTGGTATTAATGTAAGCCGAGAATTTGATGTTAAGTTATTAAGAGATGTATACCCAGAATACTTAAATTTGTTATTGTATAGTGCAATGGAGAAAGCAAATAAATTTACTCCATTAGTGCAACAAATAATACTTGATACAAAAGATAAAGAATTAATTGAAAAATTTGTTCGAGTAGCAACAAATGTAACACCAGATATAGCATCACAATTACAATCTGATCCAGAATTATTTTTAGTTTATAGTAAAGCAAAATTAGCTCAGCCAGCAAGTAATTCATTTTTTGGTCAATTAGGCCGTAAAATGGTTGATGTTGTTTTAAGATCTGGTGATAGAGAAGCTATAAAAAATGCAGCTGTTGGTAGGGGTTTTGAATATGGTGATTTTACACTGGCTGAAGAAATGGGTGTATATGATGAAGCAAAATTTTCTATTTTAAATAAAAATAATATTGATCCTGATATATATCAATTATATGACCCTTCCAATCCTTATGATGTCTCATTAGTTGACCAAATTCAAAGTGTAGATGTCTTGAAGGAATTGTATCCTCAGTGGCAATCAAATCCTAAAGTTTCTATGGCTAATGCAATAAATAGTTTTGAAAATAGACCTCTTGCTGAAAAAAAACCAATTCCTGATTCTGTTTATGAACTAATGTTATATTTAATCAATGACAGTGATTATATGACTTTTATCAATCAATATGAATTAAGCGAAGAAGAAACAAATAAATTAAAATCTCTTTATTCAGAATTGCAAAATTCAATGAATGATCCAGAATTTGTAAAAAACTTTTTTATCAATTTTCCATTGATCAGGGGTAATAATCCCGAAACCACCAGAATGTTTTCAATTGTATATAATAACGTCTCTGATGTCTTAAATATATTACCGAGTGAAGCTTTATCAATTCCAGAAGTAAAAAAATATATTGAAGAGTTTATAGACGACATTGAAATTGGAAGTCTTTTAAAACATATCGATGTACCTTGGTTGTATGAAGCATTTGTGGAAAGTTGCGTTAAAGATCAAGACTTTTTAAGACGAAAATTTAATGATTTTTACAATAAAGACAAAGAATTTGCTTTGCATTTTTTAGGTGATTGTTTTGAAAAACAAAAACCAGATTTAGATTATTTTATTGTTTTGCCAGTTAATGTCAAAATTAAGGTAGCCACTATTTATTTTGAGATTTATCCTGATGAAAAAGAAAGTCAAGAAACTTTAAGACATCATTTCTTTGATAGTTTGTTAATGAATAAAGCAAACAGAAGTTCTATTACAGAGCAGCTTTATATATTAAGAAATTTTCCAAAACTATTTTATTACAAGATAACAAGTGGTGATGTTAAGCCAAGATACATTTATCCAGAAATAAGATCAGCATTAAGACAAATGTATCCAAATATAGCTAATTTGATTTTGCAAGCTGAATCTGAATCTAAATATGGTTCTGATTATTTCGATGAAAATACTGAAGAAGTAGTAACAGGCAGAAGACCAGATGAAATTGAGCCAGAACAATATGAAGATCCTTATGGAGATATGCCCTCTGAAGAAGATTGGCCAAAACAAGCTTCAATAAAACTTATAGTGAAAATAGCTCAAAAATTAGACATCAAAAAGAATTATAAATTGGCAGATAAGTTTGCAAATATATTAGGTAAATATAATGTTTAATAATCGTATTGTAATAGCACAAGCTCAAACATTAAAAGACATTTTTTCTGCTAAAGAAAAAGATTACAGTGAGTTTAGGGATTTAGTTCAATCATATCAAGGCCCATATAAACTTTTATCTGCTTGGTTATTTGCAAGAGATTTTCAAAAACCTCAAGTGGATGATATTGTTAGACACTTAGACCCATATATCAGAAAAGGTCAATTGAAGCCTGGTGAAATTATTGTATCTCCAAGCGCTGTCAAAATTAAAAATAGTGAACCTTTTGAGGAAATAGTTCCTTTCTCAGATTATATTCATGCACAATTTCCAGTAGCAACGAAAGAATCAAAAGAACCCTTAAAAGTTCAAGTTGAAGATGTACCTGTAGCCACTGGAGATGGAATAAAAATATATCAAATCAATAGTGCGGATGATGGCAGAAGATTAGTAGGAAAGTCTACTAAGTTTTGTATTGGTTATCCTGGTCCTAATAATATGTGGCCTCATTATAGGCAAAATCAAGCTTCCACTTTTTTTGTTGTATTTGATGAAAATCCTCCAACTTCTAATCAAAGAAAAGTAGCTATTGATTTTACTAAAAATAATATTCTATTAACAGATATACCTAACAACACTGGACAACAATTATCTAATGGTATGGATTGGGAAGAATATTCTAAATATCTTACGAGTAAGGGTGTAAATTTAGACGCTACAAGAATAAACCCTGAAACCAATGAAGAAGAAGAGATTTTTCAAAATAAACCAGTTACACCACAAGAAAAATTAGTCAGTAATTTATTTAATTTGACAAGAAATCAAGGGAAATATACACCATCTTTAGGTCTTACTCCAGAAGATATAAAAATGTGGTCTACTGGTAAGTTTCAAATAAGATCTGACATGGAAAATCAAACTGTCATTCAAGCGGATGATAAAGATCCAAACTATTTTTATTTTAGAAAAAATTCCAGATCCACTCCTGTAAATCTTCCAACAGAAGAAGAAATTCCAGGCTTTAGTTTTACAAAAGAGCCCATGGATAATCCTTCAGGTGATGGAAGAACCCTTTATAGTTCTATTACAATAAATACAGATGAAACAAAAACATTACTTCCGAAATTTATTGGTATGGGTTGGATTTTACCAGATTCTATATTTGATTATGTAATTGATTTGCCTGACGGTAAAGATATTATAATTCAATATATTGACACAGGATTAAAACTTCCAAAACAACAATTGGACAAAATAAAAAATGTACCAAGTTTTATAAAAAGCTATGTTCGTAAACAACTTCAAGCTGTAGAAAGAGCTGGTTCTACAGATTTAGAATTTTTAGAATTTGCAGATCCAAATGACCTAAAAATCAGAAATCAAGTTTTAGACGCACTTTATTCAAGATATGAAAATCAATCATATGACGATATGAATATTTTCTTTGAAAACACTCCATTAGAATGGTACAAAATACCTCAAATAGGTTTATTTTTAACAGATAAAACTGATTATATTGATTTCAATGATGAGTTAGCTATAAAAGTTGCCCTTGCTAAAGGTATGTGGTTTTATCTTAATGAAAATCCAACACTTGAAAATGCTCTAATATATTTGCATGATTTAAATGCTATAAATTCATTTAAAGACAAAGCAATAGCAGAAAAATATCATCCAACATTCTTTGAAGCTCCTTATTTTTTAGGAGTATGGCAAAAATTGTGGGATAAAGTTCCTAATTCTTTAAAAAAACTTCCTGAACTAAATCAATATAAAGCAGTGGGTGAATTTGAACCATATGGTGGTTTACATCTTGAGCCACCTTATCCCGGCGATGACATTGAATTATTATATGAAACAGCTGCAATTAATATTTTGGCTGGTAATGCACAAAGAACTTATTTATATAAAAATAAACCTGAATTTTGGATGTATTTAATAAAGAATTTTAACAAATTGATGGAAGGTGTTTTCAGGAATATTAATTATGTAACTCTTGAATCTGAAACTGATGAAGATGGCAATGATACTGAAACTAAAACTTATAGTAGACATGATCAAAGAGAAAAATTTTTAAAGTATTTTTCTTATGCTTTGTCAACTAATATTATAAGTAATCCTGAAATCATATCAGCTTTAAAAGACAATTTTAAGGAAAATGAAACAGATTATATATTATCCTGTCTCTTATACACATCTGACGCTGCCGACGAATAGAGAGGTGTAG
>ENA-OSIY01001094-OSIY01001094.1-marine-metagenome-genome-assembly--contig:-NODE-1094-length-14752-cov-8.641976_pt1 | contig 14752 bp, 21 predicted proteins | sample MGYA00237884_ERZ534233 | MGnify/ENA primary metagenome ERZ534233 (study PRJEB26412, sample SAMN06343840) | marine metagenome | isolation source: estuarine water | place: USA: Columbia River Estuary... | reverse complement strand
AGAAGACGGCATACGAGATTTCTGCCTGTCTCGTGGGCTCGGAGATGTGTATAAGAGACAGGCCCAGTGGGCTTTTTTGCATATGGGCATTGAACTAATGCCATGGCAAAAGCATGTGCTCAATGGTCAGTTGTCCCATGACGGTTTAGGCAATCTGCAGTTTCGTGAATCTCTGGTATCTACGGCTAGACAGCAGGGCAAGTCAATTGCGCTTCAGGCGCTTATTGGGGGCTGGTTGACTGACATAGCAATGCAACGTGGCAAGCCACAATCTGTGCTTTCGGTTGCCAACAAACTTGATAGGGCCGAAGCAATCTTTAGTGCTATTGCCCCAATACTTGTTGAAAAATTTGGGGGCAAGGCGGCCAATGCGATGGGCCGTAAGTCGATCAAAATGCCCGATGGTTCTACATGGGAAGTTAGAGCTGCAACCCCAAATTTGCACGGCGGTAGTCATGACCTGATCGTGGTCGACGAATGGTGGAACGTCAACGGGGTTGTGGACTTGGCACTAAGGCCCAGCCAAATTGCTAGGGCTAATCCTTTGCTGTCTATGTGGTCAACAGCTGGTGACGAAAGCAGTGTCGACATGGTGGCATATCGTGAAGCCGCTATTAGCGAGATTGACAACGGGACTACCGGCAACCTTTACTTTGCGGAATACTCAATGGCGCCAGGCAGTGACCCCCGACTAGAAACCAACTGGGTTATGGCAAACCCAGCGATGGGGCAAACCGTGACTATTGAGGCGTTACGGGCTGTCAGCAAAAAGGACAGTTTCTTACGGGCGCACTTGAACATGTGGGTGTCGGCCCGTGGTGCCTGGCTTCAACCTGGCGTTTGGGACAAACAAAAAACTGATGTGCCTATGCCGCCTGGTGGCGTGTTGGCTGTTGACACCGATTTAACAGATGGGCGTTATGTGGGCGTCAGGTCATCGGTGCTTGAATCCAAAGCGCATGTGTGTGTCGAATTTATGGTGGATACCGAAGATCAAATGTGGGAAGAAGTAGAACGGGTCATGGCAGACACGGCCACCAGTCTGGTCATTACGCCAGCCCTGCATTTGCATTTGCCGAAACATTTGGAACGTCGAAGTAGCGTTATTGGTTACGGCGAGTTACTCAAGTATTCGGGCCTGATTCAAAAGATGATTGTTGAAGGCAAGGTGCGGCACCGTGGCGAACTTGCTTTGGCTGAACATGTCAACCGTGCGGTGTTAACCAAAACGGGCGGTGGCGTTGTTCTCAGTTCGCAAAAGTCGCCAGGCCCAATAGAGCTGTGTCGGTGCATGGCGTGGGCGATTGCCGAAAGTTCACGGCCAAAGGTTGTTGGCAAACCCATGTTTGCTGTGTCTAGGACACCGTGAACCGTTGCCACGCTAATGTTTGTCTAGTCCCTGTCCTGCGTCGGGCAGGGCAGGGACACCCCCCGATAGGAAAACACCATGGGATTATTTACAAGTAACAAAGTAAACAAGGCGCAGATTTCGCCCCAGTCTGAACCAACCGTGCAAGCAGCTGCAGTTGGTGGTGCTTACTATTCGTCGCAAGTCGCAGGCCCAAACCTTATTGGTGACTGGTGGTCATACCAGGCAGGCGTCATGCGTAACCGTGCAATGTCCGTGGCCGCCATTAGTCGAAGCCGTGACCTGATGGCTTCAGTCCTGGCAAGCATGCAATTAAAAATGTGCACAGAACGGTGGAACGAAACCGAAGGCGAAATGGAAGAAGTGCCGTTGGCGCCCCGTTCCTGGCTTCGACAACTTGACCCCGAAATGCCAAACAACTTTTTGTTTCCGTGGATTTTTGACGATCTTTTCTTTTTCGGTCGTTGCTACCTCTACATCACCAGTCGCACCAAAGACGGTTACATGGCCAGCGCCACCCGTTTGCCGCAAGGTTCAATTACGACGCCCGACGCAAACCCACCAGTGTGGTTTGGTAAAAGCAAAGAAATCTATTTCAACGGTGGCGCCATTGACCCCAAAGATGTTGTGCAAATCTTTAGCCCAACACAAGGCATGATTTACATGTCAGAGCAAACCATTGCTACGTCACTAAAACTAGAAGAAGCCAGATATCGCAACAGCTCTAGTGCTATCCCTGCCGGTGTGCTTAAACAAACTGGCGGCGAGCCTTTGTCAGCAACTGAACTTGCCGCACTGGCCGAAGCGTTCAACCAGGCACGTGCAACCAATCAGACAGCTGCACTAAACGAATTTTTGACATACACAGAAACCAACGCAACACCTGACAAAATGTTGTTGATTGACGCCGCCAATTACCAAAGTCGTGAAATCGCTAACTTGTGCAATGTACCCCCGTATTTATTGGGTATTTCAACAGGGTCTTACGCCTACACAAACAGTGCTGGCGCCAAATCAGACTTGTGGACTTTCGGCCTGTCAATGTACGCCGAAGCAATCGTGGCCGCCTTGTCACAACAGTTGCCCCGTGGCACCTATGTTAAATGGGATACCGACAAGTTTTTAGAAACAGAAAAAGAAGAGTACGCAGTCATGGAACCAATGACTGAAGAAACAGAACCACAAGAAAACACACAGGAAGATTTGGCATGATTCGATTTACTTCAAACACATTTGCTTTAGAAGCTGCAGGCCCAGACGGTGAAGAACGCCGAACAATCACTGGCATTGCGGTTCCCTACAACACTTTCGCAACCGTAAGCGATGGCACCACCGTGCAATTTGCACCAGGCAGTTTGCCTGTTGACGGTAAGGCCCCACGCCTGTACATGTACCACGATTCCACCCAGCCTGTCGGTTTGGTGGCCGAACGTGTAGATAGCCCTGAAGCCATGTATTTCACAGCCAAAGTTTCGTCAACCCGTGCCGGTGACGAGGCTTTAGTGCTCGCAGCTGACGGTGTAATTGACAGCGTTTCAGTTGGTGTCAACCCCACAGAATTTAAGTACGACGATGAAGGCAACATGACCATCTTGGCTGCCGAATGGATAGAGCTTTCCCTTGTCCCCACGCCTGCTTTTGCTGGTGCTACGATCAGTCAAGTAGCGGCGGAAGCGCCACAAGTCGAAACACCAAAGGAAGAACCCAAAATGGAAACCAGCCCAGCAGTTGTTGAAGAAACCGTAATTCCCACGGCACCAATTTTTGCCCAAGCAAAGCGTGAACCACGCCTGCCCAGCGCCTTTGAATTTATGGCCGCAATCCACAAGGGCGGTATCGAAGCCGCTAACGCCAATAAGGTTTGGGAAGAATACCGTGCCTTCCACAAGTCACCAATCGAAGCCGCCGCTGGCGATGTGGTGTCCAGCAATGTGGGTGGTATTGTCCCATTGCCGTTGTTGGGCCCCGTTTTTGCGGATATTAACTACATCAGCCCCCTGTTGACAGCCGTCGGGACAAGGGCAATGCCTGGTGGCGGAACTGGTTCCACGTTCATTCGCCCGACTTGGACAACCCACCCGACTGTTGCAGAGCAGGCCGCACAGCTTGACGCAGTGTCAGCAACCACCAGCGTGATTGCCGCCAACACCGTCACCAAAAAGAGTTTTGCCGGTGCGACCACGTTGTCATATCAGACGGTGGACTTCACCGATCCTGCCGCTATGGCAGTCATCATGCAAGACCTTGCTGGCCAGTACTTGCGAGCAATTGACAATTTTGCTTGCGACAACCTTGTCACTGCAGCTTCTTCTGATGGTGTTTGGGACTTGTCCGTGGCCGACTTGTTGAAGTCAATCTACGATTGCGCAGTCACCACTGTTGCCGCCACCAACTTCTTGCCAACCCATATTGCTGTCGACCCAGCGACCTGGGGCTTGATGATGCAGTTGACCGACGACCAGAAACGACCGATTTTCGGTTACACGGGCGGCGGACTCAATGCGTTCAACGCAATCGGTAACGGTGGCATTAACGCTTTCCAAAACGCCAACCCACTTGGCTTGCAAATCGTGGTTGACAACAATTTCGCCGCAAAGACCATGGTCATTTTTAACTCAAATGCTTATGAAATTTACCGTCAAGATCGTGGCCTGCTTTCGGTTGAGAACCCCAGCACCATTTCACGCACCATGTCAATGTTTGGTTACGCCGCAACCTTTGCAGCTAACTCAAGCATGATTCGTAAAATCACCCAGGCTTAGTCGAAAGGCGGTTAGCCGCCGATGGCTGTTTACTCTGTTATCTTCCACCAGCGTTTGGACAATTACGCAGTTGTTCAAACGCTGACGGAACCCGAACTGGGTTTGGGTCAATCGTTCACCCTTGCAAGTTTAGGTCACGGCCTGAACGGCACACACACGGTTTACGACTTGCCTCCATACTTGTTTACTGGTGTTACCAGTAGCGGTGATCTTACATTTGATTATGCAATACCTGTTGAAAATCAAGTGTTGTTTTACGATGAAGGCGACGACTTAATCCGTAGCGCCGCTATCCCACCTGGCACCCTGACCTACACAGAAACTTGCACGTGGATTACGGGCACACAGATTGGCACCTGGCTAGGTATTGCTTTGGCTGGTGTTGACGAAACGGCTTTCTTGACTCAGTGTGCTAACAGCGCCAACAACTTCATTTTTCGTAGACGTCAAGAGTCGGGGTACACCGACCAATTGACTGTCGTTCCTAGTGCAGATGTAGAGCTGGCGACCATAATGATGGGTGGCTCGATTTACAGACAGCGCGGTGCTATCGACCAGTTTTCTAGTTTTTCAGATATGGGCGTAGCCACCGTGTCGGGCCTGTCGCCGTTAATCAAACAGTTAGCCGGTATCCCACGGCCTGCGGTTGCGTAATGACTGTTTACACCGACCTGTTCAATGAGGCCATAGACGACCTAGCGGCAACGCTGGCAACCATCACTGGCATGCGTGTTGTCTTTGACCCTGAGAAGATCAACCCACCGTGCGTGTTTATTGACGCACCCAGTTTTGACGCCTTTAACTACAACATCGTCACCATGAATTTTTCGGTAAAAGTGGTAACACTAGGGCCAGGCAATTTGGACGGCTTACGCAACGTTTTAAGCATGTGTGCGAAGGTTCTAGCAAAGAATGTTGCAGTGAAGTCTGGGCGCCCTGGCTATGTGCCAATTGGTGGCCAGACTTTTGCCGCTTATGACTTATCCATTGACATGCAAGCACAGACAGGTTGACCCATGAAGTACACAATCGTTAGCGACAAAGTTGGCACCGTAGGCGCAGAATTTGTGCCTGGTGCTGGCACCAACATTGAAGCGTTACTGTTGCACGGTTTCATCAAATCTGATGAAGTGCCTAGCGACAGCCCAGCCCCCAAATCTGCTAAAAATAAAGCACAACGGAAAAAGGACTAAGCCATGCCCACATCGACATACCTTTCAAACCCAGGCGTACAGGTCAACTCAATTTCATTGACCGACCAATGCACTAGCGCCACTGTCACCAACACCGCCGAAGCTTTAGAATCAACCGCCTTTGGTGGCACCAGCCGTGTGTACGTTGCTGGTCTTTTTAATCAGGAAATCACTATGGACTTGTACATGTCCTATGCGGCCAGCGAAACCTACGCAACTCTTGCAGCTCTTGTTGGTACTACTACCACCGTAAAAGTTTCCAACACCGTCGCAGGCTTAACTGCCCCCAGCCCAACCGAACCATGTTTCACATTGACAGGTTGCTACCTTGAAGCGTTGCCAGTCATTAACGCAACCATGGGCGAACTTAGCACCATTTCAATTACCTTTAAGGGTGGCGTTTTAACTACCGCCGTAGCCTGATCTTACAACCACAACAGCAAAGGCCCGACATGCAATTAACACTTAGAGTCGATCAGGGCGAAGGCCCTATCGAAGTAAGCACCAACCTTTTCACTATCGTTTCGTGGGAACGCAAATTCAAACGTAAAGCCAGCGACATGGCTAGCGGAATCGGCATTGAGGATTTGGCGTATCTAGCCCACCAGGCATGTCAACAACACGGCGTTGTCGTGCCGGTGGTGTTAGATGACTTCATCAAGAAACTGGTGGTGCTTGAAGTAGTCAGTGACGAACCTGACCGCCCTACCGTGCCAGTACCTACCGATTCGCTTTAGCACAACTGCTTGCGGCGACAGGGTACTGGCCACCTGAAGTAGAGTTTGACATTAACGACCTGACAACGGTTATTAAGGTCATCAACGAAAGCAGAAAATGACATGACAGGCTTGACAACTTCAATTCAGGTTGATGGTGTCAAGGAAGCCATTCGACACTTAAACCAGTGTGAGCCTGGCTACAAAAAACTGTTTACTGCCAATGTTAAAGAAATTGGTAAACCCGTTACTGACGCCATGAAAAGCCAGTACGACAACTCACGGTTTCCTAGTGGCACTTTGCGCAACTGGTCACAGAACGGTAGGGCATTGTTCCCGTTAGACGCTTCTAAAGCCAAACGTGGCGTGGGTGTCCGTGTCAACACTGGGCGCCGTGGTGCAGCTCTAAGCATTTACCAAAAGAACCCAGGCGCCGCAATCTTTGACATTGCAGGCCGTGCCAACACTAACGCTTTAGGTATGGCGTTTGATACCAAATTTGGGCGTAGTGCAAGCCGTGTTATCTGGCCTGAATTTGAAATGAAGCAAGCACAGTTTGTGGCCGAAATTGAAAAGGTAGTCAACGAACTAATGCTGGAAACAAACAAGAATTTGGCGGTTGTCTGATGGCTATTTCAATTCCCGTAATTAGTGACTTCGACTCAAAAGGCATTGACAAAGCCATTAGGGAATTTCAAAAGTTAGAAACGACAGGCGAAAAAGCCCAGTTTGCGATCAAGAAAGCCGCACTACCAGCCGCCGCCGCCATTGCTGGTTTGGGCATTGTTGCTGTAGACGCCGTTAAAGCGTTCATGGAAGATGACAAGGCCGCCCAACTACTTGCCACCAGCCTACGAAACACCACGGGTGCCACTGACGCACAAATCGCTAGTGTCGAATCGTTCATTACGCAAACTTCAATTGCAGCTGCTGTTGCTGACGATGAGTTACGGCCTGCCTTTGACAAACTCGTGCGTGGTACTGGTGACGTCACCAAAGCGCAAGACTTAATGAACCTGGCACTAGACATTTCAGCCGGTACAGGCAAAGACCTAGGCGCTGTATCTGACGCCCTGTCAAAGGCATTTAATGGGCAACTGGGGCCACTAAAGAAGTTAGACCCTGCCCTGGCAAGCCTGATTGAAAACGGCGCTACAACAGATGAAGTGTTTGCCGCATTGGGCGACACTTTCAAGGGTGCCGCTTCAACTTCAGCTAATACCGCTTCAGGCAAAATGAAATCGTTTTCCATTCAGATGGGCGAATTCAAAGAGTCAATTGGCGCCGCTGTGCTACCGATAGTCGACAAACTGTTGCCAGCGTTCACGGCCATGGGTACATGGATTAGCAACAATGTCGGGTTGGTTGTAACTCTGGGCGCTGTCATTGGTGCCATTGCGGCTTCAGTGCTTATTGCTAACGCCGCCATTACCGCATGGAACGCACTTACCGCTGTCACCGCAGCTGTTAACGCAGTGCTCGGTGCTTCATTTAGCGCCCTATGGGTTGCCACTGGCGCCATCGTCATTATCGGAATCATTGCCGCACTGGTTGCCTTACAAGTCAAGTTTGACATTTTCGGCAAAGCCATTGACGGAATCAAAATAGGGTTCAATGCCGTTTGGGGCGCCATCAAAACCGTGTTCAATTGGGCAAAGGACAACTGGCCGTTGTTGCTCGCAGTCATTACAGGCCCGTTTGGTTTAGCCATTGCGTTTGTGGTCAAGTTCAAAGATGACATTATGGGCGTGTTTAGCCTGATCTATAACGGCATAAAAGCAACCATGGGGTTTGTTGCTGGCGTAATCACAGCACCGTTTAAAGCAGCGTTTAATGCTGTCGCCAGCTTGTGGAACAACACCGTTGGCCAACTGTCGTTTAAGACGCCCAGCTGGCTACCACCTCCATTAGGTGGCAAAGGTTTCGACGTGCCAGACATACCCATGTTGGCCCAGGGGGGCATAGTCAATTCGGCAACCCTAGCGCTGATTGGGGAATCAGGCCCTGAAGCCGTTATACCGTTGTCAAAAATGGGCAGTATGGGTTTTGGTGGTGGCGGCGGCGGTATCACGGTCAATGTGAACGGTGGCGACCCCAACAGCATTGTTAGAGCCTTACAGCAGTACGTGCGTCAGTCAGGCCCGATTCCACTTAATGTTCGGACAATGTAACCATGCCGAAAAACAGTTGGATTTTTGACAGCGTAGGAAGGGACATAACAAACAAAGTTTTGTCTATGAATATCAGCCAGGGCCGCACTAAATACCTTGACACCTACTCTGGTGGTTCACTAACTTTTACCATCAACAATTCAAACAACTTTGCTTCAACTATTGACTACCAAAGCCCGATAGTGCTTAAAAGCAAATCGGACAACAGCGAATTTTACGAATGGTTTTGGGTTCGTGAAATCACATTTCAGGACTACCCAGGCAACACAGGCTTAAACACCGCAACGATCATTTGTTCAGATTGGATAAACCGATCTGGTCAAATCAACGCCAACGCCAAAGCAATAGCAGCTGCTACAACCAGTTACGGGTTCTACATTTTCGGTGACGGTTACGGTGGCCCGCTACCGGCTTCAATGAAGGTAGCAATCATTACCAGTAGTACCCAATGCTCAGCGAGCACCTACACAGGTTCAGTGCTGAACTACTACAACTATTTGGTCAACACAGAACGGGGATATCTGGTAAGTCGAATTGACACCCTTTACCCGATTAGTCGTGACGCTATGCAGTCATATACGCCAGGCAGTGTTACTTTGGGGCGCACTACCTCAACCACACAAATTGCTTACAACTCGTTTGAACGCATACAGAACGGTGTGCAATACATCAACACAGCCACAACTAGCCCTGCAGGCCTGACAGCCCAAACAGCCACCAACACCGCTTCAGTTGCGTCTTATGGCCAGTCTTTTTACAGTTCTTCAACAGTTGACGCCACAGAAACACAGGCACTGGGTAACGCCCAATGGATTGCCAACAATTTCAATGACCCGTATTCGTTGCGGTTCACATGCACTTTTGATGATGTGGCACAAAATGCGACAGCGTTAACTGCTTTCATGCAACAAATCTTTGGTGGCGTTAACCGCAGTATCAACTTCAAATATCAGGTGCCTGGCGGTTCTGAAACCACGGTGGCTTGTGTTATTGAAGGGTACTCAATTAACGCTACGCCTGAATCAACACAGTATGTGCTTAATTTGTCGCCGTTGCAGTATTACCAGTTTTTTACGCTTAATAGCAGTACTTTAGGTATTTTGGATACCAGCCGTTTGGGTTGGTAAAGGAGAACACATTATGGCTACACAATGGACAGCAGGGACAACTAGCGGGCAGGTGTTGACTGCGGCGACGCTCAACACCATCGGGGCCGTAACGGTCGATTACACGCCGACCCTGACTCAGGGCGTGACGGTAACTAAGACTGTAGTTCAAGCCCGTTACTTCCAAATTCAAAAGTTAATCATAGGTCAAGTGTTGTTAAATGTGACCAGTGCAGGCACTGCTTCTTCAGTCGTTGCAGTCGGTTTACCAATATCGGCCCGAGCAGTTAACAGCATGGCGGCTTTTGGCTACATCTACGACGCAAACACTAACGTCATGTACAACTTGACCGGCTACTCAGCAACAGGAACAACTTTAAACTTTTTTTATCAAACTGGTAACGCTTTCGGTGTTTCGCCAGCAGTAACGCTTGCAACATCAGACCAAATTTCCCTTAACTTCAGTTACGAGATCGCATAATGAAAACAGTTACTTGCACAAACAAAACCTGCCTCGAGAACGGTGTTCAAGAACATTTCTGTGGCGACCCTGACTATGTTGAATGCGGTGTATGCCACGAACCGTGTGCGCTATCTGAACTGTACGACGACCCAGCATCATGCAACTGGACACCCGGAAGCAACCCCGAGCCATGAAAACCCTTATTGCTGTCGCCGTGCTCGCCATAGCACTAATGGTTGTGGTGACAAGCTGCAACGACAGAACCCGTGACACCTGCGAAACCAAACCAACAGCACCTAAGTGCCTACCATGAAACGACTAACTAACAGCGAAATTAAAGCCCGACTAATACTCATCGTGGGCATTGCTTTAGCCGTAGCGTTTCTAGGTTCGACTGCAGCTCTGCTTTACGGCCTGCTGTTTGTAGTACAGCCATTAGACGTGTCACCCAATGACGAATCAGCCTGGTCATTACTAAGCCCAATGATGTTGTTTCTAACTGGCGCCCTATCAGGAATCCTTGCCAGTAACGGCCTGAAAGATAAGGACAAACAAGATGACCATTAGACCATACACAGGCAACAAAGACGCTGTACACGCCGCAAAGCGTGAAGGCACCAAAGTGTTTGTTGATTACTGCTGTTACCTATTCGGCGTCACCAACATCGGCATTTTTAATGACCGAAACATGGTTGGCACAACCCCACCAAAAAAGTCTGTACATGCCACCTGGCGTGCTGTAGACCTCAAAGGTACTCAAGAACAACGGTTTCATTTAATCAACTTCCTGTACACCCACCGTGACATTCTGGGCATAGAAGAAATCCACGACTATGCAGGCACCTACAAAAACAACCCCAAAGGTTGGGGCGCTGGCTACCGCTGTGACCGTGACGCCTGGCGTGTCTACGACAAAAATACGATCGGGTCAAAAGGCGCCCAATGGGTACATGTCGAGATCTCCCCACTACTGGCCGACCACCCTGACGTTGTACACCATGCGTTCAAAACTATATTTGGTGCTTGACATACCACTACCGAATCGGTAGACATACCCCGACCTGACCCCGACTGAAGGACAAACCAAAATGACTGTTAAGCGTGTCTTAGGCTTAGGCCTATTTACTTACCTGATGTGTGCCGCAATGGCGGTGGCGTTCCAAAAGGACACACCACCCAACATTGCCCCAGTAGTACCGGCAACAATTACCCTGGGCGACCTGACCCCACAACAGCTGCAAGACCGTGCCGAAGAGCTGACAACCACAACCAGCACAACCAGCACAACTAGTTGGACACAACCCACAACCCGTGTTGCATATGTTGACCCTGACACCAAATGCCAGGAATGGTTCCCCGTAGCGGTATCGGTTGGCTGGCCCAACGACACTGAAACGCTACAGAAACTAGGGCGCCTGATCTGGAAAGAAGCAAGGTGTCAAAACGTCAGTTACTTGCACCCACAGTTCAACGGCCATGACCACGGACTGGTTCAGGCGAACCAAATCCACCGTGCCTGGATAGAAGAACTGTTTGCAATGCCCATGGAAGAATCCATGAACGACCCGACCCTAAACCTGCGTTTTGGTTGGTTGCTGTATGAAGCCACCGAAGAAAACCACGGTTGTGGCTGGCGCCCATGGAAAATGTGCTAGCGAATGTTCAATGTTGACCGCCCCGACTGGCAACAATATGCAGCTTGCAAAGGCATTGACACCAGCCTGTTCTTCCCCAGCAACGCCAAAGAATCTGCAGAATCACGTGCAATCATCAAACCGATATGTGAAGCCTGCCCAGTATTTGACAAGTGTTTTGCCTACGCCGTGTCATTTCCCGAAAAGGCTTTACAAGGCTTTTGGGCTAACACTTCCGAAGGCGACAGGCGCCGTATGCGTTACTCAGCCACACCAGTTGGTTATCGTAGAATTAAACCCGACAAATGAAAGGCCCGACATGACAGAACAGTTAGCCGAAATGACTGCGGCGATAGCCAAAGCCGAAATTGCTATGAAAGCCGCCGCTTGGCAGTTAGAAAAGCAAACCGAAGATATCGCAATGTTGCGCAAAGCCTTATTTGAATTGGCATATGTTGCCGAAGAAAACGGCATTTACTTGTCAAATCTGACTAAGTCGACACAAGACGCCATTGTGGCCATGCGTTTAGGTGGTTTCAAATGACCTGCGAACTATGCAAAACAGACTTGACCGCCTTTGACATTCGCATGCAAGATCTGTTGCAAGGTATCTGCTTGAACTGTGGCAAAGCAGGCGACTGGCAACACATGACACCCGAAGAGTCACGCCGCTGTGCAGAACTACACAAATGGGCAAACATGACCAACGCCGAACGAATCGCCTACGACAGAAACAGGGGCAACTAATGGACTTGTCAAACTATGTCGACGTACCAACACGCTTTGCAGCTGCACTTGAACGTTGGCCCGAACTACGGGTAATGGAAAACCGCCCCGAAATCATCACCATTGGCGACAAAACTTTTATTAGCGTCACCATGCAAATTTGGCGTACACCTGAAGACCCGATACCGGCACAAGCAACATGCTTTGAACCGTTCCCAGGCAAAACCAGTTTCACTAGGGACAGTGAACAAATGAACGCTTCGACTTCTTGTTTGGGCAGGTGCATAGGTCTAATGATGTCCTTTGGCCCGAAGATGGCTAGTGCTGAAGAAGTACGAAACCGCCAAACAGATACACACACCCCAGCAGTGCTTGTGAGACAGCCCGAAAAGCCCCGTACACAGGCGCTAGGCGCCAATTCGTCTAATGCACCCACCCCAGCACAAATGAACCTTTTAAGGGCTTTAGATCATCAAGGCCCAGCACCCGAAACCAAAGCCGAAGCCAGCCGTTTAATTGAAGAACTGAAAGGCAACAAGGCATGAAATACCCAACCTACGAAATGTCCCATGTCGACACAGAACTGACCCAGGCACAAGTTAATGAAGCACAAGGCAACGGCATTGTGCATATCGGTCATTACGGCTTAGGGGCTTTAGCCGAACTGCAAACAGTTGCCTGGCTAACCGATATCGGCGCCAACCCCGTTTGGAACTCTGGCCTGTATGACCGTGACATAACCGTGGGCAACATCGCTATAGATGTCAAGCACACATGCACCCATTACTGGCCGTTTCCCGAAGGCACTGTGTCAGTCAAAGAATCGTCGTTAGAGCACCAGTACGGGTCAATAATGGTGTTTGTGTGGCTTAAAAAAGACGCAGACAAACCCAAATTGCACACGTCAGTAGACACCGCCTATTTGGTCGGCTGGCTGTTCCCTGATGAAGTCAAGCAATGCGGCAAAGTCGAAGCAGGGCAAGCGTGGCGTGACGGTACGACAATGAAATACACCAGTTACCGTGTGCAGCTCCGAGACATGCGCCCAATGGAACAACTAGCGACAGTCCTAGTGCCATGAAGGAATCACATTTCCAATCGCAAGTAATCATGCTGGCTAAGTTGCACGGCTGGCTAGTTATGCACACCCGAGCTGTGGAAATCCGCCCAGGCGTGTGGAAAACCCCGTTAACCGGTCACGCTGGCTTCCCTGATCTAGTCCTGTGCCATGCTGATCGAGGCGTCATATTTGCCGAATTAAAAAGCAGTATTGGAACACTATCTACCAGCCAAGAATTATGGTTCAGCAAGTTGTCATCTGCTGGTATGGAAGTGCACGTGTGGCGGCCTAAAGACATAGATTTCATATCCACCCGACTAGCAAAAAGGAAACCCGACCATGACTGAATTCATGCAACCCATCAACCCAATTCGTATTTGGACTAAAGGTAGCAACCACCGCTTTGCCCACAATGTGTTTGCTATCGCTATATCAAACTCGCATGATGTCGAATACTTAACTGTGAACGGCAACTTCATGCCAGTAACAGCAATCACCCACGCCGAAGTGCTTTTAAACGGTCAATGGACAGCCATTTACACTGTAGAGATACGCCACCCAGCGACCTGATACAGTCCCGATCTGCTAAGGCAAGGTTGGCTTTCAGTTCCTTGTAGCCATTTGCTGTTGGGGACTTGCCTTAGCAACAATTTCATTAGTCGCATGTGTGTGCCACGGTTGTAGGTGGTGGGCAGTAAACAGGGGAACCTGGGTAGACGCCTATGCACCGATGTAGGCGAACAGCGTTTCCAAACGGCACAAATGGCGAAGGTTGTCCACCGAACAAAACTAGACCGGCACCCTGTGGCTACTTGCCCAAATTGTGGGGGACACAAACCACCCAACCCTGTCATGTAATAAGGTAACAACTGAGCCTGCGAAGGCGTTAGTAGCACTTGACCTAGGAGAACCCGACAATGACAAACCAACAATCACTGTTTCAAACGCCACAAACTGAATACACTAACAACGATTGGTATACACCAAAATGGATATTTGACGCCTTACAACTAACATTCGACATAGATGTAGCGTCACCGCCCGAAGGTGTTCCATGGATACCAGCCAAACAAAGATACACAATGGCTGACGACGGACTAACCCAACCATGGCACGGCTTAATTTGGTGCAACCCACCATTCAGCAAAATAACCCCATGGATACACAAATTCATAGAACACGGCAACGGCGTACTACTAGCACCATTCGCCAGGTCAAAATGGCTAGACCACATATGGCTATCAAACGCCAAAATGGTGCAGTTACCATCAAACCTAAAGTTTGCCAAACCAGACGGCAACTACTACTCAATGTCCTTTGGTGCATGTCTATGGGCCATGGGCAACGAATCCATTAAAGCATTAGAAAACCTAGGCAAGGTCAGATAATGCCTAGAGAACACACAACCAACGACCCCATATATCGACGCAACAGACAAACACTGCTTGCAAACAACCCACCATGTCACTGGTGCGGGAAATACCTGTCTCTTATACACATCTGACGCTGCCGACGAATAGAGAGGTGTAGATCTCGGTGGTCGCCGTATCAT
>ENA-OSIY01001093-OSIY01001093.1-marine-metagenome-genome-assembly--contig:-NODE-1093-length-14757-cov-4.908651_pt1 | contig 14757 bp, 36 predicted proteins | sample MGYA00237884_ERZ534233 | MGnify/ENA primary metagenome ERZ534233 (study PRJEB26412, sample SAMN06343840) | marine metagenome | isolation source: estuarine water | place: USA: Columbia River Estuary... | reverse complement strand
CGAGATTTCTGCCTGTCTCGTGGGCTCGGAGATGTGTATAAGAGACAGCTTATAGTTATCTCTAGCTTTACCGTCATACATACCTACATAATTACCATCTTCATCTACCATCATCATTTTAATCTCTCCACGAGCAAATAATTGATATTTACCAGTAAAAGCAATTAAGCCATCATACCAATAACTATCATTTTTATCGTCAGAAATCTTATGCTGGACAATAGTCACATCACTATTACTCATTTTTCTCCCATTTCTTTAAGTGTAGCCTCAATAGGAAACAATGCCGAAACAAACTCAGAGTTCTTAGGCTCAACCTTATCTCGATTCTTACGATATTCCTCTAACGTCATAGTTTCTGGATAACTAGTCCAAATCCAATCATCAGCCATTACCACACCTCTTTTTTATTAAACTCTGGAGCATGAAATAACAATGAAGCAAAAGAATTAGCTTCAATGCAATTAGCAATTTCATCAAAAGAAGTACCCATATCATTAAGACCAGCTAGAATCTTTTGAGTAATATCAGCAATACCTAAATCATGAAGAATATCATTATCTAACAAAGTACCACTCTGATTTGTATAATTACTTCTAAATTCCTCTCCATCTGCAAACCAAACATTGTTAGGAGTTATATCACACAATACTCCAAGACAACAATAGTCATCATTCATAGTTCTTAAGGTTTGTGAACCTTGATTATATTCTTTACTTCTTAATTTAAGAATCCAATTTTGGATAGTATTGTGGTCAGTTCTATTCTCATTGTAAATATTATGAGCAACACATACTAAATCTTCTTCACATTCACATTCAAAAAGATCAGCAACAGTATTAAAAAGTCTGCCATATTGATCTGAATTGTATATATCTGTAATATCTTTCATATTAGAACCCTTCTCTTTGTGCCAACTCAGGAATATCTTTTACAATACTAGCAAAAGAATTAGCCTCAATACAATCAGCAATCTCATCAAAAGAAACACCTATATCATTCAGACTCGCTAAAATTCGCTGAGTCCAATCTTCAATACCTAACGCATCAATTACATCTTGAAGCAAAAATATTCCATTGCCATCACCAATAGTAGTTAAAATATATTCTTCCTCAGTTGAATCTTCAAGCCAACCATTAGGCGCAACAATATCAGCCACTACACCAAGACAACAATAACAATCATCATCAGTTCTAAGATTGTTCTTACCCTGAAGATAATCACCACTTCTTAAGCGTTGAACCCAATCAGCAATAACATCATGATTAGTCCGATTCTCATCATAGATATTATGAATTAAACATACTTCAGTTACTGAACATAGACAGGCAGTAATATCACCTGCATTAGTAAATGATACACGAATTTTTGATGTGATAACATCATTTTCCATATCTTATACACTCCCTAATCTTGAACTATCCGAATAGTATTCTTGCTCTTTTCTCATCTTATTCCTAAACTCAGTTTTAGTCTTAATATTAGAGTTAGTTTTCATACCCACATATTTATAGACATCTTTTTGAGTTAAAAGAATAGGAACTAAATCATTAGTATCTTTGTCAACATAATTAAATAAGGAACCAACAATATCTTGATGAATCTCAGTCCTACGCCAAAACTCATCTTTATTCGCTTCACTAATATTAGGAACACCAATAGCCATAGCAGTAAATACCAATACTTTAGGAATAGCAGTTAAATCTTCCTGCTCCCCAAACATATCAGTAACCTTATGCCACAATGTATCTTTATCTACATCACAATTTGTAAAGTTAAAGTTTAAACTCAATTTGCTATCCTATCTATTAGACATTTTGTACATTCTCCACACTCGCAACCATAAACATAACTATCTAACTCTTTATCACAAACAACACAAACTAGAGTTTGAAGAACTCTAGCCTTATCGCTATCATACCATTCATCTGTATTAAATATAATATCGTTCAATAGCCACTTGTTTCCATCAGCGCAACTAAAACACCAATACTCTTCATTAATAACAACACATAAAGGTTTATACTCAAACTCTTTCATATCATCTCTTTTCTATTATAGGTTTAAAGAATTCTCAATAATATCGACAATCTTATCAAATTCTTCTTGCGCTTCAGGAACATAAAATATAATTCCAGACTCCATATATACAATACTTTTCTCTGGACAATGTTTTTGCCAACTAAAAGTAACTAAATCATCTGCTAACCCGATAATATCTTTTGGTGATATTTCCATTGCTTACCTCTTTTCTGTTTATATTAATAAAAGTAAAACTAATAGGGAGAGGCTTCTCTTGAAACCTATATAATACACATTGAGGTTTTCTAACATCATAAGGTATTCTTATATTCAACCTCTAGCATTTTATAGGCTATATACATCACTATATATATACCTCACATTAAGTCACGACTGAACAAGTCGCAACCCCTATTAAATTTTTAATACTTACTCAGTATACTCAACAAATGAAATTTTCCTATTACCTCTAATAGAAGCAGCAAAAATTGAACCAACAGAATCAGCAGAAACAATAGTTCCAAACAAAGCACTACTAACTGGATTATAAAGATATGTAGCACCCGTTAAAAAAGATACTGTCATATTATTTGTATTAGGATCAAACTTAATAACATCTATATTGCTACTATCACTAATAGTAACAACTCTAGTAAATTCAATAGGTGAATTATCATTAATCATTAGTAATTTCCCAACTTGTTTCAGTAGAGTCAAACATAATTACAGATTTAGCATTATTAGGTAACTCTACCATCAGTCTATTTTGCTGTTGAGTAACGAAAATAAATTTATTACCATGTTCTGTAATTTTATTTCTAACTCTATCACCTTTAAGACCATCTACTGGTGTTAATATAACATATTGATTATTTGTCATTATTATTTCTCCTATTAAAATGTATAACGATTGTCATTATGGACTGTATTCTTAATTACTTTTAACATCTTAGTTAATTTATATCTATAAGACTCAGCAGCAATTCCTGTTTTATCAAAATACAAATTAGCCTCTTGCTGAATTATATCTTCTAGCATAATCCAATCTGTACGACTAAGTTCAACTGCAAACTTTTTATTAGTTATCATTATCTATCACCATATTTAATTCTAAAACGAGCCTGAGCCTGAAAGTCATTCATAATATAAAGAATACTCTCAGCATCATTAGCATACTTTGCTAATTCTAGCAAAGCATTCATATATGGAGAACCATCATTTTTTAAAGTAACACTATCAAACTCATATAAGGTTGCTAACTCTATTAACTTGTCTACATTTTCCATTCTGATTCTCTTTTCTTTTGTTGGACTTCATTTGCGGACATAAAACTATCTGCTTTAAGAGTATTACACTCTCTACAACATAAAACTAGATTATCCATACCATTACTCCCACCTTTAGACCTAGGAATAACATGATCCATTTGCAAATTATCTTTAGATTTAGTTTCTCTACAGTAGAAACATATATTTCCATCTTGTTTTAACAAAGCAGACCTACGTTTTCTTCTATCTTTAGAACCCATATTGTGATGACTACTCAAAAGAATACTCAATATCATTAATCATAGAATATGTAACCTCAAAACCATATTCACTTTTTAACTTAGCTCTGACCTTATCAAATATATAATCTTCAATGCTATGCTCCTCATCAACATTTTCATGCGAATCAATATCAACACATGTAGTTAAAGTAAAACCATCAGCAACAAGAGTAACATCAACAAAATCATAGGCCCAATGATTATCAACCATTTCTTTATCAACAACAAAAGTTAATTCAGATGGTTGAGTCAAGAACTTATTATCTGAAAATACGTTACGCCAAACTTCACCATCTTCATCTTTCCAGACAATAAAACCATTAGCATATGGAGCAACTGCTTCTAGAAATAAATCTTCCTGACCTTGTTTATTGTCATAGCCAATAATATTCAATCCTCTTAAATCTAGAGTTACATCAAACCCTATAGCCATAAAGATATCAGCAGCGTTAGCATAATGATTAGGATAATCAGGAAGCATAAAAGCAAACCAAATATTATCGCTATACTCATTGCTTTTCTGAAGCTCAAGAATATTACCAGCACCACCACGTTTCTTACTATTATCCTTATTCAAATCACACATTGCTTTATAAGCCTTGTCTAAATAAAAATTAGGAATATTAAAAGTAGATTCTTCAATCCAAACATTGTGTCCCATTACTCAACCTTTCCGTTGATAATTTCATTAATATCTAGATCAGTATATTCCATACACCTAGATGAATCTAACCAAATAGACATATTGTCATAACTATTATTAAATTGCTCTTCATCAACAATTTCACCTTGACTAATAACAGCATAACCTGAAAAGTCCATTCCAGGTTCATCATAAGATAAATGAATTACTATTTCTGGAAATGTTTTAGACAATACAACAAACACTTCAGTAGGTGGAGCCCAAGCACTATCAAAATTATAATCAACAGCATAAATACCTTCACTGAAAGAAAATATTTCAGATGATGTTGCTTTTATATCCCATTTAGTACCCCAATTCTCAACTCTCCAATCATACCAACCTGTACTATCAGAAGTAAAAGCACTTCCATTAAGTAACTCAGTGTCCATTGGAAATATTGACTGCAAAGACATAGCACTTGGCTCAGCCTCATCTAATACAGCCATATTAGAAGCATTAGGCTTAACAAACTCTATAACAGATTCTAATACTTCCTTAGAACCAAAAATAGATACTGTATTATCACACCAATTAGGCATTACTATTTACCTCCATTAGACGGGTGACGACTGATAGAACATTCTAAACAGTCCATATAATTAACACTAGAATACTCACCATTATGAACGTGACCACTAGACATATCTATGCCATCACTAATAAGTACTTTAAATAGACCTGGCATTGAATCTTTCAATACCATAATGCATTTGAAACAAATAGTGGCTTCAAGATTACTAACTAAAGAGTCAATAAACCAACCATATCCACCAACAAATACAATACCTAAAGCCTGAGGTAAATTCTCAGTATCATCTCTAGGCATATACTCATTACAATTGTCACAATAAACATCTGGATATTGTTTATTTTTTGGATATATAGAATATATAATTTCAGATTCCATATTACTTCCTTTCATTGTTTAGTTAATATTTACAGCATCCCTAAGGAGAATCGAACTCCTATTTTCAGATTGAAAGTCTAATGTCCTAACCGTTAGACGATAGGGACTCTTATGTTAATACTCGAGATTTGCTTGTTCTAATTGGTAATTACGTTCTTCAGCATCACTCCAAAGCTCAAACTCTTCTTTAGTAAAAGAATCAAAGTCAGGAGAATCAATAACATTCTGACCTAAACAAACATCACAAACAATATTCAAATCACCCTTAGCATACATAGTCAAAAAACCAGTCTCATCATAAGGGTCATTCTCAACAATAGTTGCAACACTCATACCATTGTAAACAGGATTAGCAATAGAACCATTACCACTACACCTATAGCAAACATCTTTACGACTAGGCAAAGATACATCATAAAAGTCTTTATAAACAATAGGCATTATTTATACTCCGTTTCTTTATCGAGTTTAGATACATTCTTAATAAAATCAAAAGTAAGAGTACCCCAAGGAGTTTCCCAAACTTCTGAAATAATCTTATCGTTATTATCTTTCTTCTGCTCAATTAGTTTATTAGGAAATGCTGGCATTATCTAACTCCTTTGTGCTTTCTTTTTGTTTGAATAAGAACAATCCATAGTTTGGCAAGTTCTTCATATCTATCATTAGATTTTTTAAAAACATTGTAATCAGAATAAGCCCAAGGATTATATCCTGATTCAAACATTTTCTCTACTTCAGAAACTTCAATAGTTTCTTTCTCTGTAGGAAGAACATAGTCTTCATATTCTTCATAGAAATCACCATCATATTCTTCAACATCTCTAAGACCATTGACATAATCTTCAAAACCGTAATAACAGGCTTTATTGTGAAGTTCAATGTCGCTGTCTAAAAAATCATCACTTTCAACATCAACTTGATTGTTAGCCAAAAGGCGTGATGCATAGTCAAAACCATTACTGCAATCGTATTCAATATATCCATTAGTAACACTACTTACTTTATCCATAAACAACTGACCAGCAATACACATTTTTGGGTCAGAAAGGTCAAGGTCATCAATATTAATTTTAAATTCCCAATCAGGAACCAAATCATCAAGCCATTTGCCACCCCTAGCAACAGCAACAACAGTTTGAGTTAACCACCACTCATCAGCAGAAGTAAAAGTCTCACCCTCTATAAAATTAGGTTTAGTAAGTGTTGTAAAATCATTCATAATTAATCCATCCTCGATTCTGAATAAGCATTAATACCGGCATCTTTAAGAACTTTAGCAAACGCACTAGCAAAAGCCTGCTTTAATTCCATACTTTGACCATAAGCACTAACCCAAATACTAAGTCCACCTTGATAGGCTTTATGCGACCGAATATAAGTTTGTTTTTTTACAAAGTTAGCAAAAGCAGAATTAGCAGGTTTAATCGTAATCCAAGCAAACCCACAAACTCCACCCATAACAGGTTCAAAAACTTCAACAATGGGAGAATTATCATCCCAAACCGATTCTCTTTGAACAACAATCATTGGTTTAGGAACACAATTACTAGCAGCAATCTCACCAGCAGCAATAGCACTATCCAAAAGATTTTTGTAATCTTTTAACCTATTAGTTTTATCATTTTCTTTCTGTGCTATCATTTCACCAAATTGTTTATGAGCAATAGCCTTATGCTCAGCACAATATTTAGATTTACCAACAGTCTCTAAGTTACAATTTTTACATATACTCACTAAAATCCCTTTCGGTTACGCCATCCATTAACATACCACAATGAACTATTCTACTACCAAGAGAATAGCCTTTTTCTGAACTCCATACATAATTAGTAACTTTATACTCTAAAGTATACATATCATAATCATTAAGCCATAGACTATCTATATATCTAACAGCCTCTTTTTGTCCATACTTAATTGCTTTCTTATCACTAGTAGAAGTAAAATCAGAATTATAAATTAATTCTTCTTCAGCATCTTTTGGATAAACATCTATATTGTAAGTATCTGATTTTGTAATGATAGTTCCATCATCTTTAATAATCAGAAAGTCTGTTTCATTAACATTTGGCATTAGTCATCTTCTCCTCTATCGTAAACATCTGGAGTAAACTGCTCATTTAATCTTTGTCCAAACACATTGTAACTAGCAAGACATAATGGACAAACAATTGTCATTTCATCTTGAAATAAATGAACTTCTGATTTACAATCATCACACTCACCAATAGCATCAGTGTAATCAACATTATTGAATTCATCAACAATGCGTTCTGAATGTTTAATTATTTTCATTATTAATCGCCTCTTTTCTATTAAATGTAATCGTCTAATTTTAAATAGTCAGGAACAATTTTATGCCATAGTTTCATATTAGGCATAATGTCTTTCATATCTTCATTGTTGTTTCTTTGATTTATTACTTTTTCATCAATCAAAGCAGCAATGCCTAATACATCAGACAATGTTAATTTGATTAACACTTCCTCAACTCTATCTTCCATAGGTATGTTCATTATTAGTAATCATCTCCATTCTCAATAGATTCAACATTAATAAAATCATCTTCAAATACAGTCACATATTTTTCTTCTTCTCCCTCCATTAAAGAAATATCAATAAGTTCATCTTCACCTTGTAACTCTATTCTAATTTTAGAGTTATTACTAACAGCATAATAAGCGCCAAAAGCATCATACTCTTTAGAAACAATAATACCAACATATGTACCATCTCTATAGATACTTTTACCAATAGATGAATCATATTTATCTAACTCAATATCGTCATCATCTATGCTATTTTCTATGCCATAGTTATTAACATTTCTATTCATTAATCCCGAAGACCATAGCAAAGAATTACCATCAGCCTTTCTAGATATTGTTTCATTAGAAATTACTTGTTGCTTAAACTTGCAAAAATCAGTAGTATCAGCAAATACATTACTGCCATTATCTAACTTAAAGAAAATACGACTTCTGTATTCGTTAGTGTAAACAGCAATATCTACAATAACTCCAATAACAAACCCACCACGATTACGCAAAGTTTGTCCTAAACACTTGTCATAATCTTTAACATCAACGCTAATAACAATATTACCCATTTATTCCTCCAATTAGTTATGATAAAAAACTTAATAGATAGAGCCTTCTAATGTTGAGTTTACTCTCTCGAATTGGCTCTGTCAAGGGATTCTTTTTTAGATTTTATAAAGATTCCAATTTAAGTTGACTTATTGATTCCACCAAGGTTGGATAAACATTAAATAAAAACTTTAGACAGTTGCTAATAGTAAATATTGTTATATATAATCATATAAGAGTATAGACTATATATTTCGATAGTTGTTACGGTAACAAACGCACACTCTATTACCATAGACTCTTATTGCGCCCAGAAATCTTGGAGTCAATGTTTGATGTAATGGAGTGTGCGTTTGCTGCGTTAGTTTATATCTTCGTTGTTTATATCTTTTTCTACTACTTTCTCGTGATATAAACGGCTATGTGCTTCGTCATTTTTGTTTAGTTGTCTAAACTGGGTTCCAGCTGGATTACAAAAGTATTCTGCTAAAGGACCTACAATATCTAATGAAGGTCCATATTCAAATACTCTTGTATACCAAGCAGAAGGTCTAAACCCATATTCTTCATTCATTTTATCTGCTGCAATAGAAGCAGCACGTTCTGGACTATCAGCATTGCTTATGTTTATTGGGAATCTAAACTCTACTACCCAATATTTTTTTTCGTTACTCACTTGACGTACCCACAAACATAAATAGACAGAATATGGCTATAGGCCATATTAACAGTGCTAGTGCACCAAATGTTAACACTGCTACAATTGCTCCTATTCCTATAAACAATCCTAATATTAACCTCCAAGACATAAGTGCTAATACGATTAGCACTAGGTATCCAAATATTTGCAGCACTATTGATAAAACTGGCCATATTATATACCATAGTAGTGATGTAAAATATAGGAATAACCATAGCAATAGTATTGGCCCGGATATTTTTAATGCTTTATATGCATACGGAGTAAATGCAAATATCAATAACACAATAAATGCTATAATTGCTATATAATCACCAAACCATAGAGAAGATGCTAACATATATAGCATTATACATTATCAACTTCAGATAGACGCATAATAAGTCTACCTATACGCCTATCTGCAACATCACGGAATTCTCTATCACTATCTGAATATCCAGTAACTAGGTGGTCTATTTCATGAATTAAAGTAGTTACAGTAGACTCTATTCCAGCTTCTAATGTTAATAGAGAAAGAAGAATACGCTCATTATCCGCACCAATTTTTGGTGGAATATATATTCCCATTAATTTCTCTTGATATCCTCTATTATCAAACACTTCTATATCTAGATTGCTAGGAATATTTTCATATGTATCAACAATTTTTAATGCTTTATCAAATATTGTTTGTAGGCTATTTGGAAGACTATCTACAATATCAAAATCTGCATCAACTCCAAGAACAGCACCAACTGTTTGCTCTATCATAGGGTGACTACCCGTAATTAAATCGTAAACTGCTTCATTAGTAATTTCTTTATGAGTGTAGTTTCGCATATTTAACTTGATAATAATTTCACTTGAGAATAGTCCCGTACTTGAACTTTGACATAATGGGACACATTTATCTCCATACATTGATTTAAATGTATCACCCCACGCATTGCTGCTATCTATACCATTAAAGAGATAACTTGGCATATCAAACTCTTTAACTGAGACAGTGTCTATATCCATAGAGTCAATTTTTATAATCTCAGAAATGATACTCATATCATCAAGATTTTTTAAACAAGCAGTAATAAGTGAATCTACTTGATATGGTTGAGACAAACGTCTTTCTTCATTTAAAGTAAAATCGTTATACTGATATGAGAATAAAGAAAATTCGTGCATTATATCGCCTACCCAAATGCCAGCTTTACCATATAACTTAGGTTCTTTGTCAAAGATAATTTCTTCGTGCGAATCATTTTCAGTTGGCATATAATAATTTTTATATAGTTTAGCACCACGAGCGCCATAACTATGCTCAGGCACAACATAATCAGCAATAGCATCATGCTTAAAATATACATCTTGATTGTTATAAATATCTAATAGTTCATCAGAAGCAGTTAAATATACCTCAAAATATCCAGGTCTAAACACAACTTCATCAACAACATCAATAGTATATTCAGCATCAAACTCTGTAAACGCATCAAAAGCATTAGCAAATGCTTCACGATATATCTGGAAATTAGTATCCCAAGACAATACACCAGCATCAAGAGAAAAAGAAGATGGAATATCTGTAACTATCTCATTATCTGTATCAATGTTATCAGTATAACGATAGTAAACAATATCATAACCATCAACTGCTTTAGAGACATACTCTAACTTATAATTACCTCTAACATCTGTACCAAGACAAATCCATTCCCAACCTTTACGAACAGCAGCAACAGGAGCCAATTTCGCACCTGAACCAAATTGTCCAACAGTATTCTCATCACCACGTTTAGAAGATATCCCCATCTTCTCCAAACGAATTCTAGGTACATCATTTGCTTCATTGCTAAAGCGAATATATTTTGTCATATCAACCTCTTCCATTTAATTCAGGATTAACCGGCCAAATAAACTTTGAATCTTTATGCTTTAAATGTCTTGCTTTACCTTTAGGAGATAAAAGAACAACAACTCCTTTAGGGTCTAAAAATCTTGAATCTCCTTTAATAGGGTCATCACCATCAACAGCATTCATTCCAGCCCAAATATCAGGCTTTGGAGATTTAGATTTAATATCTACTACTACAGCAACATTATGACCTTGAGATACTTTATCTCTAATCTCAGATAAACTTCTACGCTCATCAGCAGAAAAAGTCAAACTATAATTCGGAGCTGGATTTGGATCCCTATCCCAATGCTTAGTATAACCATAGAAATTAACAGTAGGATACATATTAAACAACTCAGGATATTTATCTTCCCACCGAGTATCAGTAAAAACATCAGGTCTATATGCTACATCAGTATGTTTCTTTAACATTTTATCAATAGCATTAATAGTTAAAGATATAGATGCATGAAAATATTCAGCAAACACAATAGTTCTAGCCAATCGTGATTTCTGAACAGCAGGATAAACTCCAGACCCTGACAAATTAATACACAATTTAGTACATTCAGTAGAATTATTTCCACAAGTATTAAGTCCACGTAGACTAGGATACTTATTTAATAAACTTAAGTTTTTAGCCATAGTACTAGACAATGTATTAGGTAAACCAGACCAGCCATATGTAGGAAATAATGTATGGCTAAACTTATGAGAACTAGCAGGAGGAGTAACCCAACTACCATTAGATTCTTTAAAGCCACAATCTTTACGCACTTCTGTATATATCTCTTTAGCAGTAGATATATCAGTTATATGTCTTGCATTTAAATTAGATAACATATCTATTAAATCCAATCATTATTAGACCAACTTCTAGGAACTTTGACATCATCATCAAAATCTCCACCATCATATTCCATATCATCATCTTCTTCACCCTCAGTAATTACTCCACACTTAGGGCATTCCCATTCATAAAGGTGAGTAGATTTAGATGGGTCATTATCAGTAGTAACAAATTGAGAACCCTCAAAACCACAAGATTCACAATTACCCTCTATCTCTTTCTCAATATCAAACCAACCTGGAATATCACTATCTTTCATTCCTGGGGGATAATTACTTAAAGTCATTATTGAATCAAATCACTATTAGATATTGCTGATTCTGACCAACCCTCAAATGGCGTAACATCTTCTATTAGAATTTCATATATCTCATCTAAATGAAGATCGACAACAGCATCATTCAATTTTTCTATAATTTCTTCTTGTTTAGATGGGTCTGTATCCCAACTACATTCAATACTATATGTAATTAGAAAACCTTGCTTAGGAATATCTACATTTGATTTTTCCATAATATCTCTACGAGTCATTTCATCAATACGTGTATTCTCTACAACATTCTCAATTAGAAAATTATTAAATCTACGCTCTGCTACATCATTACTGATATGCATTTTAGCAATAATATCTGCAGTAGCAATGCTATCTCTAGCCCATTCATCAAGATTATCTTTCTTACTTGTCATTATAATTTTCTCCAGTCTCATAAGTAATTTTAGCCTCATTATGTGAAACCCAATAACCAACAGGCGGTTCACAACATTTACACTCAATCATATTAAACTCATTTTGATTAGTCAGAAAACTAGAACCAATAAAATCTAAAGCTCCAGCTTTTCTAATAACCTTAAACTGAGTTCCATGCTTTTTGAGAATATTCTCAACTCGCTTAGAGTCAATTGACGATACTAAAACATTAGTCATTACTTATGCCTCACTTGTGTCGTAATGATCAATATCAATATCATCATCTTGGCAACCATAAACAGCATCAATCATACTAGACTCAACATCATCAATATTAACAGTATGACCAATCTCAACAGTAAAACTAATAGTATAACTTCTAACAGGAGGCTCAAGACCAAGTTGCTCTAATAGTTCAACTTTTTCACCATCATCAAGAGCATCTGAATCCATAATAACAGTAACTGCTTCTTCTTTGAAATTTCTAAAAAGCCTTTGCTCATCATAAACAATTGACTGTAGATTATTTATTCTATCGTGAGAATAAGTTTTTTGCTTTGCCAACTCATCTTCAATTTCAATAAGTTTATTAGCAAGATAATCTGTACTTAAAAGTTTGTAATTAATAAGTTTACCTTCTCTAATGTCATTAATTTCTTCCGGTGTCATAGTCATTATACTATCTCCTCTAGGTTTGTTGACGATACAAGTTTATCAATACTAAACGCATACTCTAACATTTCTGCAACTTCTCTATCTTTCATTGATTGAATCATCTCTTCTAAATATTGAATACGTTCTTCTTTATCTTCAGGTAAATCTCTATCTGACCAAGTATCATTCATTACACTATCTCCTTATACTTTAGGTATTACGGTTATTAGATCAAAGTATGTAACATTTTCATCATCTACAACATTTAGAATCTTATCAATAATAGGATCTAAATCCATCTCAATATTGGTACGAATCTCAAAATTCAAATCATATCCAATATCTTTCTTTGGAGCAGAATCAATTTTGATATTTAAAATTACCTGCTGATAATCTTGAACAACACTTCTATAATCATTTTCCATAGACTGAATATATCCAATTAACTCTTCTCGACTAGCGTTATCAAAATTATGACGTTTACTAATAGTCATATTCTTAGCAATATCTTCAGCTCTATCTATTCTCTCTTGCAAACTATAATTCATTATTCATCTTCTCCATTTTCCATTAGAAACAATACATTCTTAGCCATTAATTTTAACGACCTTGACGCTGACTCTTCTAGCAAAGTCATTCTTTGCTTAATATTACCATTACGAATAGAAGTCATACAGTATGTACAAAGAAAATTCTCAACACAAGTATCATTTGCATCTCCATAATTATCTTGACATATCATACAATAAGAGCCATCCCAATAATTAATAGCAGGCTTTTCATCAATATAGTAGTCTTCATTTTCCATTTAGTTTTCCATTTCTTGTTGAGCAAACATTAAAAATTTCTGAATCCAATGTCCATCAATTTGCACATAGTCATCAGGGTCACAAAAATAACAACCTTGAGTCAATAGAATTCCATGCTCTGAACATACTTTGCCATCATTATCCATTATCTATAATTTCCTTTTCCATACTATCTATTGCTTCTAATCTAAATATTTCTGCTGGCTCTAACTCAAGCATAGTAGCCGCACCATAAGCAATAGACAATGTAATATCTACTACTGCAAATAATAAATTTAATGCTTCTTGAGGTTCATTGAAAATATCTTCTAATGTTGGCAATAACATTTCCATATCTTCTTTTCTATTTTCACCAACCATACTTGTTAACATTGCTCTAGCAAATAACTTTATATCTGATTCCATTTATTATCTCCTTAATCTCATAGGCTCATAATTACTTTTATGATTGTTAACTAACACATAAGATTGTCTTGCTGGATATAGACCTTTATAAACACACAATTTAGCCATACACCAATCGTATCCTAAATTATATCTTTCTTCAGGTACATTGTCAGAACAAAATTGACATTTATATATACTCATATAATGTTAATACCTTTCATATTAAACAATATGGACATAAAAACAAATATTGTGCTTATACGCAAAAACAGAGCAATAGTCAAACAATTAAGTTAAACTATTACTCTATAAATATAAGAATAAATATCTCTTTCCAATAATCAGTTTAGCCTCTGGAATTGGCTCTGTCAAGGGATTCTTTTTTAGATTTTATAAAGATGGCAAATTGTGTCACAAAATTGATCTCAGAAAAATAGGAATAAACATTAGAATATAAGTTTACATAAGATTAAACATAAGTACAATTACTAAATTTTATCTAAAACATATAGCCAAAATAATGCAAACAATGTTTAGAGA
>ENA-OSIY01001092-OSIY01001092.1-marine-metagenome-genome-assembly--contig:-NODE-1092-length-14769-cov-6.500613_pt1 | contig 14769 bp, 12 predicted proteins | sample MGYA00237884_ERZ534233 | MGnify/ENA primary metagenome ERZ534233 (study PRJEB26412, sample SAMN06343840) | marine metagenome | isolation source: estuarine water | place: USA: Columbia River Estuary... | reverse complement strand
ACTTTTCTTTTAATAATGAAGAAATAGGACTTCTGATAAAAACCGCATTTGAAGTCGCAGAGTCTAAAAAATACTATGAATATTATTATACTGTAAGTTCTCGCATTTCAACCGTATATGAAAAACAAATACAAAAAAATAAATTTATACCAATTGGTAGATATGATTATAAAGAGTTAAAAACAATACCAGCAAATACAAAACCAGACTCCAAATTAATTTGGAGATTGATGGGCCAAGAAATAAAACCTGATGACACTATCGTAAAAAAACGTATATTACGGGAACAATTTAGATAAATAATTATATGACACATTTCTTAGCATCTAGTACACGGGGAGCCCAAATTTTCTTAATAATTTCTTCTCTTACAATATCATCTTTGGTAAATTCAAAGAAACCAATATTATCAATATTTGATAATATTTCTTTAAATATATTAACAGCTACTAATTTTTTTTGTATATCTGATTGTTTTTGGTCTCCTATGAATACAAGTTTCGAATTTTTCCCTATACGAGTAACCACTGTCATTAATTGCTCTAATGTCAAATTTTGAAATTCATCTATGATTATAAAAGAATTTTTGAATGTAGTTCCTCTCACATATTCAATTGGTTTGAATTCAACAGTTTTATTTTCAAGTAACATAGTAACTTCTTTTTCGTTTATTATATCAATCATAATATCTTTGAAATTAGAAAAAAATGGCTCAAGTTTCTGGTCTAAATCACCTTTTATGAAGCCTATGCTGTTTGTGTTTTGAACCGTCATGATAGCCTTGCTTACTATAATCTTATCATATTTGTTATTTTTTATAGATAAAAGAGCTTCATATACAGAAATAAAGCTCTTCGCTGTTCCCGCAGGACCTAAACATGTAACTATTTGGTTATCTTTTATTGTTTTGGTAAATGCTTGTTGTTTGGGTGTTAAAACAATATTATTAAATTTCATAAATTCTTGATAAACACCTTGGTTATCAACGATATAATCATCATCCAAATATTTTGGTTTACGTTTGGTATTAGTTTTTCTCACAGCCATATATCAACTTTATTTTTTCTTATATATATTTAAAATTTATGGCTCTGTAATATTATTATCATTTTCTATAATAAATATATAAGTAAAAATATTTTAATATTCACATGAATAAAAAATTAGAATTTTATATATTGATGGTATAAAATGTGTTATAACTTCTGTGTTATTGGATAATATTAAAAAAATGTTTCAGGTTGAAAATAATAATCTTGGTTATAGATTAGTTAATATAGATAATTTGAAAAGAATAGGAGAAGAAACATTTTTAATAAATAAGGATATTATTAAAAAATTTATGAATATATGAATTACGAAGTTGAATATTTAAAAAATGAAATTAAAAAATTGGAATATGCTTTGAATAATAAAGAAATTCCACAACATGTTGCAGATGATATAGAAGAATTAGTTAATTTTGCTTCTGAAATGAAACAACTTTTAATTGATTTAAGAAAGGAACAGATTGATTATAATATAGCAAGAAGAATAGATAATATATTAAAAAGAAGTGAAAAATTCAATTAAAAATTAATATATAATAAAAAAATAAATAAAATTATGTCAAATATTAAAAATTATACATCATTTATTAATGAAAAAAAATGGATTCAAGAAACCGATATTAAAAAAGGTGCATTAAAATCTATGTTAGGTTATAAAGAAGATGAAACAATTCCGAAAGGAGTTCTTGCTGAAATTCTTGAAGAAGAAGTTGGTTCTGAAATTGAAGTTAAAGGAGTTAAACATAAAATAACTAAACTTATGAAAAAAAGAGCTAATTTGGCAAATATATTAAAAAAGATGGATTAAATAAAAAAAGAGCATAAATGCTCTTTTTTTATTTCTTACTATATTTAGCTAAAAATTCTTTCTTATCTTTTGTTAATTTATCATAACCATTTTCTGTAATAAAATCTAAAATATCATCAATGTTATAATCTATTGTATTGTTATTAGAATTGGTTGATGTTAAATTTTCAATTTTGTAATCATTTGGGTCATAATTAACGATTGTAGGAATTTTGTTTATAAATCTTGATGATAATTCCCAAAAAGTTTCACCATGGTTATTAATTCTCATTATATGTGTAATAATACCTGTTTGTGTGTCTATAATCATTTGTAGAACACCCATGCTTGATTGTTTTTCCCAAGTTTCTAAAACTTTTTCATATGTATTATTTGGAAAAACTCTCATAAATTCTTCAATGAATTTATCTCTATCTTTATCGGTACTTCCGATGGGAACTCTTATACTAGTCATAATTTTTTTATTTAGAGCAGGAAAAATGGATTTGAACCACCATCTCTTGATTGGATTATCAAGTATTTTACAATTAAACTATTTCCGCATATTATTCTTTGAGCAGGAGAAATGGATTTGAACCACCATATCTTGATTGGAATACCAAGCATTTTACTATTAAACTATCTCCGCATATTTTAGATTTGTAAATCTACATATTATATATTAAAATTACAATAAAGTTTTAATATTTTTTATCTTTTTAATGTTATTTTTTTCTCTTCTAATGGATAATCTCTCTTTTCGTAAAAACCTTTTCTTTCTAAGTAGTGTTTATATAAAGTATTTTTATTTCTTGTTCTATCATCAAATATATCTACTATATCAAAAAGTATAGCAGTTTGTTTATTTTCATGAATTCTCAAAATTCTGCCCACTGATTGAATTACCAACTGTTCAGATTTATAACTTTCCATAAAAACAGCATTATGTAAATTTTTTACACTTATACCCGTAGAAAAAACTCCAAAACTGGCAAAAAGTATTTTAGGTCTATCTTTAATAGTTTCATCACCTAATATTTTACCAATTTTAGTTCTTATGCCGACATTATCTAATTTATCAATAATATATTGTCTTTTCTTTTTAGATGTTTGACCATCAATATAATAACAATCTATTCCTACTAAATTATCTTTGGCACGATTGAATATTTTTTTACCATAGTCAATACTATTAAAAAGAACTAATGTATTTTTTGTTGTTTTTGCTAAAATATTATCAAAAATAAAATTCAATCTTACTTCTGATTCCATGATATATCTTTTTTCTAAATCAAAAGCACCTTTACCGTTTCCTTTTCTAATAAGTGCTATATTATCGTTAAAATCAGAATCATCATAGTTTAATAATAATGCTTTAACTTTAACATTTGTGATAACACCTTTGTTCATCAATTCTCTTGCTGAAACTTCTCCTATTTTAGGACCGTGCCAAGAAGATATTGTTAAATAATCTAAACTATCTTCTGTTGGAAATGTTCCTGATAATCCATATCTCATAGAAGCATGTCCAACTGTATATGATAAAATTTTAGTGAATTGTTTTAATCCATTGCTACCTTTTTCTTTTCCTGTTGTACCTGTTTTAGAGCCGCATTTATGAGATTCATCGCTTGTTATACAATAGAATTGTTCAAAGAATTGGGGTGGTCTTTTTTCTAATGATTGAAAAGTTCCTATGTAAATATTACATTCTCCTTCATCTATTCTAGGTTTATCTGACATTATTTCACACATTTTAATATCTAAATAGTTTTTATTTTCAAAATTTAATCCTCTATTATAAGATATTATTTCATTGTAAAATTGTGTCACTAATGAAATAGATGGAACAATTAATAAAAATTTAGCATCAGGGTTTATATGTTTTAGTATATAAAAAGCTACAATGGAGAATATGAATGATTTCCCACCGCCTGTTGCAACTTCTGATAAACAATATCTATTTCTTATTATCTTATAAGCCGCTTGTATTTGGTGGTCATATGGGTAAAATACATCACCTTTTTTAGTCTTATGGTCTTTGAAAAATTCTTTGCAGAAAATGTCTAATTTTTCAAGTGTCATATCTTTATTAATAGGAAAATCCTCTTTATTCTCTACTTCAAATTTCCACCCATTTAACTTACATAAATTTGCAACTTCTTTCCATAAACCTAACCTAAATTCACCATCTTTTAAAAGACATATTTCGCCGCTCCATACCTTCATCTTATAACGAATATCATACTGATATCCTTTTGGTTGTCGTGTCAGAAATTGTTTGGTTTGGTGGAATTCTACTCTACTTGCTTCTGTTATAGTAAATATTTCTCTTTCTTTGTCATATCTTACTTTCATTAAGTTAGTTTTATTTTGTTTTATATTCTATAAAAATTTTTAATATAGTTTTGTATATTAATTTTTATTTCATATATTTGTTGTATTAATTATATATTAAAAAACTAAAAATGTTATTTTATGGAAGAAAATGTTAATATGGTAGATGAAAATCTAAATTTAAACACTAATGAAGAAGAAGAAGAAGTTGTTGAAGTAGAAATGGTTGATAATGATAAATATCTTCGTTTGGCTTCTGAGTATGAAAATTATAAAAGAAGAACTACAAAAGAAAAAGAAGAATATTTTAAAAATGCTAATCAGAAATTGTTATTGGATATTTTACCAACACTTGATAATTTTGAAAGAGCGGGTGATTTAGAAGAAGGTATTTTACTAATTTATACAAATTTAAAAAATACTTTAAGTAGAAATGGTGTTAAAGAAATAGAAGCAAAAGGATTAGTTTTTAATCCCGATACAATGGAAGCTATAACACAAATACCTATGGAAGGTATGTCAGGTAAAGTTGTTGATGTTGTAGAAAAGGGTTATGAAATCAGTGGCAAGATTTTAAGATTTTCAAAAGTTGTAGTTGGTTCTTAAAATTATATTTAAAATGTTTGGATATTTGATTTATTATTTATATATTTGTATCATAGTAAATCAAATATCTAAACTATAAAGTTATGTATATATTAACAAATCCGTTATTGTCTAAAAATTTCATGTATTATAATATGAAATTGAACGCAAATGGTTTATTCTATATTAGTCAAAGTGAAGATGGTAAAATATCATATCAAATATTTATGACTAAAGATGTTAATGAAATTATTCAATTTATGAATCTTCCTAATAGTGTTTTAGATGTTGATATGAAAAGAGAAGATTTTTTTGATATTTTGGTAGAAAATAAATATTTTAAAACAAAAAAGTTTGTATATGACCCATCGGAAGGTGGTTGTATAATGCTTTCTGAAATGTCGGAATATTTGAAAAATAAAGATTTTGATATAAGGTATGAAAACATTACAATTGAATATATTTCAGAATTCTTTAAAGATAATATATTATTTCACGAAAAATATGAAAAGTGTATTGAATTGATAAATAATGGTGTTAAAAAATATAAACTGAGTGGTTTGACAATATTATCATTATTTCCGAATTTTGATAAATATAAATTATGCGAATTTATTGATTACTTTAATAATGAATATTTTGAAGATGATATTGAGAAAGATTATTTCTTGATGAGAAATGATATGTATGATATGAGGGTTGTTATAATTGAAATTATGAATAAAATAAAAATGTAGCATTAAGCTCCATTTTTATTTTTCTGTATTTAAATATGTAAATAAGGCAATTGCATTTTTTACTGCATATTGTATATCTGCACAACTTTTACTACTATCTCTTAAATATTCTATATGAGTTTGATATAATTCAATATTTCTTTCTCTCTCTGATAAATCTCTATCTACTAATTTAGATTTCATACCTTCTGCTATTTTTATTCCATATCCCGTCATGTAATATTCGTGTCTATTACCACATGCTACTTTATAATTAGCATTTGCTCTTGATAATTTATTTAAAAATTTTGATATATGTTCTTGTATAGTTTGTCTTAATGCCATTGCATTAGATTGTAAAATTATATATTGTTTATAATCTTGTATTCTTAAAACATCAAATAGCACATTCATCTGTTCATCAATAGATATTCTTTGATTGTCAAAAAATACTTCTGCTTTAGCATTAAATTTTTCAAATTCTATAATATGTGCTTCAATTTGCGAAGCATTAGCTTTTCTTAAATCAATCGGTGATAATTTATCAGAAATTTGTTTTTGTTGATTGTTATTTTCCATATAAATTATATATTAAATTTTGTATTTGTTTATTTATTTTATTATATTTGTTATATGAAGAATTTATACAGAAGATATAAAATAAGTCAAATAACTAATGATGGTATAACATCAGATGAAAAAGAAATAGTTGAATTTATTTTAGATAAAATAAAAGATTTAACAATTTTTGAATATAAATTTGAATATGGAACATATGTTAATCATTGTTATATGAATAATAATGGAGAATTTGTATTTAGTTATAATGATTATGAAAAATATTTATGGGTTGGTTATGAAAATTTTTATTTTAATCTTAGAATTAAATATGATGATATTTATAAAAATATAGGTTTAATTCATCTTATAGAAACTTTAATATATGAAAAATATAAATTTGATATAGAAAAAACTAATATTAGGTCTACTAATAAAAAAAATCTCATAGAAAAAGAATATAGAAAAAGAATAAAAAATAAAAAATCATAAATATGTAAATATTTATTATAACTTTTTCCAAATAACATCATAATAATAATCAAATTTATAATCTTGGCTACTTAATGTTTGTTTGTATATAAGTGTTGCGACATCTTGTTGAGTATCTGTTGTTATATCAAATTTCTTAACAGTTATATTATTTTTATAATTTATAACTCTTGAATTATATTCTTCGGTAGTTTCGCCTCCTATGCTTGGTGGTAAAATCAGATTTTCTCTGAATTGTGTATCATATTGTAATGCAATAATAGGATTATTTTCAGAATCTAATACACCTTCTTCTTCTCCTATCTTATAATATTGAACATATAAAACTATATTAAAGAAGCCTATTCTTGGATATACATTATAGATTATATATTGGTTTATAGCATCGTCTATATCATTATTAATAGTATTTTTGTTATCTATATTACTAAATACTCTATTTGCTTTTAAATTGGCATATATATATTGAGTAATCATTTTTCTTATATTGAATGTTAATTCCCATTTAGTATAAATTTTTCTTTCTTGTTCAGATTGTTGGCTTGATATTTTTATAGAATGGTTGTTATATTTAACACTTTCTGTATTAAAAGTATTATTGATATCTTCTAACCTTATACCTTGTGTTTTATCACTTGATTCTGTCCAAGTAATATTATTATTACCAATATATAAAGTATCCTCTATTTCTAAAATTTTAGAAGAAAAGAAGTTTTTTTGTTCTTTCATATTCATTGACCCTGCAATTTTCTCCAATGAATATTCTTTGGTAATAAATGATTTTCTCATAATTTTAAATATTTTTTAAATTTTCTCCTAATTCTATAATATGGAAACCGTATTCGCCATAAGGTTTATCTGAATATATTATTTTGGCATATTGGGTATCAAAAAAATCACCATCTCCACTACCATCATATCTATGTTTTTTATTTTTTATAAAATCTAACATATTTGATAATGTTGTAAATTCTTCTTGTATATAATGTCCCGCCAATCCTTTTGTTTTAGTATTATCTACTAAGCACCAATAATCTTTATACAATTCTCTTATGTCAGCTTTTTTAATATCATCACCCCATAATTCAAAACCACTTATGTAAAATGGTTCATTATTATTTAATGATTTATCTTTACTTTCTTGTAATTCTTTATATGAACCATTAAAACCTTCTTCTCCAAAATTCCAAGATGACCAACCACGGTTTAAATCATCTTGGATATGTGATGAGTATCTAATATAATATTCACAATTATCATAATCTAAATTATATTCACTAATATATTCTTCGAACAATTTTATATATTTCATATATAATCTATCTTTTTTTATTTATTAAATTTGATATTTGTGTTAGCCAATTTTTACCTTCTCTTTCAATTCTATATCTAACTGTAGATGATAAATTTTGTTCATTTGTTCGACTCTCTATTGTTTTAAATAACCACCATTTAATAGGTCTGAACTCAAATGAGCGTTGTGTAGTATAATTAAATATAGTTTCTTTAACATTTAAAACTAATCTACTCATTCTTCTTTTCAATAATGTATTCTTTGTTATTGGTGTTTGTGGTGATGTTATTTCTATAACATTATTAGTAAATATTGGAGAAGGGTCTTGTAATAAACTTCTCTCATTAGATATACCAATTATTTTAGCACCTGAAATATCCCAATCAACAACATTATCATCAATTGAAATATTTTCAGCACTGTAATATGTTTGTATAAAATGATAATATGATATTTCATCTGTTATAGTTGCATTTTTACCATCGTTGATGACAATTGTTTTCATAGAACACCACCTATCAATAGATTTAACTAAATAATTATCTGTTAAATCTTTCAATTTATTTATACCCTGACCTTCATCAAATCTAAAATATGCTATGATAGTTTTGAATGGATTCATATAGGCTTCTCTTTTAAGTATAAATCTATAATTTTTATTAATTTCTGATTCTGTTCTTGGACAATTCCAAATTCTTAATTCGTCTATAAAACCTTCAAAATTCCTTTTAGAATTATTTAAAGCACTATCAGTTCCTATTAATATGTCCCAATTTAAAGTATCGGCATCAACTCTTAAATAGTAATCTAATGAAACAAAATTTGTTGAATAATTTTCATAAGCAACATCTAATGTTATAGCCCAATTTTCTTTTTGCCATACTAAATCACTATATAAAGCTTTTTCTAAACCTAATATAACATTGCTCCAATATATAGTGTGTTTATCATCTATAAATATTCTAATTTTATTTGCCAATTGTTGCTCTAATCCTAATTTAGGATTCTCAATACCTTGTATAAATCTACTTCTTCTTTCAACAAATAATGCTAATTTTTCTGTATTAGATACTATTGTTTGTGGTAGGTAATCTGAAACTTCATTGTCTAATATACCATCAATATATATTTGTTTTTTTCTATTTAATAAATCAGATATACATGCTATGTGATGCCAATTACCATCATTGATTTCTTGTTTTGAAATTAATATATGAGTATTGTAACCACCTACTAATTTTTCATGACATGTTTTAAATGCTAATTTATTAGTTTCGCCATTTTTACCAATAATCCAAGTGAAATCATTGAATGTTTCATCTAACCAAATATCAATTCCTGTATAATCAGCACCTTTGTATAAAATTGTTTCGAAATCTTTGCTCCAATCATCAGCTTTAACCCAAAATTCAATAGTAGTGTCATTAATTCTACCACTTCTTCTATTAGTATTGATAGAAGTCTTTGTTAATTTTTCTGATAATGTTTTTTCGTATTTTGATATACTAATATCAGTAATAGCAAAATCATTATTGGTGATTAATACAATGCTAAAATTGTAATAAGAGCCTGTATTAGGTGTTGATATTTTTATAGTAGTATTATTAATACCTGTTAAATTAGTAGCTTCGTATGGACTATTAATCAACTGTGTATTAATTTCTGTTATTATTTCAACTATTGTATAATTTGTGTATGTGATAGGATTTATTAATGGAACATCTATAACTATTGTATTTCCATTATCAGGTATAATATTAAATGCTAATTTTTTATCTCTATAATTCAAATACCATAAAATATTAATAAATGGTGATGTTAAATTTCCATTTTTATTACCACTATAAATTACTTGATTTCCATCATTTATATGTGTTGTTCTATCAGGTTCAAAATTGAATGATGATGTATTTGATATTCTCATAATATCAATATTGTTATAAGGTAATGATGTGTTAAAATTTCTTGGTGTTGTAAAGAAATTATTAATACCTGTCATTTTATAGAATTCGTTTAAAATTAATGAAGCACTATTAGATGTTTTTTGAGAACCATATTCTAAGAAGTGATATAAACAAGACCTATCAAATTTTTCATCACTTGTACCACTTCCAACATAATCATTATAACCATAATTTCCACCATTTATAATATCATTTTTGAGTGTATTTCCACTACCACTTTCTAATCTGTTTAATATGTCTGTATAAACATATCCATTCCAATTAGTAGGTATTGGGTATTTTGAGTAATTGTATGATGGTACACCAATTCTACCAGGTCTTTTATTCAATGATAGACCTGCAAATTCTTTCCATAATTTTTCGCCATAAATATTCACAGTAGATTTATCATAAGCATCTAGTTCTGTTTGTGTAAATGTTGAAGCATTAGATATTTTTGAAAAAGCAGGATAATTATCAATATTATTTGGTTCGTTGTCTAATTTTATGAATGAGCCAATGAGTAAATCCCCTAAAATATTATTTGTATTATTTTCTAAAAAATAATTACTTGTTTGTATATCCAAAAAACTTTTATTTAAATTAGTAGTTTGGTTTAAATTTGCTGTAAAAAACATGCTTCTATTTAGAGTATCATTGCTATCATTATATATTACAGAGACTTTTATAGTATAAAGGTCTAAATTACTATATAATGAATCATCAAACCCCAATATAAGAGATGATGGGTTAATAAAGTTAGGTGTATTATTATTTGTGTTTATATAAGTAAAAGAAAATTTATTACCATCTATTTGGTTATAACTATAAACAAAATTTAATGTTTTTAATAAAGGGTTGTATGTAAACCTAAACATTTCTTTTGTTTTTAAGCCATCATTTGATACTAAATCTACATAATAAGAAATGTTTGATGATATTATAGGAGATATGATATTAAATCCTAATGTATAACTTTCACCTTTAATTATTTTTATATATGTTGATACTATATTATTTTTAACGCATTTAAGTTCTATTGGAAAACTATAACTTTTTCTTTCGCCTGTTGTAGGATTTTTAATATAATTGTTATAATTAGCATTTTCGTCAAGATATGTTTCTTGGTTGAATTTTTCTTGGTCAGGAATTCTAAGATATTCTGATATACCATCATAGTGTATAGTATAGCCACTCAATCCAACTTTTGGATTGGTTGGTACATTTATTTGTTTAGATATGTAATAAAAACTTGGTTCTATATTAGATGCAAATAAATATCTACTATCAAAGTCATATCCATATTCATCAACCATTGGATATACAGACTTTTCTTTATTATTAGTACCTTTTATTTTTAGAACACTTGAATTATTATTACATTTTGAAAATATTAATTCGTCTATATTGCCAAAACCAATAACATTTGGTGATTCAGTAGATGATTTAGGGTCATAGAATTTCCAATTACCTTTTGGTAATGTTGGATTTTTATCATTATCTCTTAATTCTTTATACATCAGAGGTCTGAACAATGGTATATTTTTGAATATTGGTGTGTATATACTATTAAATCTAAATAAAGAAGGGTCGTTATCATCTAATTCCCATGAATTTCTTGTATCTAAACCATCTATAATATTTTTAGCAATTGGATAATCATTATAACAATTAATATCATTCACACTATCTATTAATAATCCATCTGCTGTATAAATAGTATTACCATTATTATCATTAGTTATTTTTCTATTTGACAAAGAGTTATTAATATCAAAAGTTGGAATATTTGAAGAATCAACTATTACTGTTTTATATCTATCCTCTTTGACTAAAATTTCAGAAGGAATATCTACATCTAAGATAAAATCAGTTGTTTTCCAATTCATAACTTTGGTTAAAGGATTTCCTTTACTGTCTAATTTATTATATGTATGTATAAAATTTATACCATTTTTATTAGTAGTTCCCTTATTATCAAAGTTTTTATTTTTTATAAAATTGATAATGTCCATTAATTTAAAATCTCTTGGTCTCAAATTTATACCAAAATTGTTAATTTTAAATTCTAAATTATCCCAATTTGTAATATCTACATCTTTTGTATCATTAATATCTTTATACCATAAATCTATTTCTGATGTTTCTGCATTAACAAACTCTGTATTGTCTGTCAATTGAATAGTTTCGTCAGTATCTATGTATAAATGTATAACGATATTTTTCCAATAATCATTTAAATAAATATCAATACCCATATTAGAATTTCCGCCACCTTTTATATAATCATTAGTAAAAGATGATAATTTTTTACCAAAAACAATACTAAAACGATAACCACTATATAAAGTATTTGGTGTTGTTATAATATCATCAATAATCTTAGTGCCATTTTTTTGAAGTTCTACACTGTCATATATAACAGATTTGACATCCGATACTAAATATTTAACACCTTTAAATATTGTTTCAGATTCTGAATATATTGATTTATTAAAAAATGATGAATATTTTTTAGTTAATAATAAGCCTTCGCTTGTCAATTGGTCAGAATTGAATAATGTTTCAAAATAATCATAATCTTTTGATAAATATTTATCAATATTAAAATAATCTGCTTCCAAATGTATGCTATAATTTTGATATTTTTCTTTATTCAAAAGATTGAAACGATAGAAATAATCTAAATTTTGTTGATTTCTTTCTACAAAATTTCTTGTAGTAGAGGGGTTAGGTTCTCTGTTATACGCACCAATTTCAAGGCTATAATTTAGTCTATATTCATAATCATGGCTACCTCTTGAATTTAGAGCACTCCATTTGACGATAGATTGATTCTTATCCCAAATTTCTGTTAGGTGACCATTTCTCAATTCCCATAATTCGTCAGAGCCTATATATTCTGAGCTAACGGGAACAAAATTGGTATCTACTTTTTCATTTGGGTCTACGCTTTTTAAAGATGGTAAAGATATTTTTTTATCAGAAATTTCTGATTTGTTATCAATTCCCCAAGTAAGAGTTTCAAACAATTGTGTGTTATCAGTATTTGTTTTAAAATTGATTTCTCCTAAAGTATTTTCATCTTCATCATCTAATTTCCATATATAATTTTCTTCTCTATAATACTCTCTGCCTAAATTTAGGTTTGATTTATCATAATTATTCCAATTAGTTCCATCTAATACGCCATTGAATAATTGCCAATTAGTATTATCTAATTCTTTATAATACAATTCTTCGGGTGTGTATGGCAACCCTGTTGCATAATTTAATTCACCTCTTTTGTCTCGTAAGTTATACGGTCTTTCATTCTCATCTAATATAGGAATTCTTCTTGCAACATCGCCATTTAATTTAAAAACCTCTAATTTATTTTGTGTATATGATTTTGCATAAATTTTAGGTTCAATATTATCTTTGATATTATATTTTTCTTCATATTCATAACGAGAATAATCAGTTTCAATTCTATCAAAATCGAAATCTTTAATATCTGTAATATTTAAGCGATATATGTTAAAAAATGGTATAGTTCCTTCACTATCAATATATTGTATATACTGATTTTTGTAATATAGTGGGTCTAAACTTATATTACCATTATTTATCCATGATGTGATGTTAAATTCGTTGATATTAATGGCTCTGTCGCTATTTATATAATATTTACTACCTATGTTGGGTAAATTTTTATCATATTGTTTAATGACGTGATAATCACCATTTATGTTTATTAAATGTATATCAGCTTCTTCAAAATCTTCAATTTTAAAAATGTTTTCGGTATCTATTATACTAATAGTGAATACAAAATTATTTACACCATCAATTATTAAATGTTCCCAAACTCTTTTGAAAATTATATAATTAGTATTTGAATTTTCTATTATATTATTTCCTGTAACAGTATTAAATATTGTTGTATCAACAATATTTATTCTATTTTTATAAGTAGTTCCTGTTATATAGTCATTACCCAAATCGTTTATTAAAACTCTTTTTGCTATTTTTAAATCTGATGATGATAGTTTGGTAATATCTAATCCTTCATATATTAAATCAGAATCTAATCGTTCTATATTAATAGGTGATACTATTCTATATAAAAAATCGCCAATTATTTGATTTGAGTCGTATAAATCTATAATAGTGTTGGTAGATTTTGTTAATTTATAATATTGTTGTTTATATTCTATCCAATATGTATTACCATCTTTCCAACCATTTTTAATAGGGTCAACGCTATATTTTCTACCATCAATTTCTCTAATAAATGTATTATTTTCAATGAATGGTATTTCACTTGTTTGTGTATAATTTAAATTTTCTAAATACTCAAAAGGAGAGACATTTAAATCAAAACCTTTGAAAGGAGATATTGTTTTTACTAAAACTTTTTCATCTATATAAAATCCTAAATAACGATTTATTGTATAATTAGATAGTGATGTAGGTGTTGCTACTGTGTCATCAAATAAGAATTTAAAATTTAAAATATGTGGATATATTAAATTATTATTTTTCCATAAATTTGTAAAATATTCTTCTGATTTGAATATAGGTGTATTTTGAGATTGTGTTTCGTGTAAATTTATATATTTTGTAGTCCAACCACTATTAGTGACATCAACGCCTGATAATTGACTTAATTCAACATCACCATGATTTATCATCATTGGTATTTGTGGAAATGATGCATCGGTTATAAAATTATTTTTCATCCAAAAACCTAAATCTGAATTTTCTGTCAAATCAAATCTTGAAACAAATTTTAATTTGTTAATAATTCTATCTCTTATATTATTAGAATTTGAATCTTCTGTTACAGAACCTAAGCCATCAATTCTAAATATAATAAAATCTGTTGGTAGAGAATCTGTTTTCATATATAGTGGTGCAGAATATTCAAAACTTTCGTTGTATGAATTATCTTCTATGAAATCAGCACCACTAAAATACGTATCATCATATTGAAATTGATAATCATTATATGTTTCTGATATAT
>ENA-OSIY01001091-OSIY01001091.1-marine-metagenome-genome-assembly--contig:-NODE-1091-length-14790-cov-6.230001_pt1 | contig 14790 bp, 16 predicted proteins | sample MGYA00237884_ERZ534233 | MGnify/ENA primary metagenome ERZ534233 (study PRJEB26412, sample SAMN06343840) | marine metagenome | isolation source: estuarine water | place: USA: Columbia River Estuary... | reverse complement strand
ATACGAGCCGTATGAAATGAGAATTTCACGTACGGTTCTGTGAGGGGGTAGGGCTGAAACGCCCGTCCCTACTCGGCGATTACTCTTTTCTTTTTATAACTGCTCTTCAGATGGCAGCAATGAAGATGAGTTGATTATCTCTTTGAAGTTGGAGTTGAGGATTTGGAAGGAATAGCCTTATTAAAACGAATTATTTAAAGCATAAGAAGTACTTCTGCCGCCAGATTGATGTTTAATCAAAATACTTTTTTGCACCAAGCTATTAATATCCCTTGTTGCCGTCATCTTGGTGCATTTACACATGCGCGTCCATTTTGATGAGGTGATGTTTCCTTCAAAACCATCTAATAATTTTTTAATCACTTTGAGCTGACGCTCATTGAGCTGTTCTTCAGAGAATTTTAACCAAAAGCGACCCTTGTAATCTACGCTATGAATAACACTCTCAGAGTGTTCGATGGATTGATACAAAATATCTAAAAACCATAATATCCATTCCGTGATGTTTAAAGATCCTTTACTCGCTTTGTTGAGTTCCTGGTAATAGGCTTTTCGGTTGTTGAGTACCGTATTAGAGAAACTGTAAAAACGTAAGTCAGAGGCATCTGCCTCGCACAAAACTTTATCTACCAAAGCCCTTCCTATTCTGCCATTTCCATCGTCAAAAGGGTGAATTACTTCAAACCACAAATGTGCAATAGCAGCTTTAATAAAAGGGTGTTCGCTTGTTTTTATATTGAGGTACTTAATGAGTTCTTTCATCATTTTAGTTACCTCTTTTGAAGGCGGGGCTTCATAATGCACTAGCTCTATACCCATTGCGCCCGATACTATTTGCATAGCTTCTTTAGAAGTTCTGTAGCCCGCCACTTCAATCTTTCTTCCGACCGATCTTCCTGTTGGAAAAAGCGCTGCATGCCAATCGAATAATCTTTCTGAATCTATGGGGTTTTTGTAATTGCGAGTGGAATCTATGAAGATATTTACGGCACCTTCTGTATCGTTCACTTTAAGTAATTCATCTTCATCATAGTTTAATCCCAAATTTTTGGCAATGCTAGAGCGCACTTGAGATTCTACTAATTTCTCACCTTCTATTTCGCTGTTTTTTAATACATCTAAAACGCCAGTTTCTAAAGCGGTTTTTTCTTTAGAGTCGAAACCCAATGCCGATAGTCGTCCCAAAAGATGAGCTTGCATGCTAACAACCTTTAAAAGCTGAGCATTAACAACACTTTCATCCCATTTCCACTTGGGCCAATCTTTCTTCTGATAGATATACATGTTACGAATATACAATTAATCGTAACACAAAATGTTACGATTAGAAGTTTATTCGTAACAAATTCTCAATATTTAATTTGTTTGATGAAGCTGAATCCCGAGAATCGGGACGGGAAAAGATTCAGTTAAGTTCGCAAGCTAAACTTAGCAGAGGGGAGTTTTGTCATGCAGGGCGGTAGTTCCTTCGGGGTACCTCAGGATGACAAACTGTGTGAATTTTATGCCCCTGGCTGTCATCCTGAGGTACCCCGAAGGAACTATTGTCCTACACTTAAAGGTCTACCTCTTTTTTCTGCGATAAGTCCAGTGATTCCCAGCATTGCATTCAACAAATTTGACATTCATGCGTTCATTTGTGATGCTCTCAATTATCCACCTGTCATTGCCAATTTGATCACCGATAGTATGGTTGAAGAAAAGTGTGTCTTTATTAAGGTGAAAGTTGCCAGAGCTTTTCATTCCCCATGTTGCCATTTTGAAATTAGAATCGTTTACTAATTCTATAGTAGCTTTTCCATATCGAAATCTGTAATATTTATAATTAACATTTTTATCCCCACAGCCACAAATTTCTGCATTTGCATTGTAATCAAATTCCCACAAACCAATCAAATTGGTTTCAGTGAGGTGTTTTGAATTTACCTGAAGAGCTTGTTTATCGCTTTCAATCATAGAAAATATACTGTCAGATTGATTTTTGATAAGTAGTGAATGTTTTCTTATGCTGTCAACTGGCGAATTTATTATTTCACCTTGCGAGAAAACAGAAAATGAGATTAGGCAAATAAGAAGTGTATTTAATCTTCTCCTCACTAAAACAAATTCAATATCAAATCAGGAACTAACCCAATCACCAGAGAAATTGCTGCGCAAATAAACACCACAATTCCAGCTTTGTTTTCTGTTTGGACTTCAGTTGTAGGAGCTGCATAAACAGCAGCGATAACTTTGAAGTAGTAGTAAATGCCCACTAAAGAAGTAAGAATTGCCAAAAGAGAGATTCCTAAATATCCTTGGTTGATGGCTGCAGACAGCACCATGTATTTTGCGAAGAATCCTGATAATGGAGGAATACCAGCCATTGATAACATGATGATGGTGAACAATACCGCCAACAATGGATTCGATTTGCTTAAGCCTTTCAATGAATCGATGCTGAATGTTTTTCCGTCTTCTGATAATTTGATTAAAACTGCAAATGCTCCTAATGATGCAGCAGCATATGAAATAGAATAGTACAACAAAGCATCGGCAGCATCATTTTTAAGCGCTAAAACAGCCAATAACATGTATCCAGCGTTTGCGATACCCGAGTAAGCTAAAAGTCGTTTTAAGCCGCTTTGTGCAAGCGCAGAGAAGTTTCCAATCAATAAGGTTAGGGCAATTGCGATGATTAAAGTGGTATCCCAGCTGTGGTTTACATCGGCAAAAGCTCTGCTAAATAAGCGGTAGAAAGCAGCGAAAGCCGTTACTTTTACTGCAGTAGCCATAAACGAAGTGATGATGTTTGGAGCTCCTTCGTAAACATCTGGCGCCCAAAAGTGGAAAGGTGCTGCAGATACTTTGAACAATAAACCAATCATGATTAAGATTACTCCGCCATAAAATATCGTTGGTAATTGTGGTGTGTTGTGCACGTATTCGGCAATTCCGTTAATGCTGAATGTTCCAGTTGCGCCGTAAATAAAGGTGATTCCAAACAATAAGAATCCTGTAGCGAAGGCACCCAATAAGAAATATTTGAAAGATGCTTCACTAGATTTTAATGAATCTCTTCTGCTTCCTGCTAAGGTGTACAATGACACCGAAAGTGTTTCAATACCAATGAACAATACTGTTAAGTTAGAGAAGGAAACCATCATGATAGCGCCTGCTATCGTGAAAAGCATAATACCGTAGTAGTCGCCAGTGTGTGTTTCGTCGTGACTGAATTGGTCTTTAGAAAGAATGAAAACCAAAGTAGAAATCACCAAAATAACTGAAGTAAATACCGCTGCATATTTATCGAAATCAATCATTTCTTGGAAATACTGTGGCGCATTCCAAGTGAATAAAGTTAAGCCAGTAATAGCCACCAAGCCAGCGATGATGATGTTGCGTGTGTGTTGGCGCAAAGATTCAGATAAGCCGACAAACAGCGAAATAGCACCTAAAACAGAAACGAGAATTAAAATGTTCATAATATCTTATTTACCAATAACAGTCAATATACTTTTTACAGAAGGTTCAATTAATTCGAACAATGGTTTAGGGTAAACTCCCGAAAGGATTACCACAGCAACTATTGGAATTAATACCGCTTTTTCATTAAGAGTTAAATCTGCGAATTCGGCAGTTAACTTACTTGTTGCACCCAACATCATTTTTTGGTAGCTCCACAACATGTAGATAGCTCCTAAAATGATGGTTAATCCAGATATTCCAGCAATGATGGCGTTGTAGTCGAATACACTTTTAATCAACAAGAATTCACCTACAAATCCGTTTGTTAGAGGCAAAGCAACACTACCCAACATGATAATCATGAACAAAGTCGCAAACCAAGGTGCTCTAGTTCTAATACCACCCAATGCGCTCATTTCGTATGTTTTGGTGCGGTTGAAAATGATATCGGCAACGAAGAATAATCCAACTACATTCACACCGTGAGCAATCATTTGTAGCATTCCACCGCGTAATCCGTCGGCAGTGCCTGTCATTACTCCCGCAGTGATTAAACCAACGTGAGCGATAGAAGAATAAGCCAATAATCTTTTGAAGTCTTTTTGAACGATAGCGATGAAAGAGGCATAAACAATACCTAACATAGCTAAGAAAATTGCAGTGTCGCCCCATTGCTCGCAACCTAACGGAACCACCGGCAACAACCAACGGATCACCCCGAAAATACCCATCTTCAACATGATACCCGAAAGCAACATAGTACCCGGAGTACTGTTCATGTGGTAAGTAGATGGCTGCCAAGTGTGGAAAGGGAATACTGGAATTTTAATCGCAAAGGCGATGAAAATACACCAGAACAACCATGATTGAGTAGATGCATCTAAGCTTAAATCGTAGAAAGCTTGAATAGCAAATGAATGTTCTCCTGGAGTTTGAGTGTACAAGTAGAACAAGGCAAACAACATCAATAAGCTACCCGCCAAAGTGTAAATAAAGAATTTGAAAGTGATGGCTTTTGCATTTTCGCCACCCCATAATAAAGAGATGAAGTAAATTGGAATTAAACCTAATTCCCAGAAGATGTAAAACAAGAAAGCATCTTTGGCTACAAACACACCAATCAATCCGGCTTGCATCAATAAAATTAAAGCATAGAATGCTAACGGATTTTTGTATTCTCTTTCGAAAGTCGACAAGATAATCAACGGCACCAAGAAGGTAGTTAACAATACCAATAAGATGCTTAAGCCATCCATACCAACGCTAAATGAAATCCCAAGAGATTTAACCCACGGTTGGTTGAAGTCGAATTGAGTTGAGTTTGCTGGATCGAATTGCGCCCAAACAGAGATAGCTGTTAAGAAGGTCAATGTTGAGAATCCAAAGGCCACTTTCTTAATAGCATCACCTTTAACTAAAAACAAAGATGCTAGTCCGAGCAGCGGTAAAGCGAGTAAAATTAAGGTCATCATTATCTGAACCAGATTAAATAATTAGCAAATAGAATTAGAACTACACCTGTCACAATGCCGAAGATGTAAAACCCGGTGTTTCCGGTTTGAATTTTTTTAATGTTGGCGCTTGCCTTAAGTGAAGCAGAAGCGAAAAGATTTACAGCAGGGTCGATCACTTTTTCTTCAACAAAATTTTGAAGAACAGTACCTTTCAATAAACCTGGTTTGATGATGATTTTGTTGTAAATCTCATCTAAGTAGTATTTGCCAGCAAACAATTTTTTGATTCCTTTTTCTTCGCCTGGAATAGTTTTTTGGTCGAAGTATATTTTCTTAGCATATAGAATCGATGCAATTGCTAAACCTGTAGCAACGGCCATTAAGATGTATTCTGTGGTGTGGAAATCACCTTCAAATACTCTGTTTAATCCGTTTAAATCACTTGATTTATCAAAGAAATACGACAAGCCATGGTGAATTCCTGTGAATTCTGGTAAGCCTAACAATCCGCCAAACACCGCCAATATCGCCAATACTATCAAAGGAATAGTCATGGTTGATGGAGATTCATGTAAGTGATGTTTTTGATCATGAGTACCTCTAAAATCACTAGAGAAAGTAAGGAAGTACATTCTAAACATGTAGAAAGCAGTTAATGCTGAGGTTAATGAAGCAACAGCCCAAAGCGCAGGATTAACATTGTAAATATGCGCTAACATTTCGTCTTTAGAGAAGAAGCCAGAGAAAGGAGGAATACCAGAAATAGCTAAGCATCCCAACAAGAAAGTAAGATGCGTGATAGGCAATGCTTTTTTCAATCCGCCCATGTTTCTAATATCTTGCTCGCCGCTCATCGCGTGAATAACGCTACCTGCACCCAAGAACAACAGAGCCTTAAAGAATGCATGCGTTAACAAGTGAAACATACCGCTGGTGTAAGCACCAACACCTAAAGCAACGAAGATTAATCCCAATTGAGAAACCGTAGAATAAGCCAATACTTTTTTGATGTCGTTTTGCACCATGGCGATGGTTGCAGCCAACAAAGCAGTTGCAGCACCAACAATAGAAATGAACATCATGGTGTCTGGCGACATATCGTACAGCACATGTGAACGAACAATCAAGTAGATACCAGCTGTTACCATCGTTGCGGCGTGAATCAATGCAGAAACTGGAGTCGGTCCTGCCATCGCATCTGGCAACCAAGTAAACAATGGTAGCTGAGCACTTTTACCCATAGCACCAATAAATAGTAATAATGTGATGATTTCGATGTTGTGGTGGCCGCCCGGACTAGACAATACATCTACAAAATTTAAGCTACCAAACTCTTGGAACATTAGGAATAAACCAAGAATGAAACCAAGGTCACCAATTCTGTTCATCACGAAAGCTTTCTTAGCAGCATTGTTGTATTCTGGCGTTTTGTACCAGAAACCAATCAATAAATAAGAACAGAAACCAACACCTTCCCAACCGGTGAACATTACCACATAATTGTCGCCCATTACCAACAACAACATGAAGAACACGAACAAGTTTAAGTATGCAAAAAAGCGATTGTAGTTTTCATCATCGTGCATGTAGCCAATAGAGTAGAGGTGGATTAAGAATCCAACACCCGTTACCAAAGTCATCATGATTAAGGAAAGCTGATCGATTTGGAAAGACATTGCTAAAGTAGTGTCTCCAATATTAAACCATTCGAAAGCGGTTACATATTGTACTTCCATTCCGCCACTGATGAAGTTAGCGAAGGTGATCAATACACAAACAAAAGCTGCTAGTATGCTGGCGCTTCCAATTAAACCTACAAGAGATTTAGAAAGTTTTTTTCCGAATAAACCGTTGATGAGGAAGCCTATCAGCGGCAGAACAGGTATGAGTAATGCTACGTTCATTTGCAAATTACCATTTAAGTTGATTCAATGAATTGATATCGATAGAACCGCTTTTGCGGTGTACCATAGTTAAGATTGCCAAGCCAATAGCCACCTCTGCGGCAGCTACCACCATGATGAAAAACACGAAAACTTGTCCCGATGAATCTCCTCTAAAAGAAGAAAAAGCCACCATTAATAGGTTCACGGCATTCAACATTAATTCTATCGACATAAAGGCGATGATGGCGTTTCTGCGCAACAACATGCCTATAACACCAATGCTAAAAAGCACAATGCTTAGCACGATGTAGTAGTTTAAAGGAACTACCTGCACAGCTGAAGTGATATCGTTCATATTATGAATTCTTTTTTGTTAAAGTGATTGCTCCGGCCATAGTCGACAAGAACAAAACTGCTGTTGCTTCAAATGGGAACAAGTATTCTGAGAACAATGTTTTCCCTAAATTTTTAATCAATCCAGCTTCATGGTTTGCAGTAGGAGCAATGCTTAATCCTGTTTTGAAAGAAGCCAACAATACTAAGAAAAGTAAGCCTCCTGAAACTACCGCAGCAACTTTAATTAAGGTTGGTTTAGAAGACTCTATGCTTTTGTTTAAGTTGAGGTACATCAAAACGGTAAGGAATAAAACCATGATGGCGCCTGCGTAAACAATCACTTGCACCACAGCCAAAAATTGAGCGTTCAATAAAATGAAGTGTCCGGCAATAGAGAAGAAAGTAGCAATAACAAACAATACACTATAAACAGGGTTTTTAGAAAATATTGTTGCTAGCGCGAAGCCAACGGTTATTGCAGAGAGAATATAAAATACGTAAAGTAACATTCTAATATTTTTTTTGACGTTTGGTGATATCTATTCTGTTGTCCATTTTCTCTACCAACTTATCCTTACCATACACAAATCCTTTTCTGTTGTAGTCGGCTTTTACAATTTCATCTGTAAGGAAAATAGCTTCTTTCGGACAAGCCTCTTCGCACAATCCGCAGAAGATGCAACGAAGCATGTTGATTTCGTAAACCTTAGCGTATTTCTCTTCGCGGTATAATTTCTCTTCACCTTTTTTGCGTTCAGCGGCAGTCATGGTAATAGCTTCAGCCGGACAAGCAACTGCGCATAATCCGCAAGCGGTGCAGTTTTCTCTACCTTCTTCGTCGCGTTTTAACACGTGGTGACCACGATAAACGGGAGCGAATTCTTTTTCTACTTCAGGATATTTTACGGTAGCCTTTCTTCTAAAGACGTGGCTCAACGTAATTAACATCCCCTTAATAACAGCAGGTAAATAGAGTCTCTCGGCAAGAGTGTACTCTTTGTCTACTGCTACTTTTGCTCTATTGGTTAATGCCTTCATTGTATTTTATTTAAAAACAATAATTCCTAAACCTGTTAACAACACATTCACAATGGCCAATGGAATTAAAATTTGCCATCCTAATTTCATCAATTGATCGTAGCGGAAGCGTGGTAAAGTCCAACGAATCCACATGAACACTAAAATTCCTAATATTACTTTTGCAAAGAAAACCAAAGAACCAACAATGGTTAACCAGTTTTGAGATAAGCCCAATTGGTCGCTGAATGGGAAGTTGTATCCACCAAAATACACAGCCGCAATGATCGCAGAAGAAATAAACATGTTGAAGTATTCGGCGAACAAGAAGAAACCTAATTTCATTGAAGAGTACTCGGTGTGGTAACCACCAATCAACTCAGTTTCGCACTCAGGTAAATCGAAGGGAGCGCGGTTGGTTTCTGCCAATGCACAAATGAAGAAGATTACAAAACCAAGTGGTTGATACCAAATATTCCAATTGAATCCAGGCTGTTGGTCAACTATCTCACGAATGCTTAAAGATCCCGTCATCATGATGATGGCGATGATAGACAAGCCCATAGCTAACTCGTAAGAAATCATTTGAGAAGAAGCGCGAATTGCGCCTATTAAAGAGTATTTGTTATCAGATGCCCAACCACCCAACATGATGCCGTAAACACCCACAGATACTACTCCGAAAGCATACAAAATACCAATATTTACATCGGCTGCTTGTAAGGTAAATTCTTGTCCGTCGATTACAAATGTATCTCCCCAAGGAATTACGGCTGAGGTCATACCAGCAGTTAACATGGCTAAACACGGACCCAAAACGAACAAGAATTTGTTCGCTGTGTTTGGAATGATTTCCTCTTTGGTGAACATTTTAACACCATCGGCTAAAGGTTGAAGTAAGCCAAAGGGACCAGCTCTGTTCGGACCGATTCTATCTTGCATAACTGCAGAAACTTTTCTTTCAGCCCAAGTAGAATATAGAGCAACCAACAAGGTGAGAACGAAAACGCCCACCACTATCAGTATCTTTACAAGTAATGCTAATTCCATTATTTACCAATCTTTTTATATTGTGGAGATGCTAATTTATTGTAGTGATTTTGAGAGATAACCGAGTGGTGATCAATCTTACGCGGACCTTCAATTTTCCAATCAGAAGTTTTTTTCTTGTCGAAACGGCACTCGTTGCAAATCCATTCTTCCACTTCTCCCCATTGATCTTTACGCGCTGTAACACGCAATACATCTTCACCTTTCAACCACAAGGTAGTTTTACCTGAACATTTTTTGCAATCTCTATGCGCATCAACTGGTTTGGTAAACCAAACACGAGATTTGAAACGGAAAGTTTTATCTGTTAAAGCGCCAACCGGACAAACATCGATTACGTTTCCAGAGAAATCGTTGTCGATTGCTTTCTCAATGTAAGTGCTAATTTCAGCAACATCACCTCTGTTCATTACACCGTGAGAACGACCATCGGTAACTTGATCGGCAGTTTTAACACAACGGTAGCAAAGTATGCAACGGGTCATGTGCAATTGTATCTTGTCGCCTATATCTTTTTTCTCAAAAGTTCTTCTCTCAAAATCGTAACGAGTAGATGATAAACCATGCTCGTAACCTAAATCTTGTAAGTGACATTCACCAGCTTGATCGCAAACCGGACAATCCAACGGGTGATTGATCAATAAGAATTCAACCACACCTTTTCTCGCGTCTACTACTTCAGGAGAAGTGTTGTTTACTACTTCCATCCCGTCCATTACCATAGTGCGGCAAGAAGCAACTAGTTTGGGCATCGGACGAGGATCTTTGTCAGAACCCTTCGTTACTTTAACTATACAAGTACGGCAGTATCCACCGCTGGTTTTGAGCTTTGAGTAATAGCACATGGTTGGAGGCGCAACCTCCGGACCAATCATTCTTGCGGCTTGCAGAATAGTTGTTCCTTCTGGAACTTCTATTGTGTGACCATCTATAGTAACTTTAGCCATTCGTTATTATCTTTTAATGAGCAACTTCTTTTTTAGGAATCAAGGCTTCAAATTCGTGACGGAAATGGCGAATCGCACTGGCTACAGGCCATGCAGCAGCATCACCTAGCGGACAAATGGTATTTCCTTCAATACGTTTTTGAATATCCCACAACAAATCAATATCGGTTGGTTTACCATGACCTTCGGCCAAACGGTGCGCAACTTTTTCCATCCATCCTGTACCTTCACGGCAAGGCGAACACTGTCCGCAACTCTCATGATGGTAAAAACGATTCAATGTATACAAGTTCATTGGAATACTGGTGTCTTCATCGTACACCATAAATCCGCCAGAACCTAGCATAGAACCACCAGCAAATCCGCCATCACTCAACGATTCGTAAGTCATTAAGCGCGGTTCGCCAGCAGCAGTTTTCAATAACATTTCGGCAGGAATAATAGGTACAGATGATCCGCCAGGAATACAAGCTTTCATCTTTTTACCTTTCCAAATTCCACCACAATATTCTTCTGAATAAACAAATTCTTCAACAGGCAAGCCCAATTCAATTTCGTAAACTCCTGGTTTATTGATGTGTCCCGAAGCAGAAATCAATTTAGTTCCAGTACTTCTTCCTATACCAATTTTAGCGTATTCGTCGCCACCCATCATTACAATTGGCACAACGGCAGCGATTGTTTCAACGTTGTTTACAACAGTCGGACAACCATACAATCCAGCAATGGCGGGAAAAGGAGGTTTGATGCGAGGATTACCTCTTTTACCTTCCAACGATTCTAACAAAGCAGTTTCTTCTCCGCAGATGTATGCGCCACCACCCACTTGAACATAAAGGTCAAGATCGTAGCCACTGCCCAAAATATTTTTACCTAAGAAGCCAGCCGCATAAGCTTCTTCAATGGCTTTTTCCAAAATTCTCGATACATAAAAGTATTCACCTCTTATATATATGTATGCTGTGTGCACACCTAAAGCGAAACTTGAAGTAATCATTCCTTCCACCAAAGCGTGAGGAATTTTCTCCATTAAGTATCTGTCTTTAAATGTACCAGGCTCCGATTCATCGGCATTGCAAACCAAGTAACGAGGCACACCTTCTGGTTTAGCCAAGAAACTCCATTTCATACCTGTTGGGAAACCAGCTCCACCTCTACCTCTTAAGCCCGATTTTTTAACTTCCTCAACAATAGCTTCGGGAGTCATTGTTTTAATCGCTTTCTCCACAGAAGCATAACCGCCATGTTGCTTGTACACCTCTAAAGTGTGAATATTAGCAACGTGTTCATTATGTATTAATAATTTTTTGCCCATGCTTACAATGTGTTTTTATAATCCATGTCGGTATAACTTCTTCTCTTTCCTTCAGCCTTATAATTATTTAAAATGCTGTCGATTTTTTCTGGCGTAAGATTCTCGTGAAAAGAAGCGCCCACTTGCATCATTGGTGCAGTTCCACAGCTACCCAAACATTCCACCGTTTTTAAGGTGAACATGCCGTCTTTACTAGTTTCCCCCGGCTTGATGTTTAGTTTTTTACCAATGTAGTTAACTACGTCGTCGGCTCCTCTTGCCCAGCACGAAGAAGTTCTGCAAACTTCTAACAAACATTTTCCAACCGGTTTTAGGTTGTACATAGAATAGAAAGAAGCAACTTCGTAAACTTCAACAGATTGAATTTTAAGAATTGAAGCAACGTAAGCCATTGTTTCAGCACTCAACCATCCGTCGAATTCGGCTTGTGCAATGTGTAAAATTGGAAGCAAAGCCGATTTGTGTTTGCCTTCAGGATAGCGGCTGATGATTTTGTTCACCGTGGCCATGGCTTCCTCTGAGAATTGTATGTTTTTCTGACTACTCATAATGTTAAGCGTCTAGTTCGCCTGCAATAATATTTAAGCTACTCATGGTGATGATGGCATCTGATAAAACAGATCCTTCAATCATTTTTGCGTAAGCTTGGTAAGTAATGAAACATGGACGACGGAAATGTAAACGGTATGGCTGTCTTCCGCCGTCGCTCACTAAGTAAAATCCTAGTTCGCCATTTGCGCCTTCCACAGCATGATAGACCTCGCCAATTGGTACTTTAGTTTCGCCCATCACAATTTTGAAATGGTAAATTAAGGCTTCCATTTTGGTGTACACATCTTCTTTGGGAGGCAAGTAGAATTCAGGAACATCTGCGTGGTACGGACCATCAGGCATTTTTTCCAATGCTTGTTTGATGATGCTGATACTGTTCCACATTTCGGCGCTACGCACCATATATCTATCATAACTATCTCCTTGTTTTCCAACAGGAATAGTAAAATCAAAATCTTGATAAGATGAATAAGGGTTCATTACACGAACATCGTAATCTAAACCTGTTGCGCGTAAGTTCGGACCGGTAAATCCATAATTCAAAGCCTCTTCGGGAGACATTGGTCCGGTACCAATTGTACGATCCATGAAGATTCTATTTCTGTTGACCAAAGATTCATATTCTTTAAAAGCCTTAGGAAATTCGTCTACAAAATCTTTAATTTTTTTCCAAGTAGCATCATCGAAATCTCTTTCAAATCCGCCAATTCTACCAATGTTGGTAGTTAAGCGAGCACCACAAATTCCTTCGTAGATTTCGTAAATTTTTTCTCTTTGTTGAAAGATGTGGGTAAAGCCAGTAAGTGCTCCGGTATCTACCGCCAAAATAGAATTACAAATTACGTGATCGGCAATACGAGCCAACTCCATAATGATAACACGCATATAATCAACACGCTTAGGAATGGCAACGCCCAACAATTTCTCTACAGTCATTTCCCAACCAAAGTTGTTGATAGGAGATGAGCAATAGTTCAAACGGTCGGTGATGGGTGTAATTTGATTGTATGGTCGGTGTTCAGCTAATTTTTCGAAGGCGCGATGAATATAACCAACTGTAGATTCTGCATGAAGAATTTTTTCTCCATCCATGGTGAGCACGTTTTGAAAGATACCATGAGTTGCAGGGTGTGTTGGACCCAAATTGATGGTATTCAAATTCATCTCACTTACATCTTTATCTTTATAGCTTTCAATCATTGTTGTCTATTTTATCTTCCAAACATTGAATCGTTTTTATCTGTGCGCGTTCCATCTTCCAATGGATATTCTTTGCGCAATGGGAAATAATCCATTTCATCCATATTCAAGATTCTTCTTAAATCAGGATGTCCTTTAAAGATGATTCCGTAGAAATCGAAAGTTTCTCTTTCTTGCCAGTTCGCCGATTTGAAAATATCAGATACTGTATCAGTCTCAGGTTTGCTTTTAGGAAAGCGCGTTTTTAAACGAACACGTGTGTTGGTGTACAAATTTTGAATGTGGTAAACCACGCCCAGCTCATCTGTACTTTCGTAGTGCATTCCGCAAACATCGGTTAGATAAGAAAAGCCCATTTCTTCTTCCGACAAAAACTTGATGATGCTTTTGATATCAGCGTTTGCTACAGATAGTGTAAGCATTTCGTAAGGAACACCAACATCGTTAATGCTATTAGGGAAGCGAGATTTAAGCGCATCCACCACTTTAGTGTATTCTGCGTTATTTAATTCCATAAGAGTTTAACAATGCTTTATATTCTGGGGAATTTCTTCTTCTTAAAGATTCGTTACCAATCAAATCTTGAATGCGCATTAAGCCATCAATGATTTGTTCGGGACGGGGAGGGCAACCAGGAACGTAAACGTCAACTGGCACTACTTTATCAATACCTTGTAAAACGCTGTAAGTATCGAAAATACCGCCGCTTGATGCACAAGCTCCAACAGCGATTACCCAACGGGGTTCGGCCATTTGCAAGTAAACTTGTTTAACCACCGGACCCATTTTTTTGGATATAGTACCCATTACCATTAATAGGTCGGCCTGACGAGGAGAGAAACTCAATCTCTCGGCACCAAACCTTGCCATATCGTAGTTGGAAGCCATAGTAGCCATAAATTCAATTCCGCAACATGACGTAGCGAAAGGAAGAGGCCAAATAGAATTTTTTCTGGCTAAGCCTACTGCTTTATCTAAAGAAGTAGCGAAAAAACCAGCGTCGCTGTGTCCTTCTGGAGCAGCAACGATATTTACTTTAGTATTTACTCCCATTTTAAAATTCCTTTTTTAATCACGTAAACAAAACCTAACAACACAACGCCTAAGAAAATAGCCATTTGAATGAAGCTATCTATGCCCGGAGCTGCTCCAATATTTTCTTTAAAATTTACTGCCCAAGGGTACATGAAAATAATTTCCACGTCGAAAAGCACAAATAAAATAGCCACTAAAAAGTATTTGATGGAGAACGGACTCCTAGCATTTCCATGAATTTCAATACCGCATTCGAAGGTTTCTAACTTGTCGGCAGTTTTTCTTTTCGGTCCGATGAGGTGAGTTGCGGCGATGGTTGCCCCTACAAATCCTAGTACTAGCGCTAGTTGTATGATGATAGGCAAATAATCGTAAGGAGCGTTTGCTGCCATTGAAAATATATTAAGATTAAAAATTCAAGCCCCAAGTCTAACTAAATCTTCCGCCTCTTCGCGCAAATATAAGTTATATTTTTACAAAAAGGGCTGTCTCTTATACACATCTCCGAGCCCACGAGACAGGCAGAAATCTCGTATGCCGTCTTCTGCTTG
>ENA-OSIY01001088-OSIY01001088.1-marine-metagenome-genome-assembly--contig:-NODE-1088-length-14811-cov-6.604860_pt1 | contig 14811 bp, 17 predicted proteins | sample MGYA00237884_ERZ534233 | MGnify/ENA primary metagenome ERZ534233 (study PRJEB26412, sample SAMN06343840) | marine metagenome | isolation source: estuarine water | place: USA: Columbia River Estuary... | reverse complement strand
AGACCACATGGAATACCTTGAAACAACTCAGGGTGATCAATTCTTTTCGAATATTCTGCTGCAAAATATTCTGCAGATTCAGAAACATCTAGTGTTTGTATATCTGCACTAAACTCAGCCATTTCATTGTTAATGATATCTAGGTGTTTTTCAATAGATGCAATAGATGATTTTAAACCTTCTGAAGAGAGTTTTTCATTTCCATCTGTAAGCATTTCTCCTAAAAGAGATAGGCACTTTTTGTCTTTGAGCTGAGATACAACGGAGTGAAGATCATTTTCGTTAATCTCATAATCTAGTACCTCTTGCCAATATACCATGAAGTTTCCACGAACACGGTCATTGTATTTTGTATTAGCAAGAGCATGTTCAAGTGCAAACTCAGTAAGAAGAGACCCACCAGATTCAGTCCAGTATTTAAAAGCAAGTTTAAATAACTCTTTTGGGTAAGGAACAGTCATACCATCATCAACGTGTGAGAAATGGTCTTCTTTAATTCCACGAGCCAAAAACTTATCCATCGCCTTTGGATTACTTACCAAATGCGCTAAAGCATGGATTTCTAATGTTCTTTGATCGAATTTCATTTTTAGCTTAATATCTGTGGGAGTTTAATCAACAAGCAACTTTTTAATAACGAAGCCCAACCAGAACCAGCTTTAATTTGCTCGTGAGTTCCGTTAGAAAACATCATAATAGGCTTACCAGAATTTAATCGTAATTTGCATATTCTGTCAAGTTGCACAAAGAAGTAAGGAGCGAAGTATGGATAGTTTTCTATACCATCAAGCACTATAAAATCGTGGTTTTTGAACTTATTTGCAATCTCTTCTATGGATTCTTTTTCATTAAAATCGCCTAGAGTTTGAGCTAATTCACTCCACTCGAAGTAAGAAGCATTTAAGTTTTTCTTAATAGCTTCTTTGACCATAATAGAAGCAATAAATGTTTTACCACTACCAATACTACCCTTGAATAATATGGAATGGATTTTAGTTACTTTATTTTCATTGTGGGTAAGTTTAGGAAGATTACCATCAACAATGTTATTTAAGTTTTTTGCATAGAACTGAAGAAAAGTATAGACTTGCTGGCTGGTTTTCTTTTGAACACCAAGGTCATTACCATCAGAATCGGCATTTACGTTCCAGTCAAATAGCTCTTTCTTTATATAGGCTCTTGGAACATTAGCAGAGATATACATTTGTTGGAAAAAACGTTCTCTAACACAATGACATAAAACTGCTTTGCCTTGAGAATTTACGGTGTGGCCAAAATAATCACAATCTTCGCAACCACTACCACTTTTAACTCTTAATTCTTTTGCAGCAGATTTCAAGTTTTCTACGGTGAAATCTAATCCCATAGAGTTTAAAAAAAGGTCGTCTTCTTCCATTTACAAATCTTCTTCTTCAGTCTTCTCGATTTTAGGTATGAGGTATTTTTTCAGTTTACCAGAGTTTGATGCATTTCGGGCTCTATCGCTTGCCCATATTTTCAATGCGTCAATTTCCTCTTTCATGGTCACTGATAATGGTACGATTTCCTTTAATGATTGGATTATATCATAAGTATCAAACTCACGACTTTCATTAAAAGCTTCGTACATAGCAGCTACAATTGCTGCCTCTATTTCTGCACCTGTAAAATCTTTTGATTGTTCTGATAGAAGAGATAAGTCAAAGTTGTCAATATTTCTTTTGCGTTTAGTTAAGTGGATTGAGAAAATGGTTTCACGTTCTGCTGGACTTGGAAGATCAACGAAAAATATTTCATCAAATCTTCCTTTTCTCATAAGTTCAGGAGGTAAGTTGGATATGTCATTTGCTGTGGCTACTATGAAAACTGGAGATTGATTTTCTTGCATCCAGGTAAGCCAAGAACCTAAAACTCTTGATGTAGTGCCGCCATCTGTACTTGAAGATGATTTTGAACCAGACATACCCTTATCAATTTCATCTAACCAAAGAATACAAGGGGCAACAGATTCAGCTACTTTAAAAACCTGTCTCATATTATTTTCTGAGCTGCCGACAATCCCAGAAAAAACCTTACCCATATCAAGTTTAAGAAGAGGAAAGTTCCAAAAGCTACTTACGCCTCTTGCAAATAAAGATTTACCAGCACCTTGAATACCTACAAGAAGAATGCCTTTAGGATTAGGAGGTAAACCATAATCAACTGCTTCTTTGGTGAATGCTTTGGATCTTTTATATAACCAATCTTTAAGCTCATTTAAACCGCCAATGCTTTCAAGATTTTCACTATTATCTATCCAGTCTAAAATACCAGATTTTCGAATAATATCTTTCTTTTGATTAGAAATAGCATCAGGGTCAAGGCAAGTATGTTTAATCATGCAATAGGTACATACTTGCTCACATTCATTAATGGTAAGGCCCCTGAAAGAGTTAATAATATGCTCAAATTCATCAGGGGTATATTCTGTTTTAAATCTCTGTGCTAAATCTTTTCTTTGTTTAGCTTTTTCAAGAAGATCAGAGATTTTTTGTGAAATAAATTCTTTTTCTGGAAGTGGAATATCAATCACACTAACATATTTATCTAGATCATTAGGGAGTTCTAGATTTTGAGAAAGAAGAACAATTGCTTTATTTTTGGTTACACAGTTATGAGAAATGTTTTTAAGATGTCTGACAAGTCTGTATTCGATTTGTCCTTGATTGTGTGCATTACCAAAATATTTAGGGAAATCTTTTAAGAGAAGAACTAAGAACTTGTCTCTTGGAACTTCTAGGGAATCAAACCAATTTAAAACTTCTAATTGGTCAAGTTCGCAGTCAGATTTTTTAGTTGGAAGAAATTCACTATTTTGACTTTTAAGTCCTGAAACTAAATCCCATGTAATAAAATCCCACTTATGATCAGGCCTATTACAAATAAAACCAATGCCTTCTTCTATTCTTGATTCTTCTGGCGTTGTTAAATAAATGACTGGACGTTTTGACCTCAAATACCAATCAATTTCACGCAAAGCTTTTCTGTATGCGGAAATCTCTGTATCTTGATTTTTGAGGTCATTTTCGTTCATTTAGTCTCTTTTAATTAACTTGCCATACTCAGACAATGGCTTACCCTTGTAATCATTGTCCCTCCACCAATTTTCTTTATTAAATCGTGAGGAATAGGTTTTGTATCTCTCTCTCCAGTCTAAAAAATTAAACTCTTCTGGATAAGGAGATTTCATCACTGACCTCTCACAAATTATAGATAGCATATTTCTTTGTTCAGCGTCCCCATTGGCCAAAGTATTCATAAAAACTTCCAGGCCTTTAACAACAGTTTCTTCTTTAATCCCCTTGATTTGTAAGAAGTAAGTGGCTGCAATAGGAATACCAAACCTGTAAAACAAATGACTGGCCTTCGATTCTTTATCAACTTGCTTAATTTCGTCAAGCAGAGAAGATTCAAAATGAGACCTGTCAATTGTATTTTCCTCTACTTTAGGCATCACTTCCTCTTGATAGAAATGATTTAAATAGTTAATGATGCTTGTTGGTAATAAATAGCCACTCTTTTCAACAATTTTCGATTGATTTACAAAGCACCAATCTACAAACTTCTTAGTCCATTCTTGTTTTTGAAGACCATTAGAAGAGAAAAACTTACCTATTTCAGAAAAAATAGCATTGTCAGCAGCGTAAGTTTTCTTGTAATATCCTCCGGTCTTCTCTTTATATGTATCTGCAAAGTAATCAACGAATGACTTTACAGACCAGAGAAGTACATCATCTGGAAGTGTATTATCTTTCTTTTCATCAGGGTTAAGCAAAAGCTTCTTTCTGCGCTTATTAGCAGCAAAAGGATTACTTAACTCTGATTGTAACGGTACTGGTTTTGACATTATTCTAGCCACGATTTGATATGTAGGGTCATTCTCAATCTTACTTCTCAATCTTCTACCTCATCCTCATCTTTGGGAACAGTATAAGTATATTTAGTTACAATTTCTTCAAAAGATACTTCAGATACTTTGGTGGATTTGTTTACCAACTCTGTTAAAAGTATCTTATCAGCAATTTTTCCATAAACGTCAGCTTTATGATTAATAAAAAAGAACTGCTTTTTAGTCTGCTTGACGTATTCTTCCAATACATTCATAAGGTCTAAAACCTTCTTATCTGCAGAAAGAGATTTAAAGGTTTCATCTAAAAATAATGGTCCTTGATATCCTTCAATCTCATTACAAGCCAATCTAGCAGCAAAAGAATCGATTTCTAAGAGACCACCACCTGAACCATCTTTTAAATCCACTTCCATAAAATCATCATTGGAAGCAGGTTTTCTCATCATCGGCTCAAGCTTTGTTAAGCTGGTGTCATATACCTTAAAGAAAAATGTATACTCTTGCCCATAGACAGCTTTAGAGAATGCATCAATCAAAGTTTCAAGATGCTGAACTGTATTTTTGCGACGTTGAAAAGAAGCTAAATTTAAAAGATCAATCGAGGCAGAGTTTAGCTGTTTGTTGTAAGTGTTTTCATCAAAAATCTTAGTCTCAACATCAAGATTATTAAGATGAGTTTGTCTTACACCAATCTTTTGATCAAGAGTAGATTTTACCTTACTTGCTCTTTTCTTTAGTGAGTCTAAATCATTCATTATTTGTTTCTAGCTCTTCAAGCTTATTAGTAATTTCAGCAAGCTTATCATTGAGTTCTTGTTCCTTCTCTGCGATAGTGGTTTTTACGTCCTTAGCAGAAATATTAAACTCATCTTTGATTCTTTTCTTTAAGGCATCAATTTGATTATTAATCTTTTCAATTTGATTATTACGAGTTTCAATGTTTCCTTCAATCTTAGACTTTTGCGATTTTAGTTTTGAGAGTGTTTCTAGGTTACTCTTGTAAGTTTGCTGGTTAATCATTTACTTCATCCTTTGTGGCTAATAATAAACGCATAGCTCTTTTTGCGTTCTCTGAAATTTCCTCTGATATTTTTCCCTCAGTGGCAATAGATGTAAGATGTTCAAAGCTATCAGAAATACTTACATTGTGAATATTTTTGATACTGTGCAAGGATTTGGTGAACTCTTTAACATCCTTCTTGTCTTGATTTTCTATTTCTTTTTTATCAAGGTCAAAAATAAGGTGATAAGGTTGTGCTGATTCAACTGGGATATATTCGATATTCTCCACAGTCTTTTTTTCGGGATTAATTAATAATGAAAGCACTTGAACTTGTCTTTCTGCATCATCGTTCTTATAATTACGACGGCTTAAACTACCAGGATTGATAAATCTCTTACCATCTTCTCTAACTACATCCATTGCATAATGAAAATGACCAGCTATGAGGAGTTTGGTGTCTTCATGAAGATCAATATCATTAAAACAATTAGTACCACCAACGTACTCATTAGGCTTATCAGCAATGTAAGCATGGGCAAGAATAATAGCAGAGTCATTGTCTTTTAACAATCCCAATTTGATTTCTTCGTCAACACGTTCTGCCCATTGTATACAAGAAATTGAATACTCTTCAATTAAGTTTGTATTAATCATCAAACCACTTGCAAACAAAATATTGATAGATGATTTTTGAAGTTTAGAAACAACATTATCTACATCGTGATTTCCATACAAAGAATAGATTTTGAATGGCCAAGGCTCTCCATATTCATCACACTTCAAAACATTACATACCATAGATTCAAGTTCTGGAGTAACTATTTGAATATCAAAAATATCCCCAAGGTAAATGATTGCATCTGCTTTTTCTCGTTTGGCAATTTTGAGCGTTTCTTTGAAATCAATTAAACTTGATTCCATATAGTTGTCAATTCTACTTTTCACTCTTCGATGGTCTAAATGAACATCTCCAACCACAATTACTTTCTTCATATTTATTTACCACAAACAAGACAGATGTTGTTTTTATTCATGTAAGCTTCATATTCAGCATTCTCAGCTTCAATGGCAGAGATTTTATCATCAAATCCAGTCAAGGACAATTCATCATTTTCTTGGGATTCATTAGCTTCTGCAAGTTCTTCACCCAAATCATTTAAATCATTTTGGATGCTTTTCAAGCCATCAATAATTTCAATGCAGTTATCCATGAACAGGATGGCTTTTTTAAATTCAAGAGAAACAAAAAATTCAGCTTGTGTATTCTGGTATGTCAAATCTGCGATTGTTTGCTCTTTATTTACAATGTCATTCAAAATAGTCTTCAGAACTTCTATTTGATCGACAATCTCTTGAATATCATCTAAATTTTCAAGATAGGAAAGTTTATCTTGTTCTAGGCTATTTAGATTTTCTAATGAAATTACTTCGTTCTTTTTCTTTCTAGCAGTGGCAACAATTTGATTAAGTGAGTTAATATCTTTAGTTAAAACATCTGCGGTGGCGATGGCTTCTTCTAACTCATCATACTTAACAATATCAGCATCTAAATCATCAAATAATTCTAGGTCTTTTTTGATAGTTTTGATTTTTGCTTCACTGGCTTTGATTATTGGATTGAAAGAGAGATTTTCATTTTTTAAAATTTCAGCAGATCTATCATAATCACCAGAATTTGATAACTTAGAAATAATCTTTGGAATAGCATCTTTGGATTGAGACATTAAAAATGCTGGGTCGTGTTGGTGAGCAAAAGAAAAAGACCCTAATGATCTTTCATAAGGAGGGTTACCTAAAAAGTCAAGTACTTCTTTATCATATGTAGTACCAGCTTTTAATTTCTCATAAAAAACTTCACCATCTTTGTAAAGGCGGATCTCATTTTTTTCGCCCTTAACTCTTTCAAGCATAGTTCCATCGCTGTACTTGATTTGTATGGTTGCATTTGAAGTTTTGTATCGCACCCATCCAGAATGAAAGCTTCTATACCCATCCTGTCCCATATTATAAACGTATTCAATAGCACGATAGATAGCAGATTTGCCTGAATCAGATGTTCCTGTAATAACATTAATATGTGGGTGAAATTTAATTACTGAATGTTCATGTGACATCCAGTTTTTCAAAACAAGTTCTTCTATGTATCTCAAAGTGTTCACCTAAAAAGCAAACCAAGCTATATTGGATCGCCTAAAAGCATTGTATCGACAACTGAAGCAAAATGCAATAACTTAAACTCATCTCTTGACTTTGAAATGTTATTTAAATATGTCTTGTAGTTTAAAAGAGAAAGCTTGTAAATAGAGCCTTTGTTAATCTTGATTATATTATTTTTGAAAGAGCAACAAGAAGAAGAATTATCTTTTGAAAAATTATGATTGCAAGAAAGACAAGTAAAAGATTCTGCTCTAATAAATGGCTGGCAAATAAAACTTTCATCTAAATCTAAACTTATTTTTTTAAATTTCAAATATAGTTCAGTGTTAGAATTTTTAATTAGTTGACATTTCCTTATGTATTCAACGTCATCAATTGTAATTTTAAAATCTTTAGAAAGAGTTAAATTTTCATTTGAATTAAAAAGAAAACCAAATGAAGAAATCTGGTTTAAAGAAATAAGACTACAAATAACTTCGTCACCGTATATTTTTAATTTTTCATAGCTCGGTGTCATAAGGAATTATAGCATTTCATTTGTAAAAAGAAAGTATGATCATCAAAATTGACAAAGATATGCTTTTAGTTGAACTGTATGAATTAAGATCATTTATTGTTGATGCTACAGTCCAAACAGAAGAGACAAAAGCTGCAAGAAAAAAGCTTGATGAAATTGTAAATTTAATATCAATGGCCCCAAGTGCCGATAACAATCAATCATTCCCAAAAATTAGCTTAAGAGGCGGAAGATGATAGAAATCTTAGAATATATAAAAAAGCTAGATGAAAGTGGCAACTATAGATTAGCCGATAAATTAGATAATGAAGTAAGAAAAGTTTATGCACAAGCGCTAAATCAAGCACCTGGTATATCGGGCTATGCTGGCTTTGTTTTAAACCAATTGGTGCAAAATAAAATAAAACCAAAAGATGACGACACTGATACGCTATCTCCTCAAAAAGACTCTGATATAAATACATTAAGAAAACAAGTAAATAAAATTATATCTGATGGAAACATCACATCAAAAAAGATAAAAACTATAGAAAGCGACCTTGGTGCACTACCTTCACTAGAGGGTAAAGTTGGTCAAGCATCTGAAATGAATGACTCATTTAATACAAAAATCACTAACAATACAAACGATATTAATGACAATACAGAAGACATTATGATGCTTCAAGACTCTGTTGATACATTAAAATAGCAATGACACAATCAAGATTAAATGACTTATTAGATAAAGCAAGTAAAGATATTATTACGATATCTGAAGTAGCCGAAATTTGTGGGGCTGCATTACAATCAAACTCTAAACATGCAAAAGATATAAAAGACATACTAACCAAATTAAATAATAGATTAGACACTATTGAACAGAAAATAAACTACTTATATGAAAATAACTCACCCGTATTTGCAGCGGTGTTAGAAGATGAAAAGGAGGACTAAAAAGTCCTCCTTTTTTACTCTGCAGTGTCAGCTAAACTAAGCTTAACTTTAAATGGCTGGTCTGTTTCATAACTTGCAAATAAGTTAGTAGAGATTTGATAGACCTCACTACTTCCTGTGTATGGACAAGTGATAACATAGTTGCCATCTTCGTCGATAGATACTTCACCAGTTTGATATTCTTGTTTGAATTTCTTAACTGGATTTCCATCAGTTCCAATTAATTCAGTTGAATCATAATCTTGTTCAACTAAACCTAATGCACGTTTACCTTCAACAGTGAAAGCTTCATCATCCTCATCAAGATACTCAGCTAAATCTTCAAGAAGGTCAATATCGTCATATGCCATTCCATCTAATTCATCTGCTTCAACAAGATTAAATACAGATTCACTATTGGTTAGAATTTCCTGATAAGAAGAATCATTTACAATTTCTTCTTCTGTTTTAACAATCGTAGTTGTGTTAGAAAGAAGATGCTTTGGATATGATTCAAATACTTTTTCAATCATTTGTCTGAAAGACATTTTCTCATCTAAATTACTATTGACTGTAGCAGCATTAACAATCGCTACAGATAGTTTTTTATATGAGGGAGTCCAATCATAAGAAAGGATACAAGTTTCATCATCAAAATTAAAATCTGAACTCGAGGCTTTTTCTTGCATTACTCCAACATTAAGACCAAACAAAGAGCCAAGTTTCAAAATATCTTCAGAAAGATCAGGTAAATCTTTAGCTTGTTTGTTTAGCTCATTGAAATAAAGTTCTTGACCACGCTCTAGATTGTAATTAGACATTACTTGATTGCACCAATAATCATTTGAACGGCCAAGCTCAATCCAGAAATTATTAAACCTGTATTATTACCCTGTTTGCGCTTTTCTTCGGCATTTTCAACTTCTTGCTTAGGATCTTTCAAATTAGGTAAAAGTCCTAAAGCAATCGCACAAATAATAGGGCTGCCAAGAACAAAGGCCCACCAAGCATATCCTCTTTTATGGGCCCAAAAAGATACAGCAGCACCAAAAATTACTCCCCATATAATCACGCTATCCATATTTCATCCTTTATGCCACTGTTTTGTCATTGATCGTTGATTGTAATGTAAAGTCTATTTGAATTGGAAAATTTAATCCACCAGTAGGAATAAAAGTAAATGTCTCTTTCTTTCCTTTTTCAACTTGTATCATTAAGACTTGATAATCTTTACGTGGCAATTCTAAATTTGTCATATATATCTTACCCCTGTTATTAAAAACAAGCAAGCCTTTTCCACCACGAGGGTTGAAAGTCATTTTTAGTATGCCAGTTTCTTTTGGGTTAATTATAATATTTACATCAGAACCATATTGACCACGAACAGTATTTTGTATTCCATCACCCAATCTGTATGAAGCTTTGTTTTTTAAATCTACATTGAAATTAAAATCAAAATCATAAGATGGTTGATATACATCTGTAGAGTCTATAGTATTTTCCTTGTTACCAAAATAACAAGTAACTGCACTTCCCTTTGAAAAATCCGCTTCTAATATGCCTGAAATTGTTGCACTTGGCCCTACCCAACTTACAAGATTAACTTGTGAGTTGATTTCTTTGGATTTAAGAAAATTACGAGCAGTGTAAGCTCCAACCATTTCAGGTGACTTGTGAGTAGTAACAGATTTTTTCAAGTTGTAAACTAATCCTTTACAACTGAAAACAAACTTCTGTGATTTATCAGTACCATTTTTATAGTGAAAGAAATATCTTACACGATTGTTGTTCTGGAATGTTTTTTTATGTAGAACTCCAGTCTTTGTAAGGGTTTCTGGATTGTTTAAATAAATTAAACAACTCTGATTCGCCATTGAACCAAACATAAACGAAAAGACGAAAAGTAGCACAATTTTTATACTAATCATCATTTCAGCCCTCCCCTGCTTATTGATATTGGTTTATTCTTTACAAAGGAGAAAGACACTTCTGATAAGTAACATTAACTAACTGTAAAAATTAATTAAAGGTATTTTTATGAACATTCGTATTGCTCAAGCCGCTGCAACCAAAATTCCAGGTAACACATTAGAAGAAAAGATATCTTGGCTTCAAACACATTTAGATACAGAGCTAGGACAAATGTATGCCTCTGGAAAACTTACTAGAGCAGATATTTACCGCATGATGTCTGGTGAGTTAAAACAATCTGACGAAGAAACCAAAAAACTCCTTACCCCATATGCAAAACAAATTTCTGAATTAAGAAAGTTGGCATTAGAGATTAGAAAAACTGAAGCCGATCCTGATACAGTTATAATAAAATTACTCCAAAGAAAAAATGAAGTATTAGTAAAACAACTTGCAGCTTTTTACAATTCTTCAAAAAGAACAGAAGAAGTATTTGCTCCACTGTTAACTATTGAAGATAAAGAACAGATAGCAACAATACAAAAGTTTGTTGCTGAAGAAATACTAGCTAAAAGATTAGATATAAAATCAGATTTCTTAGATTTTGCTCAAGGACTAGTAAAACAAAATCCTGGGCTTACTATGGATGATGTTTTAGCCATTATCAACAAATATCCAAAAAGGGGCAATGCATCTATTATAAGAGAAAACTTTAAATTGATTGGATCTTTTAATGGCAGTCCTTTAATTGACAGACTTTCAGATGATCAACTTGTCGAAATATACGAACAAATTTTTACCTTCAGATATAAAATATTTACTGCAGGACAAGCAAAAATACGTCCTTGGAATGCAATATTAGCACAAAACCCAAATCAAGAAGGTGCTGAAAAATATAGAGAATTAATTAGAGAACCTATTACATTTAATCTAACTGATGTTTTAGAAAAAACTGGTGTAGATTTTTCAAATTCCATAAGCAACTATCAAGAATATTATTACCCTAAAGAAGTTAATGGTGAACCTTTAGATACCCCTGAAAAGAAAAAAGAATATCAACTTAAACAATTCAAAAAAGCCGTATTAAATGGATATGACAATGAACATATTTTAGGCTTGATAGGAATGGATTTTGAAATTGTATTGGATGATTTTGGAAAAGAAAAAAGAGTTTCAAAAAGACCAGAAGCTAGCTCTTTAGATGCTTGGGGTAAGTTAGTCAAATACTACTACGAAAACCCAATGAATAATAGTGTTCCAGCATTTATTTCTGAACTTGATAGAGTGGGTTTAAATTATGTCACTGAAATCATTAATGGTGTTTATTTAGTTAAAAAGGATGAAAGATACAAAGAGTTTAGCTTTAATATTCTTTCTAATGATGAAGGCTCTATGCTTGAAACACTTAGAAGAGAATTTAAGTTAGATGCCATTCCAATGCCTTTATCAATGAAAGTGCCTCAAGGATGTCCGACAAATAATTCATTCTTAATTGACTTCACAATTCCAAGTGATATTTTGGAATCTTTTGATGCTAACGGACAACCAGTTATTAAAAGAAAAGTTGTTTTAGTTGGTGAGTATTTTGGATTTAGTGGTGGAGAGCCTGTGATGGTAGGTTTTGATGCTGATGTAGATTGGGCAAAACCTGATGGAAGTCAATTCACTTACAAGAGTAATGAATCAGACCAAACTCCAGCAACTCCAGGTTCTATGGTTCCAGGAAAAGATTTATATGCTCTTAGATCTGAATGGAAAGTTTTTACACAAAATATTCTTGGTCATTTATTTAGTACAGCAGCATTACACTTTGATAAACAAGATTTATTAGATACAAACAATGCTGCTAGAAAGTTAAATACAAAAAGTATTATTTTTCACTACACAAAACAAGAAACTGCATGTACAGCTTTGAATAGAATAAAGGTTCATATGGCTTCTTGTCCTGACGCAAACAACTGTCCAGGCAAAGAATATTTGAATGCTGAACAACTTCTTACAAATAGATATGAAAGTCCAGTTGAAATGCAAGTAAATATAATCGATGCATATATTCAGAGTATTAAAGTTTCTGAGGGTTTAAAAGACACCATTACAAACTATTCTGGGCTTGGAGGATTTAATAGACAAAATGGCTATGCACATACTCAATACATGCTCCAATTAGAAGCAGAGAGAGAAGCATTAATGGAATCACCTAATCCAGAAAATATTCAAAGACTTCAACAGGTAAATATTGAAATTAGAACAATGAAAAATTCTCCATTGTATGATTTTAAAACTGCATTAGACAACACTTTAAAACAAGAAAAATTTGTTGTTAGAATTGATGCATTGGAAAATCTAAAGTCATTAATTCAATCAGGACAAGAAAAAATGGAAATGATGGATGTGAGAAATTTAATCACTGACATTATGAAGTTTGCTATACCTGAAAAACTTAATAGAAGAACTGCATCAACAATAATTAAAAAAGCAAATTATAAGATTAAAATATGCCGCTAATCCCTTCAAATTATATTAACTCTTGGTATAAAGTTCAAGATAAATTACCTCCTAATAATTTTTATATTTTAAGGAGTATCACATCTACGTTAAATCAAGTTGTAGAAAAAAAAGATTATATCCAAGGAGATGCTGGTACTCACGTTATGTCAATTCGTGATGCAGTTTGGAGTACAAATATAGTATCTCCAGTCCTTATAATTAAACAATTAGATACAAGCGAATATGATTTTCTTGATTCTTTTGATTTATTTTTGCAGACATTTTATAAACTAAGAACATATTTTAAAGAAGTTACTGAAGCTTTAGAAGATGACCCAGAATCAGATATTTATTTAACTACTGCTGATTTATTATCCAGAGCAACTATTCAAATTAATGATAGCGGTGTTGATGTCAGTCTTACTTATTTAAACAACTTTGACCAGATGTTTGAGTTTTTATTACCAGGTCAAGATTTTGTTAAAGACCAAGACCAAAATAAAAACAAAGATAAATCATCTAAAGAAAGTACAACTGAATATAAAAGCAATAAAGAAAATAAAAATAAATCTACTATTGACTATTTATCAAGAACTGCAAGATTTTATGATGTTAAATTTTATATCCCTGAAGATAATACAGAATTCATTGTTAAATCTGGAACTATAAATGTTCAAGTGGATTATGTAAAATTGTTCTTTATCAACTCAAATACTTCACAGCCTTTTTACAAACCAAAAGGATATTCAATACAAGGTGAAGTAGATTTAATTATTCCAGCAGACATTTGGGCTCTTATAATTAAACCAGCAACTAATGATTTAGATCGTGTTTTACCAGGTCAGAATTTTATGCAGTTAATTAAAGAAAAAGTTAATTGCTCAATTGGAATTGCAGATGGGAGAATGTTTAAAGTTGGTTTAGTAAATGCAACAACAGATTTTAACCTCACAATGGATTCAGGTTCTTTACCATCACTTAGAGTTAAATTCGAAACATATGCAAGCAACTTTTAGGAGAAATTATGCCTTTACTTGACAGCTCAATATTATCTAACTGGTACAAACTGATACTTCCAAATTCGACCCGTCCAATTTTAGCAGAAAGTTTTACTCAATCTAAAGTACAGGACGCAAGTAATAAAGGTATGATTCAAGGAGATATTGGCGTTCGTGTAATGGATGTTGGTACATTGTATTACACATCATCACTTTCAGGACCAATTATTATTCCAGCTGCTGATTTATTGAATGAGTTTAATGACTTATTCTCACTAATAGAAATTTATGTCAATGGACAAAGACAGCCACAGTTTGTTTTTCCAAGTGCTTATTTGATGAAAAGTGCACAAATACAAGTTACTACAGATTCAGTGAGAGCAACAACAAACTTTGAGGGTGATTTTAGAATTGACATAGCAGATTACAATATATCTGGAAATGTTGATTTATTGGCTAGGACAGCAAGATTTTATGACACAACTTTTTATATTGGAGATTTAAGATACAATGTTGTTTCTGGTGATATAAATATTGGGTTTGATATTGATAAAAACTTCTTCTTAGGACAAGGCCAATCTCCATTCTTTTCTTTAAAAGGTTATAACGCTACTGGTAATGTTAAATTAGCTTTAAATCCAGCTCAATATGCAAATTTAACTACAGCATTAGGATCTAATCAAGAAAGTGGTATTTTATTAAGAAATACACAAAATATTGGAGTTAGTATTGCTACTAATGGGTTCTATAGAAATTTAAATATCGGTACATCTTTTGTAATTAGCAAGATTGAGTTTTCTATGCAACAAAACTCAATAATTACAGCTACATTGGAATTCAACGCTTTCTTTAATAGCAGTACTCCTTTTGATACTTTTTAAAATGTATAAATAGGGTATGTCTTTAGACCATTTATCCTTTATTTATTCATTTGAAGAAGATACAGACAAAAATA
>ENA-OSIY01001087-OSIY01001087.1-marine-metagenome-genome-assembly--contig:-NODE-1087-length-14826-cov-10.077904_pt1 | contig 14826 bp, 17 predicted proteins | sample MGYA00237884_ERZ534233 | MGnify/ENA primary metagenome ERZ534233 (study PRJEB26412, sample SAMN06343840) | marine metagenome | isolation source: estuarine water | place: USA: Columbia River Estuary... | reverse complement strand
CGCATCGTCCTTTTGGTTATCTTGAAGGAAACCAAAACGACCTCTGCTGATACGAGGTTATATACAAGATTTGTGTGTAATTATGAAAATGACATTCAGAACAATAAATATCATACTATTCATACTTTGTTTTAATCCAATTTTTGGACAAACAAATGTGCTTATTCCGAATAAAGGAATTGAAGAAATATCTATTGTGATTGACTCATCAACAATTTCGGATGTAATTGAAATTTATGGAACTGATTACACTTTGTCCGAAAAGACTTTAATTACAAACTATCGTTTTGACAAAATCGGTCTGACTTTTCAAATTGATCCATATGATAAAAATAAAATTGTAAGGTCAATTTCCGTTCAATCGCCATTTAAGGCTAAAACAGAAAACGGAATTGTACTAAATGAAAGTACAATGAGAGATGTTTGGAATATATACAATGACAAAGGCTGTTTGACTTCGAAAACATATGCTTGGAACACTCAAAATGGAATTTCTTTCTATATCAAAAAAGACCCAAATGATAAAGGATATGATACAGGTGAGAAAATATTCAAAATAGAAATAAACAATGATGGCGATTTTGGAATTTCTTCCAGAACAAACTTCGAGTTTAACGATGAACCTGTAAAGGAAAAATTATACAGTCTATTAGCTATTCTTAAAGCGGACAATTTCAACTTTGAGGAATTGGAAAGCTTCTTGAGTAAAAATAAAGTTTCCGAAAAAGAACCATATGGATTTGAAAAAAGGACAAGCTTTAATAGAAGTATTGAAAACAATTTAATCCAAGAAAGCTCTGAATTATGGCTTGTAGGTAGTTCTTACAATCTCAATATAATTAAATCAGATAATGAATTAGTCTATTTAAAACTAACGGACAATAACGAACAAAAAACAGTAATTGAAAGAACAGAAAACTCTGAATTAGAGAACACTAATTTTGATGTTTACACTTTTGGAACATTTTGCGGATTTACAGGAACACCACCAGACAAATGTCAAAGTATGCTTGACTTAGTCAATTCATATAATTACGACCAATTGGCAAGTTGGTTAAAGTCAATAAATCCCGAAATCGCTACTTATGGATACATCGGACTTGAATTCCTAAAGAAAAAAGGAATTATTATAGAGAACATAGAGTCTCAAAGGATGATAGAATTAAGTGAATCTGATATACAGCTTAATACTTGCTACGGTTGCATTATTGGAGTTACTGAACGGATAGAAGATGTTTTAACAACTAAAAACATTAACCAAATATACCTTTCGTTTCAACAAAGCGGATGGATAAAATAACTACACACAACAACGTATATGATTCATGATCGGACGCGTTGCGTTTTTGGTTACCTTCAAAAAAGCTAAACCAAAATCACAAAGCTTATCACGAAGTCATATACGTGACTTAGGCTTAATTAACCATACTTATGTGTAAAAGACAGATACTCTTAATTTTGATTGTTTTCCAGGGCAGTTTATCGTATTCAATAATCGCTCAAAATGTGTATTCAACACCCAGTGTTTTCTATGACCTAGACTTATTAGCTATAGAAGGTTCTGGCCTTGGCCCTGTCACTTCCATCGGCTTGGATAGACAGGATAAAAATCGGCCTGAAAACAGGCACTTAGATATCCTAAGTTACTCTATTGGACATGTAGGTGTCATACTTCCTAATGTTGGTGATTTTGGTGGAGTTGCTCATAGCATAGGATACGAAAAACGATATCAACTGAATATAGTTAGTTACAATCGTCATAGTATTTTTCTAATGACAGGATTAAAAGGAAACCTTTTCTTGAAAAATTACACTTGGTTAATAGATCAGGACTTCAACGAGATTAATCCAGAGGCAAGTGCTTATGAAGCCACCGTAACGGCAGGTATAGGTGTTGGTTATCGTTTCAGTTCAAAAAATGGGATAACGACAACTTTTACGCCAGTTAGTGCATATTGGGGATACGCAGATCGTAATTCATCTTGGAAATATTGTGAATACGCGACCCCTTTATTCTCACCTGAACTTTTAGGAGGGAGACTTTTTGACTTAGAAATATCAGTACCGCTGGAAAAAAGGTTATTTACAGGAAATTAATAAGTTAACTAAGCCTAACAACGTATATAACTCATATCCGGGCGCATCGTCCTTTTGGTTATCTTAAAGGAAACCAAAACGACCTCTGCTGATACGAGGTTATATACAAGACTTAGGCAACAATCTCAGGATGAAGTATTCTAGTTTATTTTTTTTGTTTTTCCTGGTAACAACCATAACTGCACAGAACAACTTTGAGCCGTGTTCGAGTGTGCTGACTAATTCTTTCTCGAATAACGCGTACCTTCTAAAGACTGCTCAACAAATTCAGCCTGAAAAAAACGAAGAAGTAATCGCCTCAATTTATACGGATCCTTCACTAATTCCTGTGAATAAATTTCTGTACATCGCCTTAAACAAAGACTCTGATGGGTTCCTAGTTCTAAAAGAGTTCAGCTATTCTCATGAAAATCTTTTTACTGATAAGTATTCTAAAACACTCACCAAAGAAGAATTTAAACTCCTTAGAGACCTGTTCACTGTAGCACTTATTCATGTGGAATATCAACCTAAACAAACGGGAACCCATGACGGCACATCTTATCACCTTCAATGTGAGTTCTGGGCAACACAAAAACTCTGTGGATTCACTCACTCACCAACTGAAGGGAATGTGGTTGATTTTCTGAGAATAATCGAAAAATTAGAAGTGTTCACCAAAAGTCCTGGCAATTTCATTCCTGAAGAATTGGTCTTGGAAGTAGAAGAACTAACTAGACGAATAAACCGAAAGAAGCTCAACCTTGTAGACCCAACATTTGATCAGGTAATGAATGGTAACTATGAATTCTTCCATGACTGATCGTTGCCTAACAACGTATATAACTCATATCCGGGCGCATCGTCCTTTTGGTTATCTTGAAGGAAACCAAAACGACCTCTGCTGATACGAGGTTATATACAACACTTAGCACCAATTAAATGATTGTCACAGAAAGCAAATATAAATACCCATGGATTGGAATTCCCTCCAAAGTAATTTCAGAATTGCTTTTCACGGTTGTGTTTATGCGTTTTGTCATCTTTAGCGATAAAGGAATTATAAACTCAGATGACTTTTTTTTAATGAGCATTTTATTAATTGGAGGGGTTGTATTTCAATTTATTTCTAAGGTAGAAATTCAAACAAGAGTTAAAAGCAACTCTATAGAAATTGGGACTAAATATTTGTTCAAAAAAAAGCTCTCAAATGCTGAAATGATCAACACAGAATCCCTAAAGAGTTTTGAAATTGTTCAGAAATCGGATAAATTTTTTGAAATTATTGCAGAAAGAAAAGATGGCTTTAAAGTGATAGTTTATCGAATAGCTAATAGAAATCCCGCTGAGAAAAAATTTCAAGAACTGTTAGAAACTGAACTACAAAACTGGTGCTAACAACGTATATAACTCATATCCGGGCGCATCGTCCTTTTGGTTGTCTTGAATAAAACCAAAACGACCTCTGCTGATACGAGGTTATATACAAGACTTGTGGCTAATTTGAATGAAACACACTCTCCGACATATAAAGAAGTATTTCACGATTTGGTGGATTCCTATAGCAACTAACTTTCTGGCAATAGGAATTTTCGTTCTCGGAACCCTATTTAAACGAGATTGGATAATTGACGCCTCACTAATAGTCTTCTTCGTCAATATCATAGGGACAATTGTTTCAAGCATAGTTCAGATTATCATTCGAAAATGGTATTTCATTTTCCCTCAACTTGGACTTGCAGCATTTCTATTTTACTACACGGTTATTATTTTCACATATTCTCCTCCAGACTATTACGGTGCAAATAAGGAAATCCCTGAAAATATTGACTTCTCTGAACCTCTTGACTCCTTACCGACAATTACTGACTTTGAAAATTACGACTTGATTCTCGCGAATTATGCACAGCCAGGGATTTACAGGTACTATACAGACTATCAACCTAAAGAAGCAGGATACTTTTACATAAAGGCATTTGAAATTACCTCTAACGACAGATTATCAGGAGACAGAATGTATGAAAGGTCAAAAGCAAAAGTTGACAATCTTGAACCGCAAAATTGGAATGGAGAGTTTACTATTTATGAAGGGAGTTGGGGAGACAAATACGGTAGCAGAATTGAATTATGGTTTCAACCTTTAAATGGAGACAAAGAATATAAAGTAACAGAAAGGAACTACATTGTAGAAGGTTGGATGAGATGAAAATAAAAAAAACTAGCCACAACAACGCATATAGCTTATGGCGGGTGAACGGCTGCTAGCAAGGTTTTCGCTCCGTAGCCAGCTTTGGTTTCGGTGGACAGGAAAGTGTTTCGAAACCGCCACAAGCCATATGCAAACCTTGTAGGGCATTTGAAGGGAGTACTCCATGGAAAACAACAAAGAAAAGCGATTGGATCACTTGCTAAAGTCTATAGACATTCAAAACAGGATTATCAAAGACTCCCACAATTTCGACGACAACACCAAAACAACGTTCTTTAATTATTCGAACCAGTTAAAGGAAGTGATTCAAGGAAAACTTACCCAGACACAAATCAAATCGATTTCAAAGGAATTTTTAGTTTTTTGGAATGAAGGCATCGGTCCGGAAGTTGAAGCTTTCTGGGCTGAATTGAAGGATATTGGTCTCGAGTTTGAGAGGAGAGACGAGCTCGAATTTGCCTTGAAAAACAAACGCTTTCGAAGAGTAGACCAAGGCATCGCCGCAAAGAAACACTGGAACGATCTAAAATCTACTCCTAACATAATTGAGAGATTTTCAGCAGACGAAATCTCAGTTATTAGCGAAGTCGTTTCGAAAGACGAAGAGTCCAGACATGCTATTCTTAAAAAATGCCTGGAAAAGAATTCCATTCCCAAGACCCAGTACTTGAAGTTTGGGGAGTGCATGGCCTACTTTAGCAACTGCGTACTCTTCGAAAAGTACTTCAGGGACGAAGAAATAAAAACACTCTATTCCATCTGGAATAATTTCCCCAATTAGTAATCAAAACGCCCTACAACAACGTATATAACTCATATCCGGGCGCATCGTCCTTTTGGTTATCTTGAAGGAAACCAAAACGACCTCTGCTGATACGAGGTTATATACAAGATTTGTGTGGCATTTGAAAAATCAACGAAAATGAAAAAATCGATCATCATCACACTATTTTTATTCGTTCCTGTGTTCAGTTTTGGACAATCATCAGAAAATCAAAGTATTCCGTCTGACTCTGCAAAAGTCTATGTTTCATTTATTGTTGAGACTGATGGATCTGTTACTAATGTAAAAGTTGATAGGGTAGAATGCCCAGGATGTAGTAACAAGTTTAGAAAGTCTATAAAAAAAGAATCTATTCGAGTTGTTAAAGAAACTCCGAATATGGGGATCCAAGAACATAGACTTAAATATGTTCTGCCTATTAAGGTGAAAATTGAGGACGAGAAATGATTCAGGCCATTGTCAGAAATGGAATTAACGCCACACAACAACGTATATAACTCATATCCGGGCGCATCGTCCTTTTGGTTATCTTCAAGGAAACCAAAACGACCTCTGCTGATACGAGGTTATATACAAGACTTGTGTATCATATTTAGAAACAAGGCATTTTAAACCCCTGAAAGTAAATGTAGTAGTCATTTTCGTTGCCAAAGGAAGCTCAAAATCTCATCCAAATTTGACTTCGATTATCCATAATATCAAACTAAATCATCCCTACAAGAATATTTTCACATGTATAAAACACTGAGAATTACTCTATTCCTTATCTTCTTTAATGCTATTTCGTTAATTTCTTACGGTCAAGTTCGATTAACCAATAATATAGGTTACACTTTCATTACTCGAGGGGACTTACCTGGATTTCAACTTGGAACTGGTATTGAAATTCAAATGTCTAACAATTGGACATCCCTTGTTAGTATAAGTTCAACCCAAGCAATAATTACAACTCCATATAATACTGGGATTATCACACAATCACCAACGTCAATTATTACCTATCCCTACAACGTTGGAATAGATGATAATGGGTCTACATATAGTTATCTGAATAATCAGGGTATATATGCCCTTGGGTCTTCTCCGGTGAACTCTCAGTTAAACTGCCTTCAACTTGGTGTCCTGTATTCTCATATGGTAAATGATCGTTGGTCTATTCATTTGAAGTTAGCGGCATCTTTAGGTCACTTCAAAGAGTCGTTCAGAAACCTAGAAGTTCCTATATATGACGGAACCAACCCTTTAATCCAAATACCGCAAGAGTTTTTCCTCGTCCAAACTATTCATTCTCAATACCTTGATTTGGGATACGAACTGGGTTTAGGAACTAGGAAAAAAGTATCAGAAAACACTGAAATTGGATTGGGATTCTATAGTTTATCGTTTCCAGATTCAGGTAGCTTAAACTGGAATACCACGATCACGGTATCGACAATGTTGTAATTCACAATTCAATCGTTACCCAACAGAAGTGTTAAAACCATTGTAAATAGTTCGGAATGAAGTGTTAATGAAAGATTCTTTAACATAGTTCGGTGAAAATTGGGTTTATCATTGAAAAAAAATAATGATGAAAAATCTATTACTATTTAGCTTATTGACTATTTCGAGCATGAACGCTCAAGAGTTAACATTCCACCCTTCACAACTAAACAGAGGATCGGAATCAGTCACTTTTAAAGAGGTGGCTAAGGAGCTTAAAGATTCTGGAAACAAAGACTTAGCTCATGAATTTTCAAGAGTCCATAGGAGAAAAACTTGGTCAGAATTGCTAGTCCATGATATGGGAACGACACTTTTCACAAGTTGGTTTTTTCTACCTCAATCCAACAATAAAGTAACCCTATACTTTAAGGGAGGTTTGGGTATTTCGGGCTTGTCAATACTTCTATTGGACGAAAGGAGATCTAAAAAGACCGAAAAGCTAGCAATCGAAGCCGTTGAGAAATACAATCAACTAGATCTAAAAGAGGATTAATACTGATAGATAATACGATACTCAACAACGTATATGATTCATTGAAAAGTTACAGCCATTTTTAGGAGATAGTCAAGTTTTGGTGATAACTCCTAATTATCCACAAAGCCTTGACTATCTCTTACTTGCACCGCTAACCAAACATCCCGGATATTAAAATTGCGGTAACACTTGTTCGAAATATTTCGAACCCACCTTGCATAACCGCCGGAGGACTGAATTAAGGCTCTCCAATCACAGCTACGATTTCTTTGACCATTTCTGGCGTAAGTAAGCGTGTCTTTTTGACATAACCCAGATTATGAAGCTTGTCCATTAAGGTCTTATTCCGGGTGATCCAAATGCGTAGTCGGTTAGAAGCACTCATGGGAGTAGCATCGGGAAGGTAGAGCTGGGCAAGCTCTCCGAATCCGTAGGTTTTAACTCTGAATTTATCTTCGTGCATAGTATTTTTATTGCCCGCAGGTTATACTCCTGCGGGCTTTGTAGTTCTTAACTCCAGTTCAAGACCATCTTTCCATCCAACTGTTCAGCCAAGACTTTCATATCTTTGTTGACCTTGTTGTCCACAATCCTTGCATAATGCTGTGTAGAGGTGATGTTTTTATGTCCAAGCATTTTACTCACCGTTTCAATAGGCACACCATTAAGCATAGTGACCGTTGTGGCGAACGTATGCCTTGCGATGTGGTAACTCAACTGCTTCGATATTTTTGCTAAATCCGCTATTTCTTTCAGATAACCGTTCATCTTCTGATTGCTCATAATGGGGAGTACCGGATCTTCGGGCATCAGCTCCTCGAAATAGGGATTGTACTTCTGAATGATTTGCCAGGCCACATCAAGAATCGGAACGAAAACTACGCCACCTGTTTTTTTTCTTCGGGTTTTAATCCACTTACCTGAATCGGTGATTTCAATTTCCTTTCTAGTGAACTTCTTTACATCGGCATATGACAGGCCGGTAAAGCAAGCGAACAAGAAGTAGTCTCTGACGCGTTCTAAGCGCTCAAAAGGCAGCTTAAGACTCATCATGCGATTCAATTCCTCTTCGTTTAAATATGGCCGGCTAACTTCCTTGAGAGATAGACCCTTATTAACGAACGGATCCCTGATGAGCCAGCCTCGCTTAATGCAATCTTTCGTGATCTTTTTGAGATTTTGAAGAAACTTGATTGCTGTATTATGGCTACAGCCCTTTTCAGTTTTCAAAAAATGTTCGAATCCTTCAATCATGCTGTGGTCAATCCGCTTAATGCTTACGTCACTCACTTTGTAGGCTTTTTGCAAATAGGCCTGGAAGTGATTACGCGTCGTTCGATATTTCTGGAAATTAGCATATGTGGTTTCTTTACCAAGTAGGGATCTAAGACGTTCCACATAGTCATCAAATACAGTGATTATGGTTTTGGGCCTTGCCTCGTTGGTTCCCAGTATGGCATCTTTCAGCATTTGGGATGTTACCTCCGCATTCGTCGCCAACAGTTCATTGTACATTTTGTTGGCCCTTAACTTGATAGCTTCAAGATAGTTGTTGAACACTTCGGCTTCCTTAGTACGTCCTTTCATTCTTGTCCTTTTGGAATCCCACTTTTGAGGAAGAACGTGACGTTTCACCGGAAACCTAGTCTTATCCCCATTAATGTTAATCTTTAAGAAAATAGGACACTCACCGTTCTTCTTTGGTCTTGTTCTGCTGATTAAAAACACCAGCGAATAACTTGATCTTTCGTTATACATCTGACTTAACGTTAATTAAGCCCTCCATTCCCAATTCAAAAGTGGTAAACTTAGACGAAAAAACCTACTCACAAATCATTGAAAATCAGTACCATTATGTTCCTTTTTGTTCCATTGCTGGGTTGCTTTTTTTTACATTTCAAAAAAGCAACCCGCTAAGCAACCCAAAAGGGGTACATTTTGGGTTATTTTGGTACTACGCTTTTGACAAAAAAAATGCCCAAAACGTTGGTTTCGAGCATTATGGTACATTTTGGTACAATAAGTATGCGGAGAGAGAGGGATTCGAACCTCCGGAGATATTTTTCTCCTGTACAACTTTCATAACTCTCTTATTAACAATCTTTTAGTCAAATAGGGACATTGCACGGATTTTTCCCACTAGTGGAACCTTTTTGGAAGGTATAAAATCCCGTTGTATTATCCTATGAGCCATCTTTTGTCTGTTTCAAAAGAATCATCTGCGCAAAAAGCATTGAATTGCAATCAATTTTCCCACTTTAAAGAGTGATCAGTAATGTATAAAAAAATTGTTCTATAAATAGAGTAAAATAGGAGTAATTCACATTTAAAAATAGAAACACAAATCTACTGTTTAGTATTAAATGCTCATAAAATACTATACTAAAAGATGCCTTAAACACGTCGGACGTAGTGATTTTTAATAATTCAAATGCATGAAGTTTTGACCTTAATTAAAAGCTATATGGTGCGAATAGTGGTTGGTGGTAAAAGAGTTCTATTGCAAATCTGTATGAACAATGAGTTATGCAAATAATTACAAAGACAGTGATACCGACCTTTTTATTGTTTTATATTTCGGTGATAAAAGAAAGCTAACATGTTGAAATATTTAAGAACAGCCACAATTATTACAATATCTCTTGTGGTCATGGCCAGTTGCTCAGGACCAGGAGAAATTCATGAATACACGGTGAATGATTTAGAGTTCAATCTTGAAGGGCCATTATTTGCAGGTCCCAATAGTGGACAAGCCGAAATTGAAATTGACTTGGCAGATGTTGTAGGAGGCACGTACGAAGAAGGAATGAGAATTAGCGATGCTACTCTGAAGGCGGCTAGTGTAGTCCCTAACGACAGTATGGGCTTTGCTGAAGTAAATGCCTTTGTTGTCTCTTTTGCAAGCGACAATGAAGATGTCTCAATGCAAGAGGCGGCTGTCAAGAATCCATTAGAAGAAGGAGAGACGGCTGCAACTCTCAATGTCGCGCCGGAGGCCGAATTAGGAGAAATTATGGAAGATGGTAAAGTTTATGTTATCCTCGATGCTGACCTTGCAGAAGACTTCTGGGAAGGCAACCGTAATTTTAAATTAAATTTTACACTTGAATTAACCATAAAATAGAAGACCATGCTTCGTAAATTAACATTCTTGGCAGTTTCAGCTGTCATTGCTTTTGGAACATTAAGTTTCGATCTACAACAAGAATCAGAGAATCCTGGAGACAGGCTCGTAGGTATTTGGGAACCATCGAACGGCCGTTCACGCATTAAAGTTGATCGTATTGGCAATAAGTACTACGGTCGAGTGGTATGGCTTATTGAGGCTAACGACGCTGATGGTAATCCTAGAACGGATATCAACAACCCTAATCCAGACCTACGTAATGTCCCGTTAAGAGGCTTCCGTATGTGTAAGGATTTTGTTTATCAAGGTGATGATACTTGGTCAGAAGGAACGCTATACGATCCCAATAATGGATCTACATACAGCGGTACCATTAAGATGCGTGATGACAATACTTTAGATATGCGTGGTTATATCGGAGTAGAGGCCATTGGACGTACGGACGTATGGAAGCGTTTAAAGATGCCTTCAAAAAAGAAAAAGTAACTCATGTTGCGCAATCTTTTGAAGTTAACGACGGCGGCAATCGTCCTTACTTCGACCCCAATCTTCGCTCAGACAGAGACTGAATCTACAGATTCTTTTGACGATATTGATTGGAGTTTATATGATGACCTTGGCTTTGAGGATGAAAGCATTAAGCGTTATGCTAATGCTAAGATTGAAGGTCTTTCTCCCGCGAAGCTGATTTCTTTTGGGTATGATTTCCAAGGGCCTTACACCATTGCTTCTGAGGATATGACTCTAGCTGACGGTACAACCATTGCAGGTAGCGAGGCGCTACAGGTAAACTCAACAGCGGGTATTCGTGCAGGATTCAACCTTCCAGTAGTCAGCCAGACTAATCTTGTATGGCAAATGGGAGCCAATTATTGGAACACTTCTTACAATTATGCTGAAGCGCCAACTGCTTCAGATAATCCGTTGCACCAGACGCTCTCTGAGCATGGGCTTCGCACCTCGGGAGTTAATACGACGATTTATAAGCCTCTGGATGAAGAGCAATTTATCCTTTTCCAAGGGTCTGCAGACATGAGCGGTACTTATGGTTCTTCATTGATGCCTGCTCAATATTTGAAATATTCGGCGGCTGTATTATGGGGTAAGCGTCCAACAGAAAAGAAGCAGTGGGCTGTGGGTGTAGCACGCACATACCGTGTTGGCGAGTTGAACTACATCCCTGTTATCTTGTATAACAAAACTAGCGCAAACAACAAATGGGGTACCGAAGCATTGTTTCCAGCTCGAGTGCACGTTAGAAGAACTATCAACCCTCGTAATATGGTATTCTTAGGATATGAGTTGCAAGGTCAGTCGTTCCGCATGTACGAGAACCTGCCAGGTTTTGATATTCGCGACGAAGATCTAGAGATCCGTCGTGGAGAAATCCGCTTACGTGCGGTTTACGAGTTCTCATTAAAGAACTTCATTTGGATGTCGGTTCAAGCAGGGTATCGTATCAACTATCGTTACGATGTTGATCGCTTGGCCTCAGGTCCTGATATTTACCGAGCATTCGGTCTATTAGACTCTCCAGATTATGCACAGATTAATGCGCTAACAAATCCATTCTACGTGAATGTGAGCGTGAACTTAGTTAGTCCATAATAAGTGCTCGAATAAAAATAAAAAGCCCCGCATGCGGGGCTTTTTATTTATAAGATGGCATGTTTCAGAGAACGGAAATGCTGTGAATAAAGCGATTAGTTTAGAAGATAAATTAAATATGTCGAAAAGAACTGGGGTATTCATAACGAAACGAAAACATTTATTGACTCGTTTGCCTTTGGTAATGCTACTTATTCTGATTTTTGCCTTAAGCCCTTTTTTGATTGGTATAAGCGGAGCTTGGATTTCTGAATTAACAAGTGGCATTCCCTGTAATAATGAAGGCAATTGTTTTTGGCTAGTATTACCATGGTTAGGAATGATAACTTTCCCAATCGGTGTAATCTTGTTTATAGCTTTATTGATTATTACCATGATTGACTTTCTCTCTTTAGTCAATCGGAAAACTAACTAATATGATGAGTTTTATGCAGAGGGTAAGATCAGCATTAACATGGAACGTTAGAATTCTTCGGTATGTATTACTTTCACTTCTATCGTCACAGATTGGATTAACATCATGCAGCACTGACGATGGTGAACAGCTAGTTCAGTCAGAGTCCATTACTTGTTTTGAAGATTTTCATATCGATTCAATCTCCCTGAGTAGCGTGTTGACGACTTACGAAGACAAGTTAAATTCCTTAACGGGAGCTCATGTATTGGAGGACGGAAGCGGCGCCATGATTGCAAGAGCATGGCTTACAGAGTATGCAGAAGAAACGATAGATATACAGTATTTCATCTTTTCGTTAGATAATATTGGTTTAATAGCTACAGATTACATTATTCAAGCTGCCGAGAGGGGAGTCAAGGTTAGAATTCTAGTCGATGATATAATGATTGATGCTGATGTCGCGGATATTCTCTTATTTGATGCGCATCCAAATATCGACGTGCGGATATATAACCCAGGTGTGAACTTGGGGAAAAACTTGCTACAAAAAATCAAGAAACTCGGCTTAGATTTTAGAGGTGCTAATCAAAGAATGCACAATAAAACATTCATTGTTGATGGTACAGTAGCCATAACGGGTGGAAGAAATATTGCAGACGAGTACTTCGATTTCGACCATACTTACAACTTTAGAGATCGGGATATATTACTTCTTGGTAAAGGAGTGAAACAGATAGAGAAGTCCTTTGAAGAGTTTTGGAACGATTCTTTGAGTGTTGGAATTGTTGAGTTGACGCCGTTGAATAAATCGCAGGTTTATACAAAAGATGCTTTTGATAAGTTGCATGCTTATGCATGTGATCCGTTAAACTTCTGGCCTCAAATTAGAACGCGTATAGCAACGTTTCCAAATCATCTTGAAGAGTTAGTGAAAAATGGCGATGTAGTTTGGCTGGATAAGCTGCAGTTTATCTCTGATGATCCTGGTAAGAATGCTTCTAAATCTGGTTTAGGTGGGGGTGGAAAAACTACCGATGCGTTAATATCCTTGGTTAAAAACGCACGTAGTTCAATTGATATACAAACCCCTTATTTAGTTACTAGTGATGATAGTAAGACTCTATTTAAACAAGCTGTAGATCGTGGGGTCAAAGTCAGAATCTTAACTAATAGTCTGGCTTCAACAGATAATGTAGAAGCATTCAGCAGTTACCAGACGGACCGAAAGGAACTTTTACGTATCGGAATAGAACTGTATGAATTTCGTCCTGATGCTAAATCGCGTATGAATTCGATGACGAGTGAGTTAGTGGATTCACTTCTTGAGCCTCCTATCTTTGGCTTGCATGCAAAATCTATGGTCATTGATAACTCAACAACAGTTATTGGAACCTTTAACCTGGATCCGCGTAGCGCAAATTTGAATACGGAATGCATCGTTATTGTGGAGTCTGACGTACTCACGTTATCTGTGTTAGATGGGATGAACAACGATTTTAATCCGGAAAATTCATGGCGGGTTACGGAAGATTACAATCCTGATTTAGAAGTGTCAAAGTATAAACGAATCAAAACTTGGACCCGAAAAATTATACCTAAAGACATTTTGTAGGTATGACTTAGGCAGGTTAGTGGTATTTAATCACTTCCTCCGTTGGAAGTCTTCGACGAGGTCCCCAGAAACCGTGTTCCTCACCTTTACCGCAGCCAATCACCATGTTGATTTCGGCACGACGGGGTAGGCCTAGTATCCTCTTAACTCTATTCGCGTCAAATCCTTCCATAGGACATGTGTGGAATTCTTCCGAAGCCATGCTTAACATGAAATTCTCTGCTGCGAGCGCCGCACTCTTATGAACGGTTATTCTTTGCTGCGCATGTCCTTCTGCTCTGTAAATAGGTCGAAATAATCCGATGCAAAAGGAGAGGAATCTTCTATACAAACCTAAAATGCCTAATCCGTCATTCATGTACGAGAATGGCATCAATTTCGTGTAATAAACAAGTCGCATCTTAATGGACTTCGCATCGCGACCAACGCGCTCGGCATCTTTTAGAATGAGGTTTTTATGCCATTGCACTCTGTGGCGCCATTTATCTCTTCGGGTAACAATCACGACCAATTCTTGCGCAGTTTTAGCTGCACTTTGATTGAGACAAGCATGAATCAATTTCTTTTTCTTCTCTTCATCGCGTACCCAATGAAACTCCCAAAGTTGCATGTTACTGCTATTAGGAGCCAATGTGGCGTGCTCTAAGGCCTTTTCTACTACATCAGCAGGAACGGAATGATTCGGATCGAATTTTCTGTTAGAGCGGCGAAATTGGATGATTTGATCAAAGGTCATAATTCAGGTCTTTAAGGCATTACTCTGCCCCAATTGGCTAAATGATGGTGTCCTTCATGCTGTGAAGGTAAAATGTTCTTGTATTTAACTTCTCCGTCTTTTAAGATCCATAAAACACTTGAGTTTTGTTCCTCGACGAAGTAACCGCCGCTTGGTAAGGCATCTACTAGACTCTCGGTGAAGGAGAAAATTTCATTTTGAGCGAATAATTCAGGGTAAATAGGTTCGAATCGGTCGCTCTTGAGGCTGTCTCTTATACACATCTGACGCTGCCGACGAATAGAGAGGTGTAGATCTCGGTGGTCGCCGTATCATTA